>Ga0210057_1001921_pt1 | contig 30696 bp, 30 predicted proteins | sample CryGeyCG2114_010_2_FD_183968 | JGI IMG/M metagenome (GOLD analysis project Ga0210057, IMG submission 183968) | Groundwater microbial communities from aquifer - Crystal Geyser CG10_big_fil_rev_8/21/14_0.10 (SPAdes) (version 2) | ecosystem: Environmental > Aquatic > Deep subsurface > Groundwater ...
ATGAGAGAATAAAGTTCCATTGATATTTAATGCCAAAGAAGTATTCTGAAATTTCACAATAACCCCGGGCAGAGTTTCCAAAGTTACTCCCTCAACTACCGTAACCGAACCCTGAATCAGATACACAAACCCCGAAACCCAAGTGGTGTTTTCCCTGATGTTTCCCGAGACAGGAATTATGGGGAGAGGGTCTTCACCTGGTGGTTCTAAAGAAGGAGGGTCTGTTGTCCAGAGATAGCCCAAATTAACACACAGGTCAGAAGAATATCCTTCGCAAGGGTCGTCTTGCACAGGTGCACCTGGTTCAGGATCCCAGCCGTATGGATCGGCTCGCCTGCCCCCAGTTTGACCTTCGCGAACACCAAAGTGGAGGTGAGCACCAGTAGTACAATTGGGTCCACCGGAATTACCCGACTTAGCAATAACATCAAACCTGTCTGCTGTACTTCCATTTGGAAAGAGCTGGTCAGAAAGATGAGCGTATAGTGTCGAGTAGCCAACTTCTGAATGCCAAAGACGTGTGGTGTCACCGCCGCATTCATCAAAATAATTTGACACGGTGCCTGTCGCAGAAGCGAGAACATTTGTTCCCATGGAAGCAGCTAGGTCAATCCCATTATGCCCATCATAACAATTTCCATCTGGCCCTATTCCTTCTGCGCAATTATATCTAGATGCAGAGCCATCAGTCCATTGTTCACCGTCATAACGAATAAAATTATCATTTTCTATAAAATTAGGTATATCGTGGTCAAAAAGACTTCTAACCACATAATTATCTAAAGGAATAGTTAGATAGTACTCCTGACCCAAAACACCAGAAGCCGGGAAAAATAGTATAGCTGTTATACAAAATAATTTTAAAAGTCTAGTCATCTTTGAATTTAAAACTACTTAATACTTCCTCAAAAACTGGCTTAAATGCTTTATCCGAACCGACATTTATTAAGTAAATGTAAAGACCTTCTTTGATATATACAGTTGGGTATATAAAATCAAAAGCTAAATTCCTTTTTTCTTGATATATAGATTCTCTTCCGTCAACAGTAATATATCTTTCTTCTAAAATCTCCAGCGGATAATCTTGACTTTGAATAAAATCATCCAGCCATTCTTTTAATGATAGGTTAGAAGGATTATCTAACTGGACTATTTCAATCTTAAAGAATGGATTAGTATTTTGTTGTTCGGTGACAGTATTGGGATCATAGTTTATCAACTCTACTCGTAAATTATCGTTAAAAGAAAGAACTCTCTCATTTATTAGCCAACTTGTAGAATAATTGAAAGAAAAATCTCTAGTTTCAAAAGTAGACCAATTTTCATTGGCGACTACCATTGTATTTTTATCTATGGGATTAGAGATGTGTATATCTTCTAATAAACTTCCATGGAATAAATTATCTGACTCTTCTTTTAATTCTGATTCTTTTGTAATTTCCTCAGTAGCTACTGTTGTTTCAGTTATGCGGGCAAAAATAGTATTTCCGAATGATACCACCAGAAAAAGAATGGCTATTAGAAAAAAGATAAAAAATAATGTTTTTATATAACCTCATATTTTTATATGAAACGGAAGCCGTTAATAATGCTATCTATTGCTCTATTAGTATTTCCGTTAAGGATATAAATAAAGTTATCCTTCTTGATATAAATTGGAGTTGTTGTAAAAGAACCATATTGATGGATGCTCTTGATGGCTTCTTCTCCATCTATTTCTATATACTCTCGGCTTAACACAGTAGCGATACCCTCGTGAGCTAAATTGTTATCTATCCAATTTTCAAGAGTGAGGTTTTCGCTATTATGGATTTTTTTAATCTCTAATTTGAAAAGCTTACTTTCTGGACTAGCATGTAGTGGCAAAGTTTCATCATATGGATCATAACTTGTAATAGAAACTAGCTGATTAGAACTTCTAAGGAACCACTCTCTCGGATACTTAAACTCAAACCCTAATTCCTCGTTTCTGTAAGTCTGCCAGTCAGAAGTATCAACTTCACCATTTTGTCCGATTGGTTCGGGCTGTGGTCCATTTGCTTGGCGAGTGCTGTATGAGTAAATAAAGGCGAAAACGAGAATAATTGCGAGAACAATAACAATTCCCAGTGTTGATTTTTTCATTAATATTTCAAATCTAATTAACTCTAATATAGAGCATGATTAATAAACAAACTCTACCATTTGTTTTTCCAAAGCACGATCTATTAATTCCCGCTCTTTCCTATTATATTCTCTAATTCGTAAATATCAGATTAGAGAAATTATTAAAAATTTCGGTAAGTTTTCTCGGAGCGTCTTTCAACAGCCAAGACGAAAATTTCTTTTTCCGTTTTTCTAAAAATTATCCTGATTTTGCCTTTTCGGACCCTAAAAATATCTTCTCTGCCTTTAAGTTTTTTAACGTCCAGATTTTCCAGTTCTTGAGATTCAATTATTTTTAGAATTTCTTTTATGACTTTCTTCTCTTTTTCAGAGAATTTCCGGAAAATCTTCTCTATTTTGTCCATACTGTCTTCTACAGGCGAGAGAGCAGGTCTTTGATAGGCACGCCTCCCTTTCTAATCTTTGTAAAATCAGCGACGGCTTCCCAATCCTCTTCCACCGGAGAAACTCTGAAAAGCGGCTTGGAGCGCTTTATTATGAGCAAACTCTCGCCCCTTTTTACCCGCTTGGCATATTTGTCCATATTCTCCCGAAGTTCTTTTAGACCAACTATTTTTTCCATATATTTAAGTTTAACTTAAGATAACCTTTTGTCAAATTTCCTAGTTTTTATACGAGGTTTAATATTAAGGAAATTCCTTGATATACCTAGAATAACCAACTTGGCGGTTCGGTCGCCAAGTAAGAGCAAGTGAAGGTTGGGGTCCTACCAAGGACGGTCCTTGATGAAATATTGTTAGTCAAAAGCCGAGCTTTTGACAGTTTTGTTAGACACCAGGTGTCTAACATCTTCCCCTGTTCAACACCGGGTGTTGAACATTTAGGTTAGAATCTTTTTCAAAAAACTTTTTCTGTGAATTTCACAGGGACCGTGTTCTCTTAAAGCTCTCAAATGCTCCTCGGTTCCATAACCTTTATTTTTCTCAAAATTGTACTCTTTGAATTTCTTGGCCATCCGAACCATCACCTTATCTCTTTTGACTTTTGCCACAACCGAGGCGCAACTGATAATTTTGATTTTTTCATCTCCTCTGACAATAGTTTTCTGGAAGATAAAATCTTTTGGTGCTTTAAGCCCGCCGTCCAGAAAAATTCGACATTTATTTGGTTCTATTCCGAGTTTTTTCAAAATCCTTTTAATAGCCAGCCTGTTTGAATAAGAAATTCCATATTTATCTATAGAATTCGCACTAACTGAAGAAATAGCGTACCTGATTCCACTGGAAATGGCTTTTTCATTTATTTTTCGAACCCACTCCATCCTATTTTTCTCGTTCATTTTTTTTGAGCTTTTGATACCTCTCAAAAAACGCAACTCCTTCCCAACGGGTACACAGAAGGCACAAAAAGTAATCGGACCGGCCAGAGGCCCCCGACCGACTTCATCAATACCGATAAGATACTTAATCATTAGACAAAGTATAACAAACCCTAATTCCTCTAATCCTTCTAACTTTCTAATCCCCCCAAACTTTATGCTAAAATACGAAACGAAATGAGAAATTTTATCCATCTCCACGCTCACTCTCACTACTCGCTTTTAAACGCTCTGCCTAAAATAAAAGAACTGGTTAAGGCAGCCAAAGAAGAGAATATGTCTGCCTTGGCTCTTACCGACAACGGTAATTTCTACGGAGCTGTAGAGTTTTATAAAGAATGTAAAAAGGAAGGAATTAAACCGATTCTTGGCGTTCACGCCTATTTGGCAAATAGAAGCCGGAAAGACAAGCAAGCCGGAATAGACAACAAAAGAACGAGAATTATTCTTCTGGCAAAAAATATCGAGGGTTACAGAAACCTGGTAAAACTCATCACCCTTTCCCACCTGGAAGGTTTTTACTATAAACCGCGAATTGACAAAGAATTATTAAAAGAATACAGCGAAGGAATTATCGGTATCTCCCCGATCTTAGGCGGAGAAATTGCTGAATCAATAAATTACAAAGATTTTAAAAAAGCTGATGAACTTTCTATCTGGTACAAGGAAACACTCGGCCCTGAAAATTTTTACTTGGGGATTAGTCATCATCCTGAAATTACCAAGCATCAAGAAAAAATAGATTTCTTTAAAGAGTTGTCTGAAAAAACGAAAGTACCTTTAGTTGCTGCTCAAGAAATTTTCTACTTGAAAAAGGAAGATCGGTTGGCAAGAAACACTTTGCTATCAATTCAAAACAGTAGCGAAAAATTCACCGGTGGTTTGAATGGCGAAGAAGACTTTTCTTGGAGGAGTATTAAAGAAATGACTGGATATTTCAAAGATATCCCGGAAGCCCTGGACAACACCCAAAAAATAGCTGAAAGCTCCGAATTGGAATTAAAATTGGGAGAATGGGTTTTTCCCGACTACCAACCGGAATCCGGCAAAAGCCATGATCAGGAATTGAGAGATCTGACATACAAAGGGTTGGCTTTGAGAGATCTGGAACTGACTAAAGAAGTCAAAAATAGAATTGATTACGAACTTGAAATAATAAAAAACAAAGGCTACTCGCCGTATTTCTTGGTGGTGGCTGATCTTTTAAAATTCGCCAGGGATAACAACATTGGAAGTACTACCAGAGGATCAGCTGCCGGCTCCATGGTCTCTTATTTGAATTTCATCACCACCGTAAACCCCATTGAATATAAACTGCCTTTCGAAAGATTTCTAAATCCCGAGAGACCTTCGGCGCCTGATATCGATATGGATTTTGCGGATAATAGAAGAGACGAGGTTATTCAATATGCCAAAAAGAAATACGGAGAAGACAAAGTCGCCCAAATTGGTACCTTCGGCACCATGATGGCGCGAGGAGCGGTCAGAGATGTCGCCCGAGCCTTAGAGTACCCGTATAGTGTCGGAGATCGAATCGCCAAATTAATTCCCATCGGTGCCCAAGGATTTCCCATGACTATTGATAAGGCTCTTAAAAGTGTCCCCGAACTTAAAGAGATATACCAAAAAGAAAAAGATGCTAAGGATATTATTGATATGTCTAAAAAAATCGAAGGCTGCGCCAGGCACATCTCGGTCCACGCCGCAGGCATCGTCATTTCTCCTACAGCGCTTACAGATTTTATTCCCCTACAATATGACCCTAAAAGCGAAAGCAAAGTCATCACTCAGTATGATATGCACTCCGTTGAAGATGCCGGACTTCTCAAATTTGATTTCCTGGGAATAAGAAATTTGTCGATCCTATCTGACGCAGTCTCTTTGGTAAAAAAACTTGAAGGCAAAGATATTGATAAAGAAAACATTCCTCTGGACGACAAGAAAACTTTTGAATTGCTTGCCAAAGGAGAAACAGCCGGTTTGTTCCAGCTGAACGGTTCCGGTATGACAAAATATTTAAAAGACTTGAAACCCTCCTCTATCCACGACATCAATGCCATGGTAGCTCTTTATCGACCTGGTCCGCTTGAAAGTATCCCGTCCTATGTCGAAAGAAAACATAACCCTCATTTAATAAAATACCTTGACCCGAGGATGAAAGAAATTTTGGCTCAGTCGTACGGCGTCATAACTTATCAGGACGACGTCATGATGATCGCCATAAAATTGGCCGGTTACTCCTGGCTTGAAGCGGACAAATTAAGAAAAGCCATGGGCAAGAAAATACCGGAAGAAATGAGAGCTCAAAAAGAAAAACTCCGAGAAGGACTCCTAAAAAACGGCATGAGCGAAGAGAAAGCAGAAAAACTCTGGAAACTCATAGAACCGTTCGCTGCATATGGTTTTAATAAAGCGCATGCGGCAAGTTACGGAAGAGTGGCATATCAAACTGCCTACATGAAAAGCAATTTCCCGACTATTTATATGTCTGCGGTCCTCTCTGCAGAATCCGGAGATATCGAAAAAATCGCTGAAGCGATCGTGGAGTGCAAAAGAATAGGAATAGCCATATTGCCGCCAAGTGTTAACGAAAGCTTTGCCGGTTTTACCGTCGTAAAAAGCGAGAGTGGAGATCCCAAAATGGACGGAACATCAGGACAAGAAAAAATTCGATTCGGATTAACAACGATTAAAAATTTCGGCGAAGGTATTACTCAGAGCATTGTTAAAGAAAGAAAAGCCGGAGGCAAATTTAAAAATCTGGCTGATTTTCTTTCCCGAATCAAAGACAGAAATTTGAATAAAAAATCGCTGGAGGCGCTTATAAAATCCGGAGCTCTAGACGATTTTGGGGAAAGAGGAACAATGCTCGCCAACTTAGAAAATTTACTCACTTTTCATAAAGAGAAAATGTCAGATAAAGAGAAAAACCAAGTGTCTTTATTTGGCGCTAGCAAAGAAAGTGAAATCTCGGAAATTAATCTCAAAGAAAGCCCGCCGGCTACTCAATTTGAAAAATTATCTTGGGAAAAAGAACTGCTGGGACTTTATGTTTCAGGGCACCCACTCGATAACATTGATGAAGAAAGTAAAAGAAAATTTTTGAAAATCGGGTCTTTAAAATTAACTCCGAGAGAAGGCGAAAAAGTCGTTTTGGGCGGGATTATAAAAGAAGTCAAAAAAATAATAACCAAGAAAGGTGAACCGATGGTTTTTGTAAAAATTTCCGATTATACCGATAGTATGGAATCAGTCATATTTCCCAAGATTTTTGAAGAATTTAAGGAGTTTATAAAACCCGAGCTTTGTGTGGCAATAAAAGGCTCTCTTTCTAAGCGAAATGGCGACCTAAGTGTCATTGTGGAAAAGGTAAAATTATTAACCCCCGCCCCATAGATTTTTAGCGGTTTTTAGGCTAAAATATACCTATACAATTGTGAATTACAAACCTCAGAAATCGCATATTTTTTAGGCCAGATCCGACCCTAACCCCTAAAAAATATGCGATTTCGATGCATTTTGTAACCCAAGTTAAATAAAAATAATCCTTTGATCCCTATCCCCCGCCGCTTTTGTCTTTTGAAAAGCATCAGAAATTAAAAGCGGTTGGGGATAAATCTTTAAATAATGAAAGAAAAAGACAACAAAAAGAAAGAAGGAAGTTACAGCGCCGAAAACATCATCGTACTTAAGGGATTAGAGCCCGTCAGAAAAAGACCGGGTATGTATATAGGTACAACCGGACCAGACGGACTTCACCATCTAATAACCGAAATTTGGGACAATGCCAGAGACGAAGCGATGGGCGGTTTTGCCAATGATATTGAAGTTGCCCTATTGCCGGAAAATAAAATAAGAGTAGCAGACAACGGCCGAGGTATCCCGGTTGATATTCACCGGGAAACAAAAGTTTCTGCTCTGGAAACTATTATGACCACTCTTCATGCCGGAGGTAAATTCGGCGGAGAAAGCTACAAGGTATCCGGTGGTCTTCACGGAGTCGGCGCCTCTGTTGTGAATGCTCTTTCGGTCCATATGAAAGTGACTGTCCACAAAGACGGTGGAATATATGTTCAAGAATATGAAAGAGGAAAAAAGAAATACAGCGTCAAAAAAATAGGGAAATCTGATCTCCAGGGAACAATAGTTGTTTTTGAACCCGACCAAGAAATTTTTAAAGAAATAAAATTTGATTGGGAAAAAATTGTAAGTCATCTGCGCCAGCAAGCTTACTTGGTCAAAAACACTCGAGTAACAGTAATTGACGCCAGAAATTTTCAAGAAAAAATAAATGAGTCAGAAACTTTTTACTTAAGAGACTTGGGGCTTGAATTACTTTCTTATAGTTTTTATTTTGAAGGAGGTCTGAAATCAATGGTTTCTTTCTTAAACAAACAATTAAAGCCGATCCATAAAAATGTTTTTTACGCCGAAAAGGCCACGGACGATTATCAGTCTGTAGAAATTGCTCTCCAATACGCGGATGATATTTCTTTTAGAATACTCCCCTTCGCCAATAACATTTACAATCCTGAAGGCGGAACACATCTAACCGGATTCAAAGGAGCTTTGACCAGGACATTAAACACCTACGCCAGAAATAATTCCATGGTCAAAGATGACGAAGAGAATTTCACCGGTGAGGATGTTCTTGAAGGAATAACAGTTGTGATTTCCGTAAAATTAAGGGAAGTTCAGTTTGAGGGTCAAACTAAAGCAAAATTGGGAAGCGTCGAAGCTCGCGGAATGGTTGAAAATGTTTTCACCGACTCTTTCGGAGCTTTCCTGGAAGAAAACCCCGAAGAAGCCCGAGCTATCATTAACAAGGTGATTTTGGCTTTAAGAGCCAGAAAAGCCGCTAAAGCGGCCAAGGATTCTGTTTTGAGAAAAGGCGCTCTGGAGGGAATGACTCTGCCGGGTAAATTGGCCGACTGCCAAAGCGGCACTCCGGCCGAAGAAGCCGAATTGTTCATCGTGGAAGGAGATTCAGCCGGTGGCACCGCCAAACAAGGAAGAGACAGGAGAACCCAAGCCATTTTGCCTCTTAAAGGCAAACCTTTGAACGTTGAAAGAGCGCGAGTAGATAAAATGCTTGCTCATACTGAAATAAAAGCGATAGTCATTGCTGTCGGTACCGCTATCGGAGAGACTTTTGATATCACCAAACTTCGTTATCATAAAATAATTATCGCCACTGATGCCGACGTGGACGGAGCTCATATCAGAACTCTTCTGTTAACACTATTTTATCGTTACTTCAAAGTTCTTATCGAAAAAGGTTTTATTTATATCGCCCAACCCCCTCTCTACCGAATAAGAAAAGGAAAGGAAATCGCTTATGCCTTTACTGACGCAGAAAAAGAAAAAGTTCTTAAATCTTTTGGAGCTGGTGAAAAAGATATAAAGGAAGTTAACGAAGAAGAAACATCAGGAGAAGAAGAAATTCCAGAATCTGAAGATAGCGAAAAAGAAAAGAAATCAACAAAAATCTCAATCCAACGATACAAAGGTTTGGGTGAGATGAATGCCGAAGAATTATGGGAGACCACAATGGATCCCAAGAGAAGAATTTTGAAAAAAGTAAATATAGACGATGGCGTAGAAGCCAATAAAATATTCGACATACTCATGGGCACAGATGTGCCTTCCAGAAAATCATTCATCCAATCCAACGCCAGAAAAGCAAACGTGGACATTTAGTAGAATACGAAATTACAATCGATCATTTAAAAATGGAGCCATAACTTCAGGCTCCATTTTTAATGTCCGAGTCCTTCTTCTAACTGTTTTAGGCACACACATATGGCGGTTTAATTAATTGATAATCTTTCAGAAATTCATTCGGCGTTTTGCCGTTTAAACCGCAATGCTCTAAATTGTTGTAGTAAGTATTCCATGCCGTAAGCTCTTTTCGCAAGTGCCAGATGTTTCTGAACTTTTTCTGTTGATAGAATTTCTCTTCATCTTCCCGGTGGCTTCGCTCCACCGTGCCATTCTGGGCTGGCTTACCCGGATCAATCAAGTAATGGACGATGTTTCTTTCCTGACAAAATTGATCAAGACCATGGAGTGTTTTGACCAGAAGATCGCTTCTCTTGTTTGTTCCTAAGTAGTAGTTGGTAAACACACTTCCGTTGTCTGTTTTGATTGCTTGTATTTTGTATTCAAATCTTTCCATGACAATTTCTAGAAACTTGATAGAGTGGTAACTCGACTGCTCGTCGAATACTTCTAGGTGTCTCCACCAAGAAGCGGTATCAATGGCGGTATATTGAAAATATCTTTTGCCCCTAATGCGTCCCGGCACATATTTCACATCAATCTCCATCAATTCTCCGGGTTGCCTTTGCGCCCTGATGTATTCGTATTTAATCTTTCGGACTCTGTACTTGCGTACCAGTCCTTCTCTTTTTAAAATTTTCCCGATAGTTCTTTCGTGAATTAATATTCCCTCTTTTTCTAATTGCCAGTGTATTTTCAATGCACATTTTTTTGTCTTCTTTCTAACCTCAATGATTCTTTCTTTGATCCAAATTGGTGTTTCTTTTTCTTGAGTCTTCGGTTCCGTTGATCGGGGTTCTAGTCCGGCTTCACCATCCTCTTTGTATGCTGCTGTCCAGCGTTCTAAGCTGCGTTTTCCATGCGGACATATCTTAGCCGCATCTTTCAATTTAACCTCTTTTTTCACTACCGGCAACACTCATCTTAATCTCTCTTCTTTGATTGTTTTAGCCATGCTTATGCTCATTCCTCCATTGTACTTGTCCGCCTCTTTGGTGGAGGAGAAACCGCCATATGTGTGTGCACATTACCTAACGAGATTGACTATATTATATCTTTAGAGTATAATACATAAATGAAGGGTAGTAGATTAAGCCGAAGTCATCTCAAAATTGATTATATAGACTGGCTGTTTTATTTAGTTGTCTCCCTTCACTTTTTATTTTCTATTTTTCTACTTTCCTATTCGGCCAGAGCTTGGATAGATCCTGTAGAAAAAACCGAGGGCTCTGAAAAAAGCTTGACTGTAATTTCACCAGTTAAAGACAGTTTCACAGAAAATCTTCCGACTAAGATTTTAATACCTAAAATAGCGTTGGAAGAAAATATTCTTAATCCCGACACAATAGAAAACAGTATACTAGAACAATATTTGGGAAAAGGAATACTGAGATATCCAATCTCTGGCTCTGCGAGAGAGGGCAACATGCTTATTCTGGGTCACAGCTCACATCTACCCAATATTAGAAATACAGCTTTTAAGAAATTTAACGAGATAAATAAACTAGAACCGGGCGATCAAATAATAGTTTGGACGAAGGATAACAAAGCTCACATTTATTTTGTAAAAAATGTCAGAAAAGTAGACAGCACCGAAACTTCCATCAATTTTAGTTCCGAGGAGCCCATGCTTACCTTATCTACTTGTAACACGCTAGGCAAAGCAGAAGAGAGGATTCTTGTAGAAGCCCAAAAAATAACATGAAATATTCCAAAAAAAATAAAATTATAATTGTAGCCACCGGAATTCTTGCCGGTTTAGCATTTTTATTTCCAGTTCTCAAAAATATTGCCTATGCGCAGGTTCGGGAACCTATCCTCCAAGGTAGATGTTTCCCCGACTCTCCGAATGTCAGCGTGGGAGAATCAGTCTCCTGGGTGGCGGATGTTTCGGGCGGTTCCGACGGCAGATACAGTTATTCATGGTCTGGTACTAACAAACTTCTGGGATCTTCCTGGACCACTCGCAAATCCTATGATACTCCGGGAATAAAAACTGCCAGCGTCAGAATAAGAACCAGAGTTCAAACAATAGTCAGAACTTGCAGTGTAAATATCGGCGGAGAAGTTTTGGGAGATTCAATTACCATACCTTCGGAGTTGTCTGCGAGTTGTTTTGCCACACCGACGGCTGTCAAAATTGGAGAAAATGTAACCTGGACAGTAATCGCGTCCGGCGGGACTGGTAAATTTCGTTATGACTGGGCAGGCGCCGAAGGACTGACCGGAAACATTAATTCGATTGTTAAAAATTATATGACTACCGGTACAAAATCAGCCTCGGTTAATGTCTCGTCGGGTCAGAAAAATACTACCACCAGTTGTTCTCTGGAAGTATTTCCTCTTGGAACTTTACCTAACTCTTTGGGAGATTCAACAACAGGAAATATACCTTTGGACAGTCTTCCAGAAACAGGTATCCGTTTAAACATTTGGAGAACTCTATTTTTTCTTATAACAGCTTCCGGGCTGACCATTCTCGTGGCCCTTGTTTTTGTTCTCCGTAAAAAATCACGTGAACTTAAAAAAAGAACGGATATGGCTTACGAAACAGAATCAAGAGAAACCGACGTAGCCCGCATAATTGAGAAAGAGGCGCGTCATAAAAAATTTCTGGTGGCCGCAGATGCTCTCAAAATATTAATTGAAAAATCGGAACATGATCCGGCCCAAGCAATAAAAAATCTAAATCAGATAATCGCGGAAATGAAAAAGCGTCCGTTAATCACTATTCCAGGCGAAGAGAGTTGGCCAGTTATAAAAAAAGAGGAAACAGAAAAATATTTCCTCAGGAGAAAAGCCGAGTAATTTACTTTTTGAAGATTTCTAAAAATTCTTCTAACGTTTTTTGCCCCAATTTTCCTTGGTCTCTGCTTTCTACAGCGATGGTTTGACTCTCTTCTTCCTTTGAACCCAAAACAAGCCAGTAAGGAACTTTTTCGATTTTTGCTTTTCTAACCTTCTTGCCTAGTGTTTCGTTGCTGTCGTCAAATTCGGCTCTGATATTATTTGCTTTTAGCTTTTCGTATATCTCTTTGCCATATTTATTAAAATTTTCCCCTACGGAGAGAATTTTGACTTGAACCGGCGACAACCAGAAAGGAAAAATCCCGCCGTAGTGTTCAATAAGAAATGCGGTAAATCTTTCATGAGTAGAAAGCGGCGCGCGATGAATTACAAATACTTCGTTATTCTCTTTGCCCTCTTTGTCCGTGTAAGACAAACCGAACCTCTGTTTGGCAACGAAATCCAATTGTATAGTTGACATGGTTTCCTCGCGTCCTCCGACTGACCTGAATTGGACATCAACTTTCGGCCCGTAAAAAGCCGCCTCGTTATCCGCTTCGACAAATTTTACTTTCATTTCTTTTAATACTTCTCTAATCGTAGCTTCGCTGTATTCCCAATTTGCCGGCTCATTAACATATTTGTCGGTTTCTTTAGGGTCCCATTTGGAAAGCCTAAACCAATAATTTTCAAGTCCGAATATTTTAAAATATTCCATTGTCAGGTTCATGACAGATTTGAATTCTTCTTTTATTTGGTCTTTCATACAGTAGATGTGAGCATCATTCATGTCGAGCCCTCTCACCCTTAAGAGTCCTGCCAGAGTTCCCGACCTCTCGTTTCTGTAGACAGTGCCGTATTCGGCCAATCTCAAAGGCAAGTCTCTGTAACTTCTTGGTTTATTTAAATATATTCGATGGTGAAGCGGACAATTCATGGCTTTTAGGTAATAAATTCCATCGTCCATTTCCATCGCCGGATACATTCCATCTTTGTAATACGGGAGATGTCCTGAAGTCAAAAAAAGCTCTTCTTTGGCTATATGAGGCGTCGTGACCCTTTGGTAGCCGGCCCCATCTTCAAACTTGATGGCAAGTTTTTCCACCTCATTTTTTAATATATTTCCCTTAGGAAGCCAAATCACAAGACCTTTCCCCACCATGTCGTCAATAAAAAATAATTCTTGTTCTTGCCCTATTTTTCGGTGGTCCCTTTTTTGGGCATCTTCTCTCTGTAAGATATAATTTTCCAGATCTGCCTTTGTGCCGAAAGCCAATCCGTAGATACGAGTTAGCATTTTATTTTTTTCGTCGCCTCGCCAATAAGCTCCGGCAATTCGATCCAGTTTGAAAGCGCCCAGGTCTATTTCTTTTGAGGGATTGGAAACGTGTCCACCTCGGCAAAGATCCGTAAATTCTCCCGAAGAATAAAAAGTGATTTTTTCGCCTTTTTCTTTTATTTCGTCTATCAGTTCAAGTTTATAAATATTATTTTTAAAAAAATCTTTTGCTTCTTTTTCTGAAACTTCCTTATGTTCAAATTTTTGCCAAGAAGGCAAGGATTCTTTCATTTTCTCCTCGATTCTTGACAAATCCTTATCGGAAATTTCCAAATTGTCGAAATCATAGTAAAAACCATCCTCGATAGCCGGTCCGATAGATGGTTTAGCGTTTGGGAAAAGATCCAAAACCGCCGCTGCCAAGAGATGAGCCAGCGAGTGCCTTATATTTCCTAAAGAGTCTTCCATGACTTTATTATGATACCAGTAATAGCCACGCTAATCAAAACGAGTCGTCCGAGCTCAAAGAAAAAGAATGTGGACAAGAATATGGAAAACTAAAGATATAACATGCTATAATATTTTACTTAGAGAGTTCTATCTAAACTTCCCTAGAAACTAGGCTCAAGGCCTTGTTCATAGCCCTTGCCAAGAAAGGAACGAATGGCAAAGAAAACCAATAACTTGAAGAGAGAGGTCGCAGGACAAATTAAGGCTGGAACGCTTGACCCTAGATGGAAGGGAGAACGACCAACTTCTGAAAGAGTGGTGGAGGCTTTAGAAAATTTTTCAATGGAGATCAAGGAAAAGACAAGTTTTTCGCCTGAGGACATTGCCACACTTCTCAGAAGTTTGAAGAAACACAAGGAAAAAAAGCAAGCTGTTTCTTGAAGAGTGGCCCCAAACCCCCCGCTTATCTGAAGCGGGGGGTTTCTAATTAAGAGGAGTTGGGGATAATCCTAGCCAAAATTTTTTAAATACAATATATTAATTAAGGCAGTTCCCCCCCAGAACCCCTAACAAAGAAAGGAAGGTGAGGTCGTGACTGACCAGGAGTTAGAGAGAAAGATTGGAGAAAGTATCACGAACGGTGAACTTGACCCAGGACTTGAGGGGGTTAGGCCGACACCACGGATGGTGTGGAAGATTTTGGGGGATTTCGCTCTTTGGATCTCAGATCTCTCGGATCGTCCGATCGAGGAAGTCGCCGCCTTCCGGCGACGATTGCTTGATAGAATCGAGCTAGAGGAGATGTAAGACCGAATTGTGAAAACCCCACTCTCGTAGGTAGTCGAGAGTGGGGTTGTTTTTTATCGGAGAGCGCCCATTCGAGCGTTCTTTTTTCTCAAATTAGACCTTGACAAAATAAACGATATATGCTAACATTAAAAAAGAGGAGACACGTAGGGTGGATCCTTAAAAAGTGGGTTTTTGATTGAAAGGGTGAGTTCCATGAGAAGCAACCGGGATTATACGCCTACTTACGTCACCTACGGAGGTGAGATGAATCGGTCGACCCATCTGGCCATCTGGAGGGGTCCGACACAGTTCTCAATGTGGCAGAAACAGTCGCACCGCCGTGCCCCCAGGAGAAAGTGCGAGAGCACCAAGTAACGGGGCGGAGGGGTCGTCCCACAAAGCGTTTCGACTACGAAAGTCGAAACGCTTTTTTCTTTGCTACCCTCTTATCTGACTTCCCATCCCCGACTTTTTACCGCTTGGTAAACATTATCCATTTTTTGGTTGACTTCTTCGTCAGTCAGAGTCCTATCACTAGCCTGAAAGGCCATCCGAAAAGCATAAGAAGTTTTGTCTCCTTTTTTAAACTCGTCAAAGAGAATCGGTCCTTCAGACAAAAGTTCCCCGGCACTTTTTCTAATAACATCCGCTACTTCTTCACTTCCGATTCCCTCATCCACCCAAAGAGCCAAGTCACGAATAATTCTCGGGAAAAGAGAGAAAGATTCGTATTTAACTTTTGATTTGATAAAAGATGACAAATCTGCATTTTTCCGCCAATCTATTTTGTTTTTTAAATCCTCCAAATCAAATTCCAGAATATCTTCTGTTTTGCTCCAAGTGTGTTCCCCGCCCCAATGTTTCAGATATTGGGGTAAGTCTTTGTTTGTTTTTCCTGGTTTGTAACCTAAAGCGACACCCAAACGAACAGTTTCGACACCACGTTTAGGAAAAACTGTGCCAATTTCAAAAATTTTAACAATTTCGTTATCAAAAAAGACATTCTGCAAATTAAGCCTTAATTTATCTTTCAAACCTTCGGACAAATTCGTCCGAAGAAAAGCCTTGTCTGTGGCCAGAGGTTTTTCTATTTCTATTTCTCCATTAGGCGCTAAAGTATAGCCGTATATTTCTGTAAAACCATCCTCTAACAATATCTTTCGAAGAGTATTACTCAAAGCAAAATTTGTCTCCGATGGGAGCTTTTCCGCTGAGAAAGAAAGAGGTGTATTGGGGATTTTATCTATGCTGTAAAATCTTGCCACTTCGTCGGCCAAGTCTTCCATAATTTTCAAATCTTTTCTGTCGTTCGGAGCATAAGCAATTAACTTCTGTTCTTTTTTTTCTACATCTACCCGAAGCTTTTTGAGTATTTCTATTACATCCTCCTCATTCAAATTCAGTCCTAGAATAGAATTTATTTCTTCGATTGAAAACTCTATCTCCGTTTTAACGGCATGATTTTCTTTTTCTAGAAGTCCAGGTTCAAGTAAAAGATCAAAAACCGCGGCTATCTCTCGAGCTAAACCTTTGGGATTTTTGCAATCTTCCCGATCCGGAAGGATTTTAACTTCGATTAAGAAATCGTCGCCTTTCGATTCTATATCCTCGACTTCGAAAGCTCTGAGGGTTAGTTCTCTGGCCAAATCTTCTGGTTTTGGTAAAGGCGACTTAATATATTTCTGAAGTTCTTTATAAGAAAATTTCATAAAGATAACTGGCTAATTCAAAATTGTTTAAGGAATCTAAAATCTCCGGAATAAAACAAACGGATATCGGGAACACCGTATTTGATCATCGCCAAACGATCTATGGTCGAGCCAAAAGCCAAGCCACGCCATTTTTTCGGATCATGACCGGTAGCTTTAAAAACGTTCGGATGAAGCATGCCGGCTCCGACAACTTCTACCCATCGGCCTTTCCATTTTATATCTAACTCCACTCCCGGCTCTACGAAAGAAAAATAACTTCTCCGCCAACGAAACTCTATATCTTTACCAAGAAGCTGGCTATAAAAGTTCTCCAGAAGCCATTTTAAATGCCCCAAATGAACTTTTTCGTCAACCACCAAACCATCAATTTGATAAAATTGAGCTTCGTGTGTGGCATCCGTCGCTTCATTTCTAAAAACTCTACCTGGCGTGATAATTCTAAAAGGCGGCTTGTTTTTTTCTAGGAATCTGGCATCAACCGCCGTATTGTGAGTTCTCAACAATTCTTTTGATTTTAACCAGAAAGTGTCCTGCATACCTCTGGCCGGATGGTTTGGAGGAATATTTAAAGCGTCAAAGTTATACCATTCCGTTTCAATTTCAGGTCCGGAAGCAACCGTAAAACCCAGATCTGAGAAAATCTCAACAGACCTGACAATAATTTGGCTAAGCGGGTGGAGATGCCCTGTCTTTTTGTCCATAACCAACAATTATACAGTAAGTGTCTAAATATTAAACACCCTAGGCTTTGGCCTAGGGTGTTTAACTAAGTTTGCTTTTTGGTCGTGAGAATTAAAATTAATTCTTCAATTCTTTCACAATGCTAACCAAAAGAGCGTGAGCGCTGCGAATATATTCGTTAGCTTCGAGAACAAATTGATGTAGTTCTTGAAGTAGTTTATCGGCGTCCTCCAATTTATTAATGCTTTGATATTTTGATCGAGCATTTTCATAGCTTTCAGTGGCCAAATTCAAATTTTGCTCAAATTCAGCGTACCAAGCTTCGAGCTCAGCAGTGTTCGAACCAACGCTCTTAGCTTTTTCTATTCCTTGTTTGGCCTCTGTGCCTAATTTCTCGGCTTGGTCAAGAATAAAATCGATTCTGGCGATCTCAACTCTCCCATTTATTTTTTTAACCTCTAATTGATGACGATTCCAATAATTTCTAACTTCAACAAGCGCTGACTTTACTTCAAGTAAAGGTGCGGTTTGAATTACAGGCAAACGTTCTTCGAGCCAAGCAATATCAGTATCAATTCCACTGACAATAGCTTGCCTTTCGGATTCGCTTATAGTCCCTGTGTTCACGACCCAAACCTTTATGGTTTCCAGTTGTGCGATCAACACGCTGACAGCTCTTTCCAAAAATTTTCTGCCAGCCTGCTCTAACTTGGCTCGATTCTCAGAATTTTTCAACTGGTTTAAAGAACTTCTGGCTGCTAAATATTCTTTGCGACTATCTTTGTAGAATTCTACTTCTTTAGAATATTGTTCTTTAGATTCCTGGTACATCGCTCTGGCCCTTTCGTCTCTTTCCTTCAAAGTCTCGGCAGAAACAAATGTAGCCAAAGATCCGGCGAAAATAACTGCCAGTAAAATAAACCCTATGATCTTAGAAACTTTTTGCATAAATTTTGATAATGATTAAATAATTGTCTATTAAAGATTCCCAACTTTGGATTTTTCTTTCAGGATTTTATTGATTTTATATCTTTCCTAGGTAATCGACCTACATAATCTCTGATTTCGATACTAACAAAAATTATTTTGAAATAAAAGAGTTTTTCCACATTTTATTACAAAATACGGAGCTCGCAACCTAGAGTCGCTTCCCCCCGTCAGAGCCGCCTCGGAGACTCGAACTCCGGACCTACGGTTTACAAAACCGTTGCTCTACCAACTGAGCTAAGGCGGCTCTGATGGGGCGAGTTTAACTAAAATATCTTGATTTTACAAAGCCTCCGGGGGAGGGACATCGGAAGTTTCTTTTTGGAATATTTTTCTTCGATTTTTTATTTTCCCGACTTCTTTTAAATAAGACGAAACAGATAAACCTCCTTGCTTCATTTCAAGTTTGCCTCTGACATTGTCTTTTATCTTTCCGAAATATAGCACAACCTTGGCTGACAACTTGGTTACAAAAAGACTAGTATAAAAAGGGACTAGATTAAAGACAAAGAATCTTAATCTTCTTTTGAATTCAAGATTTAATGAAGAAAAAACAAGAGGAACAAAATGGAGTTTCCGAAATAAATTATCCTGAGACGCCAAAAACCTAGAGAATAAAAATTTCTGCTCAAGCTTTACTTCCCAAACTTTTAGACCGAGGAAAAGAGTCAGAAAGAAAGCCGATGTAGAGAAAATCCAGATCATAATTAATTAGTAGAAAAACGAGAATATCTTCGAATTTCGATTCTCTCACCGAATTTTTGAATAGCAGACTCTATCAGCTGGCCGACTTTAATGTCCGGGTCCTTGATAAAAGATTGTTCCAGAAGAACTTTATCTTTGAAATAAGAATCAATCTTGCCCTCAAGAATTTTGGCTTTTATTTCAGAGGGCTTGTTTGCCTGGGCGGACAGACTGTTCATTTCTTTTTCTAAAACATCAGCAACTTCTTTTTTTGAATTTTCCGAAATATCTTCCTTTTTTATATATTGGGGATCATTGGCTGTAATCTGCATGGCTAGGTTATAAGCCAAGTCTTTGAAATCACTGTTTTTAGCAACGAAGTCAGTCTCACAAGACAGTTCCACCATTGCTCCTATTTTTCCATTTGAATGAATGTAAGATTGGATAACTCCGGAATTAAGCTCACGGTCTGATTTTTTTTGCGCAATAGAACTGCTTCTTTTTTGAAGAATAATTTCCGCTTTTTTTATATCTCCGCCGGCTTCTTCCAGGGCTTTTTTGCACTGCATCACAGAAATGCCGGTCTTATCTCTCAATTCTTTTACTTGATCGGTAGAAATCATAAATTTAACTAAGAACCTAGACAAAACAAACCCCACTCGCGAACATAAAACAGGAAGATCCTAGCGATTGGTGGCTAGTGGTCTGCCCGGAAGCGAGGCAGGTTGGTTGTCAGTTGTTTTTTGTCCTTCTGCTATAGCTTTAGCAATTTGCTCTACAAAAAAACGAATGCTCGAAACTGAAGAGTCATTAGCAGGAATCGGGCGGTCTAAAAGATTCAGATCGCAATCAGAACCCGCCAGAGCTGCAACCGGAACAGATTTTTTTATAGCCTCTGCAACGGCAATAGCTTCTTTCTTAGGATCAACGATAAAAAGAGCTTTAGGAAGACCCTTCAAGGATCTGAGGCCGCCGAACATCTTTTGCAAGGTCTCTATTTCTCTGTCTATCAAAAGCCTCTCTTTTTTAGTGTACTTGGCAAGCTCTCCTTTTTCTTTCTGAGAGATAAGGCTCTCCATTCTTTCTACTCTTCTTTTTATTTCTGGGAAATTGGTCAATGTTCCTCCTATCCAACGTCCGTTTACATAAGGCATATTAACCCTTTCAGCCATTTCTCTGATTATTTTAGAGGCTTCGTTTTTGCTTCCGACAAAAAGAATAACCCCCTTATTTTCTGCGATTTTCTTCAAAAAATCTTCCGCTTTCAAAAGGCATTCGGCCGTTTTCTCCAGATCAAATATTTCCACTCTGTTTTTGATCCCAAAAATAAAAGGCTTGGCCGAAGGGTGCCTGCGAGATTTGGAAAAACCGAAATGAGCTCCGGCTTGGAGCAAGTTCTCAAATTTTACAGTTGTTTGCATATTATAGACAAAGAGATGTTACCAAATAAAGGCCGATAGTGCAAATTAATTTTCTTTTAGGGCCTGGATTATCTTATCTATATTTCCGGCAAATATCGACTCAATATTATGCCATGATTCTTTTATTCTGTGGTCAGTCACTCGATCTTGGAGAATATTATAAGTTCTTATTTTCTCTGACCGATCGGCAGTCCCTATCTGACTCTTTCTTTCTGCGGCATATTTCTTGGCTTCTTCTGCTTCGTGCAAAGCCTCCAGCTTGGCCGTTAAAATACTCAAGGCCCGTTCTCGGTTCTTGAGCTGGCTTCTTTCGGCCGTCGAACGAACATCGAGACCTGTTGGCTTGTGTATAATCCTAACCGCTGTTTCGACCTTGTTGACGTTTTGCCCGCCGGCTCCGCCGGAACGAGAAGTTTCTATTTCCAAATCAGACGGATTTATTTCAATCTTAGTCTTTTTTCTTATAGGTAAAACTGCTACCGAAGCTGTCGAAGTATGAATTCGACCGGACTTTTCAGTTTCCGGGACCCTTTGAATTCTATGAACTCCGGTTTCAAACCTGAGATCTTCGTAGACCCCTTTGCCTTTGACCTCAAAAACAGCCTCTTTATACCCTTTTAAAGAGCTTCTCGACTCGCTTATCTTCCGGAAAGATCGGCCTTTGAGCTCGGCATACCTTTCGTACATGGAAACAAGTTGCTCCGCAAATAAAGCCGCTTCCTCGCCCCCGGCTCCCGCCCGAACTTCTAAAATGATCTCATTGGGGAATTCCTCTTCGACTTCTTCACTAGAAATTATTTCCGCCATTTGAGCGAGCAGTGCTTCTTTCTGAGAATTAATACCTTTCAATTCATCTGAAACCAGCTCTTCGAGAGAAGCGTCTTTCGAAAGCATTTCCTTAAGATCTGCTTCTTCTTTCAAGAGACCATGAAGGACATCGGCTAAATAACTGGTTTTTGGATTTTCTTTATATTTTTTTAAATCTTCCATCGTTTTATATTGTCCGTGAATTACGAAACGTATATTTTAAAGGGGTTAGCGATAGAGTCCGACCCAAAAATATGCGCTAGCGTAGAATTTCGTAATTCAGATTACATTATAGAAAAACAATCAAAAAATGCCTAACGTTCGTTAGGCATTTTAAAAAAGAGAGTTATTTATTGTTTTTTTCCTTTTCCTCGTCCTCTTCCTTCTTTTCTGTCTTAACTTTTTTAGTCTTTTTAGCAGGACTCGATTTTGCCATTTCTCTTCTGGCTCTGAATTTTTCAACACGGCCAGCCACGTCAAGAACTTTTTCCTGTCCAGTATAAAAAGGATGGCAATTACTGCAAACCTCAATTTGCAAGGCCTCCTTGGTGGAACCTACTTTGTATTCTTGACCGCAAACACATTTTATTTGGGCCGAAGGATAATATTTTGGGTGGATTTTATCTTTCATAAAAACAATACTTACTAATACACAAACGACATGCGAATGATACTAATAGATACGAATAAATTAGTCAAATTCAGATTATTTGTACAATTGGCGTTAAACTTAGAAATTTAGAGGATCAATCATTGTTTCCTGAATGCGAGTAGCATGACCCATAACCTGGTCTCCATAAAAGGCGTTTTTGGGCAGATTCCAATTACCACCGGCATAATATTTGAGAGCGGCTGTTCTTTCAGCAGTATAACCGCCCCCAGCTGCGCCTAATTCGCTGAGGTACGTTGCCGAGGTAATAAAAGCATCTTTAGGCTCCCAAGGATTAGGCGTTCGCCCAATTAAAGCTACGACTCTCGGTTTATAAATTTCCCAGGTCGTCGGAATAAATTGAGCAGGGCCCATAGCCCCTCCCCAACCATTTCCCCACGGGCAAGATAGAGGTAATGAGTTCGGATCCAAGCCTAGTTCTCCAGTAATTCTTAAAAAAGCAGCCTGGTCGTTTCTTTTAGAACGGCCTTGGGCTATGTCATCAGGCCCGGGCATAATATCTTGCCACTTCTCTGTGTCTTGGGGCCTATTACAAGTCCCGATATTGGCTCCCATGTTTGATTCTTGAGTGATAATAGCCAAAAGAAAGGCCGGTCTGACCCCGGTCAGCCGTTGGGCCTCCTCCGCGTATTCCAAAGCTTTGCCGAAAGGAATAGAAGCCGTGTCTCTCAAGGAGAATAATGCAGTTCTGATCAGGGCCGCCTGTCTTTCTTTTTCAGCAATGACTTGTTCGTAAGTTCTTTCTTGTGATCTACTGGTAGACAAAAGTTTCTTTTGCTCTGCTTCATTTGCTTGTACTCTCCGCTTTTCGGCTTCATTTTCTTTTCGGATATCAGCTTCCTTGTTTTGTCTAACACCTAACTCATTGCTCTCTTTCTCTAACTGCCGCTTGGTATCCCTAATCTCAACAAAGGAAGACTGCAGGGCTTTATTGATAGACTCGAAACTATCCAAATCAATCAAAAATTGAGAAAGATCCTCATTACTGAGAAGAATCTCCACCAAAGAAAAAGAGTTAATTTCATTGGCCTGTTTGATGAGCTGGGAAAGAGACTCCTTGCTTTTGTCTATCTTATTATCCAACTTATCTATTGTCTGGATTCTCAGATTTATTTCTCGACCGAGCCTATCGATTTCGATATTCCGCCCACGAATGGTCGCTTCCGCTTCTTTGATTTTAGCATTAAGAATAGCGATATCTCTTTCAAAAGAAGCTGATTCTTTTTGTTTACCCCTAAGCTCCAGTTGCCAGCGATGTTTTTCCTTTTCTACTTCTTCAAGCTCGCTTCTTAATCTGGTTTCTTTCTCTTCTAAAGTCTCGGCTTGGCTAATAGTATAAAATCCGCCCAAAAGAAAGGGAGACAGGAGAGAAATCCATAGGATGAAAACAAGCGTCTGTTTTTTCCTAAACATTAGTCTAACTTTGTTCTTTAGATTGGGGGACAGTGGCAGATTCTTCCTCAGTTTCTTCTTTCTTGCCTTTCTTCTCAACCTCAATTGCAGACAGATCAACCGGAGTGGCTTCTACTACTTCAACTTCTTCTTTTACTTCTTCAACCAAAGCAACAACTTCTTCTGGTTTTTCTTGGAGCTCAACCCCTTCTGGTAATTTAATATATTTTGCCAAAATTCGGCTTTCAAAATTTTCGAGCGGAGATATATCAACTTTTATTTCATGCGGCAAATCCTTCGGCATCGCCTTTATATTGAGTTCATAAAGAACCTTAATCAAAGTACCTCCCGATTCTTTAACTGCCGGCGAAACACCGATAAATTCCAAAGGAACGCTAACTTCCAGCTTGTGACCTTCCTCGAAAACGTAAAAATCAACATGGCGAGGAATATTGGTCACCGGATCAAAATCTACGTCCTTGATCAGAGCTTCTTTTTCTTCATTTTCAATCTTTAAAGTGATAACTGTTGATTCCCCAGCTTCTTTTAAAACTTTATTAAATTCACTCAAATCAATACTAATAGGCATTGATTTCTCTTTTTTGCCATAAAATACAGCCGGAATTTTACCTCCTTTCTGGAGTTTTTCATTTTTTTCTGTTTTCTTATCTCTCTTTTGGGCGTTTAAAGTAAACATAGACGCATTATTTCACAACTAGGCTTAAAAATCAATTCAAAAACTAAGGAATCATCGACTAAAAGTTAGTCGATCATATCTCTCAAAACAAATCCAAATGGAGACAATCCGACTCAAACCTTTACTTCATTGGGGGGCCTCTGTCCCTCAAAAATAGCAATTATATTTTGAGCCGCCATGATAGACATCTTAGAGCGAGTTTCTAAAGTAGCCGAAGCAGTATGGGGAGTCAAAATAACATTTTGTAATTTGAGAAGTTCCGGATTGACCTCCGGTTCATTTTCAAAAACGTCCAGAGCAGCGCCCGCTATAACATTGTTTCTGAGAGCTTCGGCCAAAGCCGCTTCATCGATTACCGGCCCTCGGGAGGTGTTTAGAAGATAAGCTGTAGGCTTCATTTTTGACAACCGTTCTTTATTTACAAGATGTTTAGTCGATTCTAGAAGCGGGACATGAATGGAGACAAAATCCGAAGTAGCCAAAAGTCCTTCTACCGAAGAATAAAAAGTTGCTTGGTATTCTTTCTCAATTTCTTCGTTTGGTTTGATATCGTAGTAGGCAATTTTCATACCGAAACCATTTTTCCCTTGATAAGCTACCCGAGAACCAATTCGCCCGGCACCTAAAATTCCTAAAATTTTTCCTTTAATATCCGTGCCGAGGAGAAGTTCTGGTGCCCAACCTTTATATTTGCCGTCCCTTACAAATTTATCGGACTCAACAACTCTGTGAGCAATAGCCATGAGCAAAGCAAAGGTATGCTCAGCTACTGTGCCTGTCAAAACATCGGGAGTATTGGTTATAACAATCCCACGTTTCTTGGCTTCTGATATATCAATATTATTAAAACCGACAGCGTAGTTGGCGAAAATCTTGGCTTTTGGTGCCGCGTCAAAAACACTGGCATCAATATTGTCGGTCAAAAGACAAAGCACCGCATCGTAGGGTTTTTTCAAAAGAGTGGCGCAAAGTTCTTCTTTTGATAAAACACCGTCTTTCTGGCTGATATCCACATCATAGCCTTTTTCTTTTAAAAGTGAGATCCCTGCTTCAGGAATACGGCGAGTGACAAAAATAGTATGCATTATTATTGATCAATTAATATTATTGAATAATTTCAATCTCTGTTCTATTACACGCTCCATAGCTGTCACAGAAGGCTTCAAGAATTTATATGGCGCTATCTCGTCGGGATTTCCCTGGAGAGAAAGCTGCAAAGATTTCCTGTACGCTAACCGAATTTCGGTGTTAATATGCACTGTTGAAATACCGGCCTTGATAGCTTTTTTAAAATCATCATCGGAAATACCGGACCCGCCGTGAAGAACCAAGGGCACGCCGGCAGATAGTCTGATCTCTGATATTCTCTTTTCATCTATAGAAGGATTGTGTCCTGTTTTGAGCATCCCATGCAAATTACCGACAGACGGAGCCAATAGATCAATACCTGTCATCTTCACAAATTCCTGGGCCTCTTCGGGTTTTGTCAAAAAATCTGATTTAGTTTGAACCCCCTCCGGAATCTCATCCAAAAGCTTTGAGGAGATTCCGATAAAACCCAACTCAGCTTCAACTAAAATATCAGGATTTTTATTCTTAGCATATAAAACACATTCTTTTGCAATAGAGATATTCTCTTCAAAAGAAAGTTTAGTCCCATCAAAAATCACAGCGTCAAAACCCGCATCGACTGCTTCTTTGACCTTCCGGAAAGAATAGGAATGATCGGCATTCAAAAAAATCGGATAGTCATGTTCCTCTCTAAAACTTTTGACCAAGGCAGCAATCTGCCTGACCCCCACAAAATCTCTTTCCCCTTCAGAAACACCTATAATAACCGGGACATTAAGCTTACGGGCCGCATTAAAGATTGCCGACAAAGCGACAAGATCAGAAATATTAAAATGCCCGATAGCAATTTTCTTATTTTCCGCTTCAGCAATAAATTCCGAAAGTTTCTTCATCACATAAAATTGTATCATAATAACTGAAAGATTTAGGCACACGTGATAAAATAGTGTTGATTGTAATTAAACAAAAATTAATGAAAAAACCACTAGGCTCCGTAATAGATTTTCTAGCTATCGGAGACATTGTCACAGACGCTTTTATCGAATTAGAAGAAGCTTGGATTGAAAACGACAACCCCGAAAAAAACAAAGAATTATGCATGCGTTTCGGGGAAAAATTACCTTACCACGAAGTAGTTGTTGTGCCGGCAGTTGGCAATAGCCCTAACGCTGCCGTTGCCGCTCACCGATTAGGTCTTAATTCCGCTTTAATCACAAATTTGGGCGATGATTCGTATGGAAAGGAACAAATCGCCCAGCTAGAGAAAGAGGGCTTGCCGGCAAACTTTGTTAAAATCCATCCTGCCATGGGGTCCAACTATCACTTCGTTCTCCGCTACAAGGAAGAAAGAACTATTCTGGTTAAGCACCACCAATACCCTTACTCGCTTCCCGAGTTAGACATTCCGGTAAGGTGGATATATGTAAGCTCTCTTGCTGAAAACTCCCTCCCCTATCATGAAGAAATCGCCAACTACTTCAAAACTCACAAGGAAACAAAGATGGCGTTTCAACCCGGCACTTTTCAAATCAAACTCGGATATGAAAAATTAAAAAGACTTTACTCTCTTTCCGAATTGTTTTTTTGCAATAAAGAAGAAGCCGAGCGCATCACGAAAAAAACCCAAGTAGAAATAACTGAACTTCTAAAAACAATGCGTGATCTCGGTCCTAGAATTGTCGTAATAACAGACGGACCTAATGGCGCTTATACTTATGACGGAAAAGAAATCTGGCATATGCCGATGTTTCCTGATCCCAAGCCTCCGGTTGATAGAACCGGCGCTGGTGATTCATTTTCTTCGACTTTCACCTCGGCTTTGGCTCTAGGAAAAACTATTCCTGAAGCTTTGTCATGGGGTCCGATTAATTCCATGTCCGTAGTCCAAGAAATCGGCGCTCAAAAAGGCCTTTTGAACAGAGGGAAAATAGAAAGATATTTAGCTGAAGCTCCGGCTGATTACAAACCGGTGAGAATCAACTAATCAAATTCAGAGGAGGAATCTGACACTAATTCAAGACCATTTATTACACCCGGCGGATATTTTTTATAGCCCTCTTCCCGCGAACCTATAAAGTCCAAAACAGATTTTTCAAATTCTTTTTTATTTTCTGCATCTTTCCAATTAATTAGATCAATAAACCAAAGGCAGTCATTGGCATCATTTTTTGACCGGCCTTCAAATACGTCAAAAGCCAGAGCTTTATATACTCTCTTGAGCATCTCTGCGGGCAATAAATTTGCCATCATTTTTTTAATTTCATCCAAATTTTCAGTTAGTTCCTTAGAAAAAGACTCGACTTTGTTATCAGGTAATATACTTTCCTCATCAAAATCCGGATCCCCAGAGTTTTTGATTTCTAGGGCTTTTTCGTGTTGGATCAATTTCTCGGCGATTGTGGAAAACTTTTCTGAGGCGAGTTCTCTCAATTTCTCTATCTGTCTTCTTTCTTTCTCTTTTTCCCCACCCTCCCTGCTTTCTTCCTCTTCCCCTTCTTTCTTTAGCGGTTTTGTTTCCTGGTTATTAGACAAATCTTCTGTGTGGTTCATATTTTGGCTTTGATAATAAACTATATTTTCTTAGTAGAAGTTTTTCTTCAAGGAATATTTTGACTGAAGAAGTTATTTTTTAGGAACAAGATAGCAGATCAGGGTTGGAGACAGCCGACAAACATTCACAATCATACGGCCACTCGGGAGCTTTACCATCAAAACAAGGTGTCAAATTATAATTTATATTTGTGACATCAACACCCTGTGGCTCGTCACCGGAACAACGGTTGCTCATAGAGATCGGTGTAAAACCCCAACTTATTAGTTTTTGGAAGGTCTCGAAATCACCGACCATCTGTGAACCTGGATCAACAGTATTAACCCAAATCTGCGAACCGCCGTTATTCAAGTACCAGCTCAAAACATCAGGGCCTTCAACTTTGTAGGTAGGTCTGATTAGTCCGAGATTTAAGTAATTACTAATTTTTGAATGCATAAAATCAGGACCAGTACTTTCGTGAGCAAAATTTACTCCTGGTGCCAAACGTTCCATAATATCCACCCAAACATATCTTTGGTAAGGTGCCATAGCAGTGATATAGTCTAGTCCGATTTCCTCAGCTCCGCGTTTCTTGGCTTTTATAAGTTGTGTCGCCAAAAAACGAAGATGCTCTATGTTGCTCAAATCGGCAGTTTTTCTATTTTCGGGATCCCAGCCATTATTATCGATAGGATCTGGAACTTCTCCGGCTCTTCCCCACCAGAATCCAAGCGATATTCCGTCACCGGCAAGTCTATCGAAGTGAAAAGACCCTCTTTCAAGTTCAGGCAAAAAGTTCATAAATTGCATCGGGAAATTATGCGGTGTGCGGTATCTTCCGGCCGCGGTCCAAAACATTGTCCTTTCATATCCCCTTTCTTTGAGAACACTAATGAGATCGTTTATATAAGGCTGCCAACCTTGATCGTGAATATGTAGATTATAGTTATATCCTCTAGGATTCTCCTCATTCTGAGGAGATCCAGAATTGGTCAAGTGTTGGCCACAGATAACCCTTTTGTCTCTGTCCGCAAATGTTCCGCCGAACCCTTTATAAAGACTTATGAAATACTCCTTATAAGGACGGAGCGTAAGAACCCAGTGACGAGGTTTTGAAAATCGTGTGCTTATAGTGTATTGACGATATTCAAGAGGAGCAATAGTAGCCTCCTCTTCGTTAGAATCCTTCATGTTCCAATATCTATATCTCCAGGTTCCGTTTTGCGGGCCACTCCCTGTCATTCTTCTTAACTGCATATCGACATCGTGCTTAAAATTCAAGTATGGGTACATCAAGGCGACTCCTGAAGCAAAATTCTGGTCATGCATCAGCATTACTGGAGAATAATTACCAGGATACTGATTATTAAACTGCTCAACCAAAGAATTATTTTCGTACATTGTAACCAAATTACCAGAAACTGGACTCAGTCTGTTAAGAGTTCCTGTCGTGAGATGACGCAATCCTTCAACTCTAAATTCCGGAAGTTTTTGCGCCGCCAAAGTTGGGTTAAACAATGTATAAACAATATCTACCCCGCCCGTCTTTTCTATTATTGAGTAATTTATCTGGACATTGCCACCGCTGTTATCCACATAAAATGATTCGTCTGAATAGTTTTGTCTGAGAGGCAAAGTTTCGGAGTAAGCAGTAAATGTCTGACCTCTGCTAGTATTAAATATTTCGATCTCTAATTCTCCGCGAGATTGATTAAAAAGAAAACATGGATCGTTCCCGGGAGCACAATTTTCTGAACTAATAGTCCCGGATTGCTGAGAAGATACTGGCGGTTCCGGTCCTAAGAGCGATTTTCCAGGTTCATCGGTTTTCGAGGAAGGCGCCGATGGAGTAAATAAAGAGGTGATATTACTTTTAAAGGTTGTCGGATCAACCAGACGAGCTATTCCGGAAACAGTAGAAAGATATTCTTGTTTTAAATCCTGTAGAGTTAGACCGCCGAAATCGTCTCCTGCCCCGGCGATAATGCGTAAAATAACAAGACAAAAAATCAACACCGCAACCAAAACAAAATTCTTTATAAATTGATTATTTGACACAATATTTTTTATAAAATTAGTTATTTTTTTTATCATTGTAAATTATATAAAATCCATTGCCTTATGCAAAGGGACAACTGTAAACACAGAACGGTAAAAAAGAATTGACAACTGGTTAGAAAGGTTTAGGATTATTTCTGCCAGGTCTTTCTTGCTCGGCATGTGGCTCCTTGTATGGACCTGGTAAGTGGAACCCTTTTTCGGAATCAGTCCGGAAAGGGATGCGCCTCTCTCTGACATCATGTCGGAGAGAGGTTTTTTTATTTTCTTTTCAGAACTTTTTTGACCGCCTCTTTTATATGAGAAACGCCCATTCCGTAGTGTTCGATTAGCTCTTCCGGCTCGCCTGATTGACCGAATTTATCATCCACTCCAATAAACTCAATCGATACTGAATGATTTTTTGACAAACACTCCGCAACGGCCGAGCCCATTCCTCCTCTAATTTGGTGTTCTTCGACAGTCACAATCGCACTCGTTTCTTTGGCTAGAGAAATAATCGATTCTTCATCAAGAGGTTTTATAGTCGAAAGATTCAAAACTTTTACCGGAATTTCTTTTTCTAATTCTTTGGCCACCATCAAAGCTTTGTGAACCAAAGCGCCGGTTGCGATAATTCCGACAACAGGGTTTTCTCCTTCCCAGAAAATTTGCCCTTTGCCAATTTCAAATGGTGTTTCTAGGGTTGTCATAACAGGAGTTTTTTCTCTGGCCAATCTGATATATGTCGGAGAATCTGTTTTAGCGGCGGCTATTGTTGCTTTTTCAGCTTCAATTGAATCACACGGAGAAATAACAGTCATATTTGGAATTACTCGCATAATGGCCATATCTTCGACAGCTTGGTGAGTACCACCATCAGGACCAACTGATATCCCCGCGTGACTTCCGGCAATTTTTACCGGCCGATTGTTATAGCAGATAGTCGTTCTAATTTGCTCCCAGTTACGACCGGGAGAAAACATAGCGTAAGAAGTAATAAAAGGAATTTTGCCCATAGCAGCCATTCCAGAAGCAACAGTGGCCAAATTTTGTTCAGCTACACCAATTTGAACGTAGCGCTTTGGAAACTTATCCCGAAAAAGATGCATTTGAGTTGACTCGGTAAGATCAGCGCAAAGACCGACAATTCTCTCGTCCTCTTCCCCCGCTTTTAAAAGACCTTTGCCAAAACCTTTTCTGATTGGCTCTTGCTCCACCTCTTTGTCAAAAATATTCGGATTTAATTTTGCTTTTGGATTTGTCATACTCTACTTATAAACATCGGAGCGATGTTTTACAACAACGACAATAATTTTATTATCTTCCCAATCTATTTCATAAATCACCCTCCAGTCGCCTATTCTCAATTTATAAAATCCGGAAAAACTGCCCGTCAGTGGCATCGGAGTTACTGAATCAAAATTTGAAGAC
>Ga0210057_1001922_pt1 | contig 30679 bp, 22 predicted proteins | sample CryGeyCG2114_010_2_FD_183968 | JGI IMG/M metagenome (GOLD analysis project Ga0210057, IMG submission 183968) | Groundwater microbial communities from aquifer - Crystal Geyser CG10_big_fil_rev_8/21/14_0.10 (SPAdes) (version 2) | ecosystem: Environmental > Aquatic > Deep subsurface > Groundwater ...
CAATCTTGAAGATTTTAAAAAAATACCGCCAAAAAATTACTTTCTTTGTCGTCGCCGAATTAGATCAAGTCTACCCGAAAATAATCCCGCAAATTCTTTATCAAGGTCATGAAATTGCCCTCCATTCTTACCGCCATGATGAGGCCAGAACCGCAAACGCACTGGAAAAGGACTTGACAGCCAGTCAGCCTTTTCAGAAAAAATACGGTTGTATCGGTTTTCGCAGCCCCAGAATAAAAATGTCCAAAAAACAACTGAAAGTAATCAAAAAATTTGGCTATCAATACGACTCTTCCGTTTACGGTACGACCATTTTTGACTTTGCCGGCTTAAAAATTTTGCCGGTCTCCGTCCTTCCCTTTACCAAAAAGCAGCTTCAAAAGATCCCCAGTAACCTTGATTTCGCTTTGCTTAAAAAATGCATTCCTTTTGGCAGCGGCATGTTGACAGGTCTTTTGCAAAAAAACAGCCGTTGGTTAATTGGCCAATACTGGCGGGGCTACCGCCAACCTGCCTGTCTCTTTTTGCATTCCTGGCAAATCAACAAACCATATTACCCTGCTAAATTCCTTCTTAAAAACCCTTTTATGATCCCCTATTCTTTTGAATGTCGAGATCTGCTAGAATTTTTTTGCCGGCATTACCGGTTATTAAGGGCTAGAGATTACCTTGACAAATGAAGAGTCAAAAAAAATATTGGGAAACCAAAATTATTAATTGGGAAAAAACCATTTACTCATCTAAAAAATTGGCTCCACAATCATTGGTTGAAAAAATGGCCGCGCCGTTTCGTAAAATTCTTAAAAAGCGCCTGGCCGCAGCCGAGAAGCTGGTGAGCCGTCACGCGAAAGGAAAAATCATTGCCGATTTAGGCTGTGGCAGCGGCATTTTTTTAAAAAAATTGGCCAAATATCAACCCAAAAAACTAATCGGCGTGGATATTGCCCTCAGCGCTATTGAGGCCGCTCAATCCGGTTGCCAGGGCCGGCGTTACCATTTTGTTTGCACCGATTTGCGGCGAGATACCGGGCCGGTTAAAAATGCCCATATTGTTGTCGGTATTGGTTTTATTGATTATTTTGCAAAAGACGAATTGGTTGGCCTATTTGGAACCCTAAAAAATAAGCAATTTCTTTTTTCTTTTCCGGAAAAAATCTTCTCTCTGAGAGAAATTTTGCACCGTGCTTACCTGATTTTGGCAGCCTGTCCTGGATCGAATAAATATTCCCGGCAAGAAATGGATGCTATCTTAAAAAAAGCCGGCTTACAAAAGTGGTGGTATTACGACCAAGACAATATTCGTTTTGTAACTAATTTACCGCACCGAACCAACTAGCCAACATTAACTCTAAAATCTAAATCCGGATCATAGCGCCATTTTCTACGGTTAGCATCATCATAGTAACGAAGAATTTTAAGACGGTAAATAACTGCTAGCGTGTCAGTCAATGCCCGTTTCATTTCCCTAAAAGTCCCAGCATGAGTCAAATCTTCAAAGTTATAGCTCAACTTCACTGGAGCTTCAAAAATTCTTTTAAAACCAAGACGGTGAGCCACCGCCAGCATTTCCAAATCAAAAGCATAACGTTTTACTAACAAGCGAGGCAAAACTTTTTCGAGCGCTTTGCGCCGAAAGATTTTTAAGCCGGCTTGGGTATCGCGAACATTTAAACCGGCAAAGGTCCTGACAAAAAGTTGGTAGCAGGCACTAATGACTTTCCTTTCCCACGGATAGTTTACTTGAGAAGCCGGATGCCTCTTAGAACCAACAATAATATCTGCCCCATACCACTCCATGTGCTCCAAAATCATGCTGATGCCATTGGGATTAATCTCCATGCCGGCATCAATAAAGGCAATCGGATCGCCTTGGGCCCGGGCCATACCGTAACGCACCGCATACCCCTTGCCATGATTTTGGTCGTAACCGATTACTTTGATCTTGGCCGAGTGACAGCGGCGTGCCTGCTTGAAAGTATCATCCACTTGGCCGTCAACGACCACGATCAGCTCATAATCGTAGCGAATTTGATCCAAAACATCTTTGATCCGTTTGAGATCCTGGTAAATTGTCTTTTCTTGCTTGTAAGCCGGGACAATCACCGACAAAAAATTATTTTTGGCCATAAAAAGAATATACCACTAAACTTAAAAACAGGCAGCCGGTAATCCCAATAGAAATCCAAACCACCTGAAGCAGTTGCTGATGAAAAAGAGCAATCAAAGTGACTTGAAGCAAAGCAGCCGCCACCCCGAAAAAAACTACCTTGGTTTTTTCAATTGACAAAGAAAAGCTAGTCAGAAGATAACTCAAAGAATAAAGGCTCATAAAGATCGCCATCCACACCAGCAAAGGGGCAATCGCCAAATAATCACTCCCAAAAAGCAAGCGCACCATCAGCTTGGGAAAAAGCCAGTAAACTAACACGGCTGCCGCGGCAATTATCGATAATAATGCCAGCGAAGCCAGCAGCAAATGCTTGATTTTTTTACCTTGACTGCGGCGGTGAACAATCATGGGAAACATCACGTTGGGAATCGCTCCGGTCGCAAAAAAAATAATTTTGCCCAAAACCGCCAAGGAGGCATACAACCCCGCCTCGTAAGCGGGAAAAAAATGTTTGACCAAAATAATGTCGTTAGTGAAAAGAGAAGTGAAGCTTAAATTGAAAAAAAACACCGGCAGACCGTATTGCAAAAAAATCTTTTTGTTCAAATCAGGCTGGCTTGACCTCCCGTGGCGCAACGGCTTTAAAAATCGAAAAGCCGTCCAAAGCCCCACCAAAGAAGCCAAGACCAAGGCTAAAGTAGCGCCGTCCACTGCCCAGCCTAAAGATACCAAAATCACGGCGGCAGCAACTTTAAAAGCCGTTTCGCTGATATGGCTTTGGACAATTTGTTTAAAACGCAACAGCCCTTGAAGAATCGCCCGGTTAACCGAAGAGAGGGCAGAAATTAAAAAAAGCAAGCCGGCAAAAATTATCGGCAAAGTGGAGTGAAGGTGCAAAAAATTCTTTGCCAAAGGAGATCCCAAAATAGTTAATATCAAAACGACGCTGGCGGCAAGTAAAACCTTGCGATTTAAAACGGCAAACAGCCAGCGAATCCCAGCTTGATCGCCACGGCCCTTGAGACCAGCGATGAATTTAGTCGTGGTTAAAGCCAAGGCGCTGATAAAAATAAACAGCAGGTAAGCAACCGAGATAACACTTTGTAATTCGCCGTAGCCGACCGGCCCCAGCATCCGTCCCATCAGCAGATGGTAAATGTAGTTGCCGACGTTGGCGACCATCGTGCCACTAAACATTACCAAGCTGCCAGCGATTAACTTGTTACCAGCCAAACGAACTAATTTTTTTCTCATGCCACCCAATAGCCACGGGTAAAAAGCATCACCGCCGCCATCCCCAAAATTATCGCAAAAAACAAATAAACCCTTTTAAACCAGGAGTGCTTCTCCACTAAAAGCGGCAAAACCATAAAGCCGGGAAAAAGTATCAAAACATAGCGGGGCATGGAAGAAAAAGTGCCGCTTAAAGTGGGGGTGATATAAGCTAAAACCATAAAAATAAAATAAGAAAGTCGTATCTGACGATAACTAAAAATAATCAGCCCCAAAAACAACCCGCTTGTCAGCAGTTCCAGCCAAACGGTAAAATACAGCACGTCCGCCTTGGTGGTGCAAATCATTTTCAAATAGCGCCAGCAAACCTGATAGGGAAGAATAATTCTACCCCCGGTCCGGCCGGTTTTTAAAAAGCCCTGAAGATGAACAAAATAAAGCGGATCACCCACGGTTTTTTGCAAATAGACCATGTAGCTAACCAACCCGGCTAAAATCAGCAGCAAGGGCCAAAAGTCCAGCCAACGGCGGTCCCCGTCTTTTTGCGCCTGCCACCGTTCCACTATCAGCGCCGGCAAAAGGAAAATGCCCACCAGCCGCGTCGCACTGGCCAAACCGCCAAAAATGCCCATCCATAGCCAAGCCCGGCGACGCGCCGCATAAAAACTGGCCAAAACCAAGGCCAAAAAAAGCGCTTCGGTATAAGCAGAACCAAAGTAAAAAGAGGTGGGGAAAAGCAATAAAAAAAGCACCGCCATTCGGGCAGCTTTTTGGCCAAAATCCAGTTTTGTCAAGCGGTAAAATAAATACATGACTGCCAAAAAAGCCAGATGGGAAATCAACAAGCTGGAAAAAAGATAATCTTTCAAAAACCTTGCCAAAAAGCGGATCAGGAGGGGATAAAAAGGAAAAAAGGCCTGCTGAAATTGCAAATAACCTTGTCGGGCAATCGCCAAATAATAACCCCCGTCAAAATTAGCCCAAGCCCAGTACAGGGGATTAAGTTGATAAGCAAATTCACCACCACCTAAAAAACCCGCCTTATAGGGAATCAACTTGACCGCTACCCAGGTGATTAACAAAAGAATCAGTCGCCAACTGATGAAAAGTTTAAGCAGCCAAACAATAATTTTTTTATTCTTCACCGGCGCAAGCTTTTTTATAAACGGCAATTGTTTGCGCGGCTGTCCTTTTCCAACTGAAAGCGGCTGCTTGTTGAACACCTTTTTGCGACAGCTCCGCACCCCGTCCTAGGGCTTTTTTAATTCCTTCAGCAATCTCCTGATTACTTTGGGGATTAATCATTACCGCTGCCTGGCCGCAAATTTCCGGCAAGCTGCCTACCTTGGCCGCCACCACCGGACAGCCGCAGGCCATGGCTTCCAAAACCGGCAAACCAAAGCCCTCATCAAAAGACGGCTGGCAGTAGACGCTGGCCAAATTATAAATCGCCACCAGATCATTAGTAGGAACAAAACCTAAAATTCTGATTTTATCATCTAAACTAAGTGATTTTATCAATTGAAGCAGTTCTTTTATTTCCGGCAGGGCTTTTTGCTCAAAAGCTTTCCCAACCAGCACCAGCTGAAAAGTCGGATTGTGGCGACTAAAATCAGCAAATCCTCGAAGCAGACCAGGAATATTTTTGTTCCAATTCACATCCCCCACATACAACAAAAAAGTATCCGCCAGGGGCGGATACTTTTTTTTAATTTTCAATTTACAATTTTCAATTTTCAATTTTTTAAACTCCTCCCCGGCGGCGAGGGGAACCGAATAAATCTTTTCCAAAGGGAAACCGGTCATCGCCGCAATTTGCTGCCGCCAAGCTTGGGAATCGGTCAGCACGGCGGCCATTTTTTGCAAACGCCTTTTTTGGCTCTGCCAGCGCCACCGACCCCGAACCCCGGCCGGGAAATGCTGGGGATATTTAACCGGCGTCAAGTCATGAACGGTCACCACGCTCGGGAGGAGCGGTCGCCCCGGGAGACTTAAGAAAAAAGGCGAAAAATACGGATAATGAATTAAATCTGCGGCCAAAAATCGCGTCCTATCGGTGTCTTTAATCAGCGCCAACTCGATCGCCTGCTCTTGAGCAACTGCTTGCAGGGCCGTTATTAATCGCTTGGTGTAAAAACCAATGCCACGATACTGGTGGGCTGAATATAATGGTGAAAGATCAAGCGCAACCTTCATGATTAGGCGTGTCTTTTTAGAATAGCCTTGCTTGCAATAAAAATCAAGGACGCCAAAGAAACACCAGTCGCCAAACTTCTGATCGGCGTGTTCCCGGGATCAGCAGGCCAAAGTGTTTGAAAGCTATTGCCCAAAGTAGCCGTACCCTGCGTCCAGTCGGGATTGTCAAGATAAAAGTTGTCCGCCCTGGGAGGATAAACTATCGGTCGGCTGTAACCGCCATAAAAAATAAAGGCCACCAACAATAAACCCACTGCCCACCTGCTGCCTTTGCGGCTCACCAGACAGGCGGCCAAAAAAGAAGTTACCAAGACAACTAAACTCAACAGCCGCCAGGGATACTGCAGGAAAACCAATGGTTTAATGATCTTCCAAACCGGCAAAGAAACCGGCAAAAGCAAGCAAACTAATCCTAAAAACCAACCCAAAAAAAACTTATAACGGATTACTTTTTTTTTAATCAACAAGATTCCCAAGGCCACCGCCAGCAAATGAGGCAGGCCGATCTGGAAAGACATTTGGTCGCCAATGCCCGGGACGGAAAAGCCCGTTCCCCAAGAAGGTAAAATCAGCTGCCAAAGAGTCGGAAAATGATCGGCAAAATTAATCATTTGCAAACCGGTGACATACTTGGCCTCCGCCAACGCCGGCAGCCAAAAAATCGCCGAAAGCCCCAGGCCAAAAAATAAACTAAAGACAAGCCCACCTCCGAGGTGGGTGGATGCCCTCCTCGGAGGTGGGCGATGGAACAAAAACATATAACTGATTAAGAAAGGCGTGAAGATCAAGGCTAAAATATTGTGAGCCAAAATCAACAGGGCAAGAAAAATACTTAACCACCAAGATTTTTTTTCCACAGCCCATAAAATGGCCGGAAACAAAGCCATGGCTAAAACTTCACCAATTGAGCCACGAACATAAACGTTAAGCAAATGATAAGGCGCTAGAGTATAAAAAACTGCTCCGACAACCGCGGCGGGAATATTGAATATTTTTTTTATCCATAGATAGAAAAACAACCCTCCTGTTACCAGCCCAAAAGCCATGGTTAGTTTAAAAGAAGTGATCAAAGAAAAACCCAATAAATAAAAAATTTCGGCCACAAAGTTCGGTAAAGGATAAAAAAAATTAAATAATGGCACTCCCAAGCCATGGTTCAACCCAGGCGCCCAACGCGGCCACCAAATTCCGGCCCGAATATTTTTGTCAAACTCATAAAAGCGAATCAGGTGGTACTCGCCATCATGAGTAGGAATAAAACCGGGTTGGCACAAAGGCCACGCCGCCCAAAGGCCAATCGCCAGCATCAACAACCACGGCCAACTTTTTTTAAGCATGGTGCCAAGGCCTAATTTTTTGCCAACCAAAAAAAATCAACATCAAGGTCGGGGGAACAAAAGTGGTCAGGGCCTTCACCATCGGCGTCAACCCGCCATAATTACGCCAATACAAAAATGGCGTATAACGCAGCAGCAAGCTAAAAGAAAACGCCCAAGCCAGCCAACGAAAAAATCTTTTTTGAGGAATCAAAGCTACAAAAGAAACTACCCAAATCCAATACCAGCTGTAAATTTCTTCTCGCAAAGGCGCCGCCAAAAAAACCAAAAGCATCGCTACCGCTGACCAAACAAACCACTTTTGTCTTTTAAAGCGACGCAAAAAAATAATCAGCGGCAGCAAAGCGATGGTGGCAAACTTAATTCCCACCGAAGCCAACCAGACGATCCAACCCCAAAATCGCTGGCGACGCTCTGCCAACCAAAAAGCCAGCAAAACCAAAAACATCATCACCACATCATTGTGGGCTGATACCAAAGTCTCGATTAATACCAGCGGATTAAAGGCAAAAAAAATTAAAGCGTAATGATCGCGATGGCTCATTTTCCAAATTAGCCAACATAGGGCTAAATAAAAACCCAGGATTAATAATTTAAAAGTAAAAACAGTTAAAATTAAATTGCCCCACCCTAAAAAATGAGGAATGGCCGTCAGCAGAATCCACGCTGGACCGTATAAAGCAAACTTATTGGCGGCGTGCATAAACGCCAACATCGGCTCACCGGTAAATTCCATCGGCATCACCAGATAGGGATTTTCTTGATAGAAAAAAGTCACTTTGGCGGTCGCCATGTAATTGAAAATATCATGCGAAAAAGCCGGCCAGGAAAAAAAAAGGACCAAGCTAACCAAGATAACGAAAGACCAAGTTTGGCGAACGGTAATTCTTTTTTGCTTTGCTCTTCTCAATAAATAAAAATAGATGCCAAACAAACCAAAAACTAAAATGATATATATCAATGTAGTCAGACCTCGATGAGTGTGGATTAGCTGGAAAAGAAAATCAGGGGTTGGCAAGGGGAAGCTGTGCTCCACAAAACCATAAGAAAAAATTACCAGTAGCAAAGACCAAACAAAAATAATTACTTTCATCATTTAAACTGCCTGATGCTAATCGCCTTTTGAAGACCTTGATGAATTGCCAACTGGCGAGGTTCGTCTTTTTCCGGCTGCCACCAAAAATCAGCTGGTGTCTGCCCCATCACTGACTCCAAAACCTCCTGATGCTTGACTGCCGCGGCTTGCAGATTAGCCATTTTGGTTTGGATATTTTTACCTTGCACTTGCGCGGCCACCACAAAATCAACCGCCTTTTGAAAGTGATTATTACTTTGGTCAAGGGCTGTCAGTGCTAAAAGGTACTGCCGATATTCAAAAAGCACTTTCATTTCCACCAGCTTTTTATCCGCTAAAGCCAATTCATACTTATGGCGGGCAAAACTGCCAAAGGCAAAATAAGCGTAAGCCTGATCAAAAAGCTGTTTGACCGGATAGAGATGGTGCCCAGGCATCAAGCCAGGGTAAGGAAGCACGTAAACGACGGCCAAAAAGGCCGCTTTAAAAAAATTATTTTTGATGCTGCCAATATTTAACATAGCTGACCGCAAATCTTAAAGCAGAAAAAAAAGAAAAAACAAAGCCCGCCCAACCGTCAACAAAGCCTTTGTGACCAACATAAGTGCTGGCAAACCACACTAGGGGTTTGCCAAATAAATACTTGACCGAATTAATTAAATTAATTTTTAACTTCTGCTGGCTTAGCTCACCAGCCAAAAGATCAGTATAACGGCCAAAGCGCTTCAGGTAACGACGGAAATTGGGATCAGCCATGTGCAGCAAGTCGTTTTTTAGGTAACCAGTTTGACCATCAACTACGGCTTGTTCATGAACTGACTGGCAGGGCAACCGGCCTTTGCCACGGCGATAAAGCCGTAAAGTGTAATCCGGATATTGACCGCCCTTAGTCAGAAAACGCCCCAGAAAAAAATTCTTTCGCGGCAGCCAGAAGCCGTTAATTGGTTGATTAGTGGCTGATTGATGGCTGATTGATGGCTGATTGATGGTTTTAAGAATTTCCTTTTTCAACGCGAGGGAGACCCGCTCGTCAGCATCCAGCTGGAGAATCCATTCGCCGGTGCAGGCGTCAATGGCTTTCTGCTTATTAATATGGAAAAGCGGCGGGTTAGTGGTTTTAATGACCTTAGCGCCGTATTGCTGGGCAATTTGTCTGGTCTGGTCGCTTGAGCCGCCATCCACGATCACGATTTCAGCCGCCCAGCCCTTAATTGAATCCAAACAAGCCGGCAGATTTTCTGCTTCGTTAAAAGTCGCTAAGGCGACGGAAAGTCTTTTCATTTTTTCTTGAATTCCACCTGCGAGGCGGGCTCCGCCCACCTCGCAGGAGAAACTTGATATTTTTTAAATTTTATCACAGCCGCACTGCCAACCAGAAGCAATAATGACCCCAAAGAAATCAAATCAGCCAACAAACGCAACTTAGTTTCTGAAAAACGAACCGCTATTTCATGCTCCCCTGCCGGGACATTAAAAGTCATCAAGCCTCGCCAAGCCGGATCTTGAAATTCAATTTCTACCGATTGGCCGTCAACCAAAACCTGCCAACCAGGAAAGTAGAGCGTGTTGTCCACCAGCCGGGTTTCTTTTTGAACCATTGCCTGATAAACATGTTTGGTAGTTTTTCTTTCAATTTGCTTGATCTCCGCTTCACCCTCAATTACCTCTAGCGGTGCCCTGGAAAACTGATACATGGCTCGGGTTGACCAAATCGGGGAGCTCTCGCCGGTATCGTTAGTTGAACCAGGATAATTTTGGGTGTAAAAAGATTCTTGCTTAACAAGAAAATCCTTAGCATGCCAAAAGTTTTGATTAAAAATCAAAATGGCTAATAACAAACCGCTAATAACTGGTAACTTAAATTTTTGGGGCAATAAATAAACTTCGGCCGCAGTAAAAACAGCTGGCGGTAAAACCGCTAAAGACAAAAACCGCCAGGCAAACTGAAATTTTTGTAGCAAGCTGATTTTAAGATACCAGGATTGAGCGGCCGGCAAGATTAAAAAAATTGCCAAACCAAAACAGACCAGTAAAAATAACAGCCAACGCCAAGCTTGGCTTTTCTGCCGCCAAAACTGCCAAATTGCCAAAGGCGCCACCCCGACTGCCAACCACTGCAACACCCCCAGTTGAACGCTTAAAAGCTCTGTCCCACCATAGTTCCAAGGTGTCCAAAGTAATTGAAAAAAGTTTTTAAAACCCATGATATTATCCTTGGTAACAATATCCCGAAGCGTGTACTTAGCTTCAAAAAAAGCCGGAAACCAAAAAAAAGCGGCGAGGCCGAAACCGAGGATAACAGATAGCAGATAGCTGATAACTGATAACCGAAATTTTGCTTTTGGGATAGAAAAAACAAGATAAATCATGTAGCCAAAAATGACCGGTAGAAACATTAGGCTTAAAGCGTTGTGGGATAAAATCAGCGCCGCCAAGCTTAGAGAGCCGCCGGCCAGATAACGCCGGGCCGGTTTTTGGGCAAACTTTAAAGCAAACCAGCAAATTAAGGGTGGCCAAACAAAGCCCCAGCACTCCCCAATTGCCCCTCTGACATAAAGATCGACAAAACGATATGAAGCAAACATATAAACAAGTCCTGCTGCAAAGCCAGATTGCTTGCCCCAAATCTCTTTTATCCACAAAAACATAAAAACTCCAGACAAAACAAAGCTCAAACCAAACACGATCTTGGCGCTGTCAACAAAAGAAAAGCTCATAAAGTGAAAAAGAGAGCCAAAATAGCTGGGTAAGGGATAAAAAAACATCAGTACCGGCGTGCCGTAAAGCCAATTTAAATCACCCGCCCAACGGGGGACAAGATTGCCTTCAGCTAAAGACTGATAGAAGCTGGCCAACCGAGCGACATGATCCTGACCATCATGAGTTAACGGCAAACCCGGCTTAAAAAAATCAAGCAAGGGCAACAAGGCCACCGAAATCAATAAAATTAACCAAAATTTACTTTTTTTCAACATATCTTTTTTGAATGATAAAGCCGCTGGGTAATTTTTCTTCTTTTAAAATTTCACCCTCTTTAATCACTGTTTCCAACCAGCCTTCATAAGACCAAGGTTTTTTTGAATCTTGCTCAATCCAAAGATAAAAAAGGCCCTCTTTTTTGTCCCCAGGAATATAGCCGTATTTTTTTCCACCGTACCAAGTCAAAAAATAGCGGTAGGCATAATCATACACCGGTGGAGTAAAAACCAAAACATTAAACTTCTCACCCCCAGCGTCCTGATAAAGATAATCAACCGCCTCAATTTTACCTTTGAGCTTGGCCTCCCCGCCATAATCGCCCAAATCAGCATAAGCTTTTTGGCATTCTTTAAAAATAAGCGGTAACATGGCGATCAAAAAAACAAAAAATATCACCTTCACCACCGATATTTTAGTTTTGGTCGCCAAAAAAGCAAAAAGCAAAATATAAGCCAAGTGCAAATGAACTAAGTAATGTCCCCAAACCGGGCTGTTTAAAAATATAAAAATCAAAAAAGTCACTAAAGGCAAAATGAACAAAAAAGCAATAAAATCTTTTTCCGGAGATCTTTTTTGCTTAATTAAATAATAAATAATCGCCACCAACAGAAAAATTGCCAGCCAGCCACGCCACTGATCGCTCAAGTAAAAAGTATCGCGGAAATTAAACCAAAAACTCAAACGATGGTCTTTAAAAGTAGCCAAAAAGTTCAAGGAAGTTTTGCGGTTTAACAAATTAAAAAATAAATTGCCAACGCTTTTAAAAGCCATCAAACCGTGACGGGCTTCAAAAGCAAAAAAAGGCAGGTAGGCTAAAACCATTCCCGCCATCCCCAAAAAATAAATTGCTAATTTTTTAATCTTGGCAATAAAAATGGCAAACAAAAAAAGGCTGGCCAGCAAAGCAACGGAAATCGCCAGCTGAAAGCCATAAATAATTCCGGCCCAAAAACAAGCCCAAAAAAAATATTTCCGAGGGTTCTGGGGAATTTTGAAAGTCGACCAAAAAACTAATAAAATAAACAAGGGGCTGGGATGGGAATTCCACATAAATCTTGATTGGGCACTCAAAGCCACGCCTGCCAAAAGAGTGGCGATCAAAGCCATTTTGAAACCAAAACTTTTCCAGACAAAATAGAAACATAAAAATAAGGAAGCAACCCCAAAAGCAAACATCAAGACCAAGCCGCCATAAGGATCTCCCCCAAACAAAGCAAAGGGAATCACCAAAGAATAATAGTAATAGGGACCATGGAAAAGATACTGCAATCCGGCCATCCCGGCGCCCACTTCAGCGCCAATCAGGGTCAGCTTTTTTTCGACCACAATTTTTCTCACTGCCAAGTAATCTCTCCCTTGATCAAAACCAAAAAGGGGGTTGCGGTTCAAAAGCTCGGGTGAACGAAGACCAATACCCAAAAGCATCACCAAAATCAACAAAAAAATTTCTATTTTTTTTATGAGCCCCCTTTCACTGCCTTAACGACTGGCTGGCCATCAAGTAACTTAAATGTCTGCGGTGATTCAGCTTCCGGAGGGAAGTCAATCAGGTTGCCCACATAAAGGATCTCCCCACTTTTTTCCTCCTCCGGCCAATTGATCGGTCGAAATTCATATTTACCGATTTGGTGCGTTTCATTAAAACCACCGGAAATAGTGCCTCCCTGCTTTTGATAAAGCGAAGGATCATATCGGCTAAAAAACAAAAAAAACATATAAGACTGATAACCATGCTGCTGGTTACTGAAAACAATTTTTTGATAATCCCCTTCTTGGGTCAAAGCATAATTAATGGCTTGGCCTAAAGGATATTGAAAGGAATCTGACTGCTCACGGGGAAAATTAACAAAATAATTGTGATACAAATAGGCTAAATTAAAAAAAAGAAAGGCTCCTAAGACAAAAATTGCTTTTCGCGAGATTTTTAATTTGGTCATCAACGTCACTGCTCCCAAAGCGGCAAGAATTTGCGGCATGGGCAAAAGATTAAAGGTTCTCATGGCATGGGGGGCACCGGTGGCGATACCGGCCGGTAAAGGAGCAATTAAGACCCAACTTAAAATTAAAAGTTTGCTTTGCCGCGGCAATTTAACCCTGATTAATTGGTAGACACCAATTAAAATTAACGGCAGTTCCCAAAGATACAAAACCCCCATTCCCGGCACTTTGTGGTCTTCCCGACCGCTATTAAAAAAAAGCCAAGCAGGATTAAAGTGCGAAAAATAAGCCCGTAAAATCGTGTCTGAAGTCCCAAAAATACTCGTCGCCCGAAAACGAATCATCGCCTGCGGAGAAAACGACGCTTTGACAATGGGCATTAGCAAAACTAACCCAACCAAACCTGCCAAAATTACTTTTTTCTTCTCCGTCAGCAACTCTTTTCTGAAAATTAAACCCAAACTAATAATAATTAGCGGCCCGAAGATTTTTTGGCTTTGGTAAGTATAAAAAGACAGGGCAAAAAACACGGCGGCTAAAAAAAGCCAGATTGATCGCCTTTGGCGAAAAAACTTAAGCAAAAAAAGCACCACCAAAATCGAAAAAGTCAAACCGGCATTAACCTCGTGACCCAGTCGGGAAAGATAAACATGCCAAGGAGAAATGGCTAATAACAGAGAGCTGATCACTGATAACTGATCACCATGGCGATCATTAGCAAATAATTCTTTGACCAAAAAATAAACGGCGATCAGGGCCACTGCAGAGAGTATGACTGCCGGCAGACGTACGGCAGTGGCGGCCAACCCAAAAATTTTAATAAAAGGGATGGCCAAATAAACATAACCCGCCGGCCGCCAGTCATCATAGGCACGCAATAACACCGGCAAACGATAGCCATATTCATCCCGACCGGTTTCCAAAATCGAGTAGGCATTCCAACCGATAGACACTTCATCCAGTGAAGGACTTGGCGGCACACTGGCAAGGCGATAAAACCGCAAAAAAGAGGCGACTAAAATCAAAAAAGCAATCAAAAACTTTTTCATTTTCGAGTATAAAAGTAGTAAAGATAAGATTCCGGATGCCCTTCTTTAAATTCGATTACTTCGCCTTTTCGAATCACCTCTTTGACTTTGACTCGCTGAAAATCAAGCCCCTCATATTTTAAATTCAAAAAGCTTTGCACGTTAGCAAAACAATAAAATAGCCAAAAACCAATCAAGCTTGCTTTTAGCCACCAACCCTTTAAACAAAAAAGCCGCCAAGTCAAATAGGCCAAAGCTATTAATACTAGCGGTCTGGTTAAAGAAAAATAATAACTGCTGATTTCGCCGCTATAAACGGAAAAAACCAACCAAGGCACTAAAAACCATAAACCGGCCAAATAGCAAAAATTAAATCGTTTTCGGGATGGTCGGAAAAAATAATAAATTAAAGCAAAGAGGGGCAACAGAAAATATTTTATCGGCTTGGCAATCAATAAGCCTTTTAAACTTCCCAGCAAAATTCCCTCAAATTCAATAAAAGCATCGCCGGCTACCTGTAATACCCTTCTTAAATGAAGGCCGTGATAATAAGTGCCAAGATAGATAGTCGCGTTTTGGGTGTTGGCGGCAAGAAAATTAGGTAGCAGCCAAATTAAAAATAAAGGGATTGAAACCAAACCGTATTTTAAAGTTTGCTTATTTTTAGGCAACAATGGCAAAGCCAAAAAAACAATCAGGGGAAAAAAAACTGAAGTAAAGTGCAAATGAAAAGAAAAACCCAGAGCGGTTGCCAACAAAAAAAAGTATTTTGGCTGGCCGTTAATCACTTGATTAAGAGCATAAAAAATAATCAGCGAAATCGGGGCGATAAGGTTTACTGACCACTGAATGCGGTCAAAATTAATAATATAGAAAGAAAATGTGTGGATAAACACGGCCAAAAGCGCCACCGGAACAGAAAAAAGCTTTTTGGTAAGCAAATAAATTACCAAAAAAGTCAAAATACTGGTCACCCCTGCCAAGACCCCTGAAGCAATTGGGTCAAGTTTAGTAAAAAAATAAGTCAACGCCGCCAAATAATAATAGGCCGGCCCAACATAAATACCACTGTTAAGCTTTGCCTGGGGACCCAACATTGGCCACCGGTGATCCACAATAATATCTTTTGCTTTCCAAGCGAAATCAACCTGGTCCCAAGTAAAAGGGCTTTTGCTCCCTAATTGAGAAAAACGAAAAAAAAGATGGCTTGCCAAAATTAAAAAAAGAATGAGCCACTCTTTTTTTATAATTTTCATTTGGTGGCGATCAAAATGGCCGGTTGACCATCCAAAAAGTAAATCGTTTTGAGGATTTTTACTTGGCCGCTAAAATCACCCGGCCGGCCCACATACAACGTGTCGGCCATGACGACTTCTTTCTCCCAAGCAATCGGTCTAAAAGTATACTTGCCAAAACCACGATGATTCTCGGCAAAACCACCGGAAACAGTGCCGCCCAGTTGCTGATAAGTCGCCGGATCAAACTTTAAATAAAAGAGGAAAAACATGTAAGATTGGTCCAAATAAGGCTGATTGGAAACGACAATTTTTTGGTACTGGGGCTCGATTTTTTTAATCTCCTCCACCGCCTGCTGGTAGCCGTATTGCCAAGATTGGGAATTAAAATAGTTTTGCTGAACAAAATATTGGTTTAAATAGTAAGCAGAATTAAAAATAAAAAATAAGCCACCTGCGCCGATCAGCATCATTTGTAAAATTAATCTTTTTTTGTTTAGTATTTGCCAGGCTCTTATCAAGCCAAAAGCAACCAAAATCTGAAAAATGGGCAAGAGCCTGATCGTTCTGACCTCATGAGGCGCACCGGTAGTAAAGGCGGCTGGAATTGGCGCCAGCAAAAACCACAAAAAGATTAATAATTTGGATTTTTTTCCCACCCGGCTAAAAATTAGGCCATAAATTCCCCAAACTAAAAATGGCAGTTCCCACAAATAAAGCACCCCTATCCCGGGCGCATGGTGGCGCGCTTCACCACCGGTAATAAAAAGCCAGTTGAGATCAAAATGGGAGAAATAGCCCCTTAAAAAGGCCAAGAAGTAAGTGACCCGACGGTTATCCAAAATCAAGCCCAAATAGTCTTTATCTTGATAATCTCTGGCCAACTTCTCTGCTGTCCAGGCCAAAAATGGGGTTTGATCGGCAGTCAGACTGGTGCCTTTGGCCCGCAAAAAAATCTCCGGGGTCGTCAAAGTCATTTTGACCAAAGGCAAAAGACAAATCGCTCCTACCAGCAAGCCTAAAACAAGATATTTTCGGGGCAACTTCAGCAAGCTTTTCCGCCAAATTAAGGCGATGGCCAAAACCAAAAACGGCACAAAAACCTTTTCCGCTTGATAGACATAAAGGCTTAATCCTGCTGAAAAAGCCGCCAAAACTAAAAGCCATGGTTTTTTAAACGCCTTTAAAATCAGCCAAACCGTTAGGATGTCAAAAAATAAACCGACATTAGATTCAAAAGCCACCCGGGAAAATTGCAGATGCCAGGGAGAAATGGCTAATAACAAGGAGCTGATAACTGATAACTGATAACCATAAGTGACTCCTCGGATGGTGGGCGAATGCCCGCCTCCGAGGGGCTGCGAGGGAAACAACTCCCTCACCAAAAAATATGTCAGAAGCACCGTAAGGGTGCCTAAAAAAGCCGCTGGAAAACGGGTGGCAAAAAGATTTAAACCAAAAATTTTAATGGGCAAAATTGCCAAATAAGCATAGATTGCCGGTTTGTAGTCGTCAAAAGAACGCATCACCAACGGCCAAGGCTGGCCGTATTCATCACGACCGGTCTTCAACAGTGAATAGGCGTTGTAGCCCAAAGCCGCTTCATCCCAATCAGGGGAAGGCGGCGCTTGGCCTAATTGCCAAAAGCGCAGCAAGCCCGCCAGAATTAAAACTAAAAATAAGATTAAAAATTCCTTATTAACCTTTTTAATCATGTCCCACCTCATAGGCTTTGAAAACTTCGCTGCCGTCAAGCAGCCAAAAGGTTTTTACCAGTTGACCTTGACCGGAAAATTGTTTGGCGGCTTCAATCACCAAAGTCTTGCCGGTTGGGGCCACCACCGGTTGCTCCCTGAAAAAATGATACTTGGCAAAACTTTTAACTTTAACAAAGCCAAAAGTATCCCGTTCGACCACCGCTTCCTGCCAAAATTCCCGCGGTTCCTTTTGAAGGTAAAAAAGACAATAAATATAAGGCCGGCCCAGCTCCTCCGTCAACCAAATTTGGTCATAATTGCCTTCTGCCTGCTTGATAAATTCCAGCGCCGGCTGATAACCGTACTGCCACTCACCGGAAAATTTAATCGGGTAGTGACGCCAATAGCCATGCTGAAAGTAAACAAAAGAGGCGATAAGAATCAAGCAATAAGCAATAAGAGAAAGTTTTCTAAGCTTTGGTTTTTTCTTTGGCAACCATTGCCAAGCGGATACCACCCCGAAGGCAGTAAAAATTTGCCAAGTCGGCAGGGTGGTTTCAATGCGCAAAGCGTGGGGAGTTTCTCGTGCCGTCGCCGCCGGAAGAATGCCCACCAGCAACCAGCAGGGAATCAACCACCAAAAGCCGGGCTTTTTCTTCACCAAAACCAAAGCTCCCCAAATTAAAAAGGGCAATTCCCAAAGATAAAGCTGACCCACGTCCTGAATGGAAAATTTGGGGTTGCCGTCGCCTTTAAAAAACAAAAAAGCGGGGTTAAAATGGTCAAAATAGTGACGCAGGTAGGCTCTCACATAAGCCCAGCGACGATTGTGAATTAATTTTGACCAAGTAGCCCCTTGATCGTTGACAATCTCCTGATTGGCCATCATCACGATTGATTGATCGGAAAAAATGTTAACTTCTTTAAACCTTAATTTAGCTTGAGGGCTCAACAAAAAGGAGACGGCCGGCAGGATAATCAACAAGCCGGTGGCGATGGCCACTAGGCTGATCTTTTTTTGCTGCCACAGTGTTTTTCGAAAGGCCACGACTAGAATAAGCACCAAAAGCGGCGCCGCAATCCGGGCGGTATTGAAAGTTTGCAAGCTTAGGGCAAAACTGGCCGCCGATGCTACCAGCCACCCCGCCAGTTGGCGGGCAGGCATTTTTCCCCTCCTGATTCCTGCCAGGAAAAAAGTCACTCCGGCGACCAAAAAAAACGTCGCCACATTGGCTTCAAATGCCGCCCGGGAAAGCATGATGTGCCAAGGAGAAATGGCTAATAACAAGGAGCTGATAACTGATAACTGATAACCATAAGTGACTCCTCGGATGGTGGGCGAATGCCCGCCTCCGAGGGGCTGCGAGGGAAACAACTCCCTCACCAAAAAATATGTCAGAAGCACTGTGAGCGCGCCGAAAAAAGCTGAAGCAAAACGAGCTGAAAATTCATTAAGGCCAAAAATCTTGACCGGCAAAATCGTCAGATAGGCGTAAACCGGTGGTTTAAAATCACCGAAAGACTCCAAATAATTCAGCGGCCAACGCCGGCCAAACTCATCGGCGCCTGTTAAGCCAAGCGAATAAGCATTGTAGCCCCAAGCGGCTTCATCCCAAGAGAGGGCCGGTGGATTACTCCCCAACCGATAAAAGCGCAAAAATGAAGCGCCTAAAAAAATTAAGGTTAAAAAAAAGACTGTTGTCCACCGCCGGGGAATCTTGTTAATCATGGCCGTTTAATTTTAACAAAAATTAGCCAACCGATAAACAAGATCAAAGAAAGAAAACTCACTCTTAAGCCCCAGAAAAAAGCCTTGGGCCGGTAAGAAAAAACAATTTGGTGCTTCCCTGCGGGCACCGCCACCGCTCTAAAAGTAAAGTCAGCCCGAAGTATTGCTGCCCTCTGGCCATCAATCTGGGCTTGCCAGCCAGGGTAATCATTATCGGTCAGAAACAAAAGGGCTGGCTGAAGCGATTCCGTTTGTAGCTCAACTTGATTGGGCAGATATTTGGTGATCTCGACGGTTTTTTTTGTTGCTTGCGGTTCGATCTTCAGGCCCGGTTCCTCTTCCAAAATAATTTTTTTTGCCAAGCTAAATTCTTGATCAAAAAGGTGATCAATAATTTTTTGTTTCTGGGTTTCCACCAGGTACTCATCAACCAAAAAAGCCCGCGGTAAAGCTTGCTGATACTCCCAAATCCTAAACTTTTCGTCTTGCCAAACAAGCTGAAAAAATTCTTGAGGAAAACGCTCTGCTTCGGTAGCCTCGTTTTTACCTTCGCCGAACTTCGCCTCCGCAAGATATTTGACTCCCAAAAGTGACAGCAGTCTCTGCCGATACCAACTATCCAAAACCCCGTCTGCCTCCACCGCCTGCTTAATCGCCGCGTCACTGCGGCTAGGCTGACCGGTAAGCTGACCCTTGGTCTCCTGAACATGAAGCAGCTCACCATACCTTTGGGGAAATAAAGCCTCGTAACCATCCGGAGAATATAGACCGTAATAGGCGTTCAAATTCCTTTCCAGACAGCCGCCGGCATAACCCCAAACCCGATTAACCCCGGCCATTGCTTTCAGCTTGGTAAGCACGGCCACCTCGGGAAAAATAAACCTTCTTTCGGAAAAATAAAGGAATTTGTTGGCAAAATAAATTGAAGAGAGAACCGCCAGGGCGGTCAGGGCCAAAAAAGCGAAAGACTTTTGCCTTCGAAATAGCCAAATTACGCTGGCGGTGCTGATAAAAAAGCCCGTCGGCAAAACCAAATTCCTTAACGAAACCGTGGCAAAACTATCCGGCACTAAAAAAAATTTGTGATAAAAAACAAAAAGCCACAGCAACAAAAAAATACTGCCGCTGGCGAAAAACAAACTTTTCCATCGTTGCTCAGCGAAATTTTGTTGGGAATAAAAATCCCAGCCAAAAGCGGCCAAAGCACAAAATCCAAAAGTGGCCAAAAAGAAAATTCGGGCAGGCATCATGGTGGAAACTAAAGGCAAGTGAGAAAAATAAAGCAGCCAGCCCAAAGGAACAAAGCCCAAAGCCAAAGTAATCAAGCTAAACCATTTAAGAAAATTCAGTTCTTGACTCCGCCGCTTCGACAGCAAGGCAAATAAAGCCAAAAGTAAGGCGGGAATCCCCAAATAAATAACCTTCTCGTGATAAAAACCGCCTTGAAAGTAGTTGAAAACTCCCGGATTGCCCCAAAAATCAGGGGCTAAAAAAGTGATCAAATGCCACGGAGGCATCAAATATTGATCAAACAAAAACTTCACGTCCACCAAGCGTCGGGAGGAATTAAAATAGGCTTCTATCGCCGGCCAAAGGTGGGCCGAGGTAATTAACAAACTCACCAAGAAGCTTAACCCTAAAGCTAACTTGCTTTTCAAGTCGTTTAGTTTGCCCTGCCGGACACGAAAAATTATCCAGGCGAAAACGGTCAGCAAAACATAAATGGTCAGCTGCAAGAAACCTGCCAAAATCATGGCCACGGTCGCCCCCACCAATAAAGCTACCCTGCCGGGAGAAACTTTCGCCATTAATTTTTCTAGCGCATACAAAATCAACGGGAGCCATAAAGCCGTATGCTCGATTACCAACGACTCTTCACTCCAAGCCAGCATCCAACCGGAAAAAGCCAGCGTCAAGGCGCCGAAGAAAGCGGCCCGGGAAGATAAATTTATCTTCCTTAAAAAAAGAAACATAAAAAAACCGGCTAAGATCGGCTGTAAAATTACCAGCCAAGACCAAGCGTCAATTAAAGGCAAAACAAAGTAGAGTAAGTTAAGCGGATAAAAAACCGCGGCCTGATAAGTGGCCAGATGAATGTTGCCGGAAAAGTTGTAAGGATTCCATAAGGGCCACTGCCCCAATTTAAGCTGATCAAGGGTAAACTTCCGATAAGGAAAAAAAGACCTTAAGTTGTCAAAACCAATCGGCTTCGTCGCTGGTCCGTTGGGGTAGCCTTCCCATTGGTAATGCCGCCAAGGAGAGTAAAAAGAAACCAAAAGGTTGGCCGGAAAAGGCACCTGCCCTTTGAAAAAATAATTTCGAAAAATGATGGCGGTGAGGATGACAAAAGCCAAAATGGCTAGAAGATCACCCTTTTTTTTCAGCTGTCTGGTTAAACCCATAAGCGGTTAAAAAAACCATTGACAAATAACCCAAATGGCTGTTGTTGAAATAGCGGGAAAAATACCAAAAGACAAAAGTAAAAATGCCGTAGCAAAAAATTAAGCGCGTCAGAGTTGGCGATTTTCTTAGCCAGTTAATCAGCACGACGGCCAACGGCAGGCACGCCGCTAGCTGCCAAATTGCAAAAGGATAGTAAGCTTGAAGATTTTTAATCACCCCTATTTGGTGCAAAACCATTCCCCAACCATAGCCGGCTATCGGGTAACTGTGTTCGACGCTACCGGCAAGATAAAAAACCGTGCTATCTAAAAAGGCTTTGGGATCCCAAAAAAAGAAAGGGGAAACCACCAAGGCAAAAACAGCGCTGAACGACAACAAATTCCGCAGCACTGGTCGCCAACTTTTACAGTGGAAATATAAAAAGGCCAAGTAAAACGGAAAAAATGGCCAAGCTGATTGTTTGGTGGCAAAAGCGAGGGCCAAAGGCATTCCGGCCCAAAAAAAACGCTTTTTGGCTAATAAATAAAAACCCCAAAACAGAAAAGCAAACATAAAAATATCGGCCCGGCCTTCCAAAAAATAGCCCAAAGTCGCCGGGTTAAAGGCCAGAATCACCAAAAATAACCGTCGCTGCTTGCTTTTGCCCTTCAGCAAACGCCAGGCCAAAATTAGCAAAAAGGCAAACAAAAAAGCTAAGGGGATGCGGCCGTCAAAAAAGCCCAAAAAAGTTAGCGAGAGAAAATAAAAAGGCAGAGCAAACAAAAAATACCAAGGCATCATCACAAAGTGAAAAAGAGCCGGATTAACTTGACTGTCCGAATAGTGCCATTGCTCCAGAGGGGTCCCAAAGTAAGCCACCACGTAAGGGTTTCTGCCTGCCAACAAAAAACGAATCGCGGCTTCTTGCTGAAGAATAATGTCGTGCACTTGAAAAATCGGGGCGGTCCGATGACGAGCCACCAGCGTCGAAAAGCAAGCGCTACCGATGACCAAAATAATTAAACCCCACAAAAAAATTGACCTTAACTTACCAAAAGCCAAATAGCCCAAAAGCAAACCAAAAATAATCCCAAAAAGCCAATAGGGAGTTTGGGTTGGACCAATTCCATAAGTCATAATGAAGGGAATCACCAGGCAAAAAAGCAAAATACCGGCAAGGGGTAAATTTTTCATTTTAACTTTCACTTATCATACCACTCTTGGGTGGCTTGCCAAATCTCACTGGGATTTAAAAAAGCCCAATTGTCACCTTCTTTTTTGATCGTCGTAATCTCGGTTAAAGAATATCCCTGATAATAAAATGTCTTGTCGGAAATTGCCCCCGGATCGCGGGAAATCCCAATTTTAACCCCGTCATCGTCGATCAAGCCACCAGCGGCTAAAACCAAAGCCAAAGAAACAGTTTTATCTTGAGATTGGAAGCGGTCGTCATAAACGGCAAACTTCTGGCCAGGAAAGCGATTAACCAGTATCTCCTGCCAATTTTTCAACAAGGGGTAACTATTTTTCTCAACCTGGTAATAATCTGAATTAAGCCGTAAACTGCCCGTCAAAAGAAGTAGCAAAAATAAAAAGGCGACGGCCTTTTGCCACTGATAAACTCGCCAGATAAACCAAGCCGAAAAAAACAAAATAAAGGGGTTAACAAAGGCATAATAACTTTCAAACTTAGCCCCTCGATAGAAACGAAGACTGATAAAAATCAGCAAAAAACTCATTCCCAACGCCAAAATTGTCTTCGGCAATCTTTTCTTCAAAGCCAACCGTACAAACAAAAAAATTACTCCGGCAATCTGAAAATAAGCCAACCGCACCTCGCCGCCAACCACTTTAGCCCAAAGCTTGGGCCAAGAAGAAAAAATATAAACTAGCCAAGAAGTCTGTCCCTCCGCTTGATACTGACCATAAGTAAGATAACCGATCACTCCCTGAAAATTATAAAAGCCCATTTTTAACTCAAAAATTATTAACGGGATGAGCTGGAGTAAAAAACCGAAAGAAAAAAGCAAAATCGCTCGAAGCCGATGTTTCCAGCCAAAAAAAATCGTCACGGGAATCAAAAAAAGTAAGCCTACCGCTTGCAAATGAATGTTAACGGACGCTGCTAAAATCGTCCCCAAAAGAAAGGCAAAAAGGGGATTTTTTGTCTTGAAATACTTAAGCATCGTTATCATCGCCAAAACTGACATCAAAGCCACGAAGTTAGGGGTAGTTAAACTGAGACTTTGCCAAATTTGCATCGGTGAGAAAGCCGTCACTAAACCCGCTAATAAACCCAGCTCCCGATCACCAACCATTTCGCCAATTTTAATCATCAGCCAGACTATCACTACATAAAGCACGCCCAAAATAAACCATGGTAAAAAAATGAAGTCCGGCTTTAAGGCAATAAACGAAGCCAGCACCCAAAACCACTGCGGCCCATAAACAACGTTGGCGGCAGAGGTAAACGGTCCCACCAGGGGTATTTTTCCTTGCCGCAAAGCTTCTCGACCAACCAAGACATCTCTGGCCTGATCGTAAGCCAACCCGCAACGGTTAGGGAAATGATAAAAACGAAAAATGCCGGCGACGAGCAAAATCAAAAAAACAGTTAGCGGATACCAATGCTTTTTTAAAAAATTCATTTAAAGACGATACCTCAACAATGCCCAGAAAACCCGGAAGCCATCTTGCCAAGCAATTTTTTTGCCCTCTTGGACTTCTCGGCCGGCATAACTAATCGGCACTTCGTAAATTCGCACACCCTTTCTTAAAATTTTAGCGGTTATCTCCGGGTCAAAACCCCAACGGTTTTCCTGAAGCTCGCCGGTAGTGATCAGTTGCCGGGGAAAAAGTTTGTAACAAACTTCCATGTCTGAAAGCGTGGTGTTATACAAAAGATTGGTCAAAAAACTCAAAAGTTTGTTGCCGATCATGTGCCAGAAAAACATGTTGCGGTGCTCACCGGTAAATCTGGAGCCATAAACCACTTCGGCCTTGCCCTCTTGGATAGGTTTTAAAAGCCGAGAAATATCCTGCGGGTCATACTCCAAATCCGCGTCTTGAATTAAAACATAATCACCGGTAGCGTTTTTTAAACCAGTCCGCACCGCCGCCCCCTTACCTTGATTACGTTGGTGGTAAAGGATTTTAAATTGAGGGGATTGCTTTTTGATTTGCCCCAAAACTTTCCGGCTGCTATCGGTTGATTTATCATCGACAATAATTATTTCCTTTTTAACCCCCGGCAAGCTGACGGCCATCACCCGCCGAATAAGCTCGCCAAGAGTTTTTTTTTCGTTAAAAACAGGAATAATCATTGATAACTTCATATTAGCTGGCCGTCTTGTTTAACAAATAATTTTTGGACTTGCTTCCTTGATTTTAGGGCTTCGGGCAGTTCGCTCAGGGCGAACAAAAAGCCTATTCCCAACAAGCCACGGCTGCGCCAATTGGTCACCAGTAAATGATAGGGCAGCCAAAAAAAATGTTTTAAAAGATAGCCAGCGTCCGTGATATTTTTCCAAACAAACAAAAACTGGTTTTTATAAGACATGATGGCCATTTTTGATCGGCCAAAAGCTTTGAGGTTGGTACTTTCGTGTTGGTGATTAACCACGCTTTTGGGTGCAAACAAAATCTGCCAGCCATGTTTGGCCGCCCGATAACAAAGGTCACGATCTTCCTCATAAGCCGGCCGGAATAAAGTATCCATCCCCCCTAGCTGCTGCCATTTTTGCCGATCAAAAGCCCCCGCTGCGCCGACTACCCAACCGGTGGTTTTTTGATTTTGATCGGCCGCACGCCAGTGAACTACCAAGCCTCTTTTAAATTTCATCAGCCCCCGGCCCGAGTTGACCCACCGGCCATTTTCCTGCCTTTTCTCTCGGCAGCCCACGGCAAAAACATCCGGAGTAAAAACAGCCAAAAGCGGTTTTAGAAAGTCTTTTTCCGGAACAACATCATTGTTAAGCAAGACCACTATCTTGCCTCTGGCGACTTTAACCCCGTCGTTGCAGCTGGCGGCAAAGCGCTGGTTTTTTTGGTGGCGAACAATCCTGACCGTCGGGAAGTTTTTTTGCAAAAAAGTGACGCTGCCATCCGTGGAAGCGTCATCAACGGCAATGATTTCACTACCCGAACAGGCCGCTAAAACCGCCGGCAAATTTTTGGCCAAAAGTTCCCGGCCGTTATAATTGGGAATAACGATAGACAATTTCATGTTTGCCTTCGGGAACGACGACCGCCCGAAAATGATAATCCGCCCGATAAATTACCACTGTTTGACCATCTGCCGACGCTTGCCAGCCGGGATAAAAAGCGTCCGTTAAAACCAAAATTCCCGGCTGCTGGCTATCGGTAACAAGCCGCACTTCATTAGCTTGATAATCGGTAATTTCAACCTCGCCGGGTTCAGCCAGGGCCAGTACAAGACTGGCCCCTGCACCACCCGGTGATTCTTCCAAAATGACCGTTTTTTCCAAATCAGTCTGCATGGTTAACTCAATGGCCTCTTGTTTACTTGCGGCCACCCGATAATCATAAACCAAAAAGGCTCGGGGGAAAACTGCCTTATTTTGATAAACCCTGGTTTCCCCTTCCCGGAAAACCAGCTCCAAATCCGGTGAATTCAAATTAGTTAAGCTTAGAAAATATTTAACGTTCAGCAAATTCACCAGCGGCGAGTCCCAGTTCTTGGGGGTTACAATCCGGTTAAAGCCCAAAGGCGGCTGGATATTGGGTTCATCCCTTTCCATGGCCGCCGCTAACTCGCCAAAACGCTGCAAATACAAGGGATCATAACCGGCAATGTCTTGCAGGCCATACCAACCGGCAAAGTTGGGCGGCGTCAAACGAGAATCAGTCGCCATGATGCGAAAAATATCCTGATCCTTTTGCAAAAATTCAATGGTTTTGGTCGTGGGGAACAACCATGACTTGTTAACAAAAGGTTCAAACTTCCAGCCAAAGCGAAAAAGGTCGAAGACTGTCAGCGCCAGCAGCACTGACAGAATTAAGAATTTAGAATTATGAATTATAAATTTAATTTTCTTGGCGATGACCAGAGCTACAAAAATTAAGGCCATACCGGTCGGCAAGATTAAATTTCTTTGGGCAATGGCTAAGCTGGGATCCCTACCAAGCAAAACTACCAGCCAAAGGGTAGCATAAAAAGTCACTGGTCGTAAAATCTTCCAAGAAGGCTTTTTGAAAAACTCTTCCAAACCATAAGCTGCCAAAATCACTAAACAAAAATCCACTAAAAACAATAATCTGGTAGGCTGACTGGTAGACAAAAAGGGAATTTGCCCTTGATAAATTAACTTTGCCCAGGGTGTGGGCAGGGCAAAACTTAAAACTACCAAGCCGCTAAGAGTAAAAAACTTTGCTTTCCCTTTGGCTATTGCCCAAAGAGCCAAAAACAAGGGAATCACTCCCACAAAACCCACCATTTCTGCATAATTCCACTCGCCCCAATAGTTGAGCGTCGTCGGGTTGCCAAAAAAATCCGGCGCAAAAAACTGCCCCAAATGCCGCCAGGGAACAAACCAACCGGGTTTGGTCCAATCGGCCTGATCAATTTGCCGGGCACTTTGGCCGATCAGTTGCCAAGTCCCCCGCCACTGGGGCAACGTGAGAATGATGAAGCATGAATAAAGAAGCATGAATAAAAATAATTTCTGTAGGGGCACAGCGTGCTGAGTCACCCCCCTGGCGGTGTGCGCAGCACTCCCCAGGGGGGTGACGCGGTAAAACAAATATCCAAAACTAAATAAAAACACATAGAAAAACACCTGCAAATGCCCGGCAAAAAAAGACTGCACCAGAGAAAAAATAAAAATCAAAGCCCAAATTAGAAATTTTGGTTTGATTAAGTGTGACAAAATTTTTTCTATTGATAGTAAAATTAGCGGTAACCACAAAGCGGCATGTAACACGGTGCCCCACTCCAACCAGGCGATAAAAAAACCGGAAAAAGCAAAGCTAATCGCTCCCAAAAGACTGGCTGGTTGACTTAATTTTTTCTCTTGCAAAAAAAGATACATAAAAACAGCAGCCAAAAGTGGTTGCAACCAAATCAGAATTGACCAAGCGGTAGGAAATTCAAAAATAAAAAATAAAAAATTAAAAATATAAAGCGGGGCGGATTGTAAATTAGCGGCCAGGGGCAGCCCGGTCATGGCGTAAGGATTCCAAGCCGGCCATTGTCCCTGGTGCAGGGCATCAATGACCAATTTTCGCCAAGGCAGCTGCTGACGAACTGAATCGGTGATCAAAAAGTTTTTAAACGGCACCCCGGCCGTCAGTCCGTCCCAAACCACCTCCCGCCAGGGGTGATACATTCCCACGATCGTATCCGCCGGCACCGGCAGCAAGCCTTGAAAAAAAAATTTCCAGAAAAAAACTAACGACAGCAAAAAAATCGCTACCAAAGGCCAAAAGCGAAAGCAACACGAGTAAAGCTTAAATAATTTCATTGATCTTTTTACAAAAAACTGTTTCACTGAACTTCTGGGCTGATTTAATTGAGGAAAGCGAAATCCGTTTTAGTTTTCTTGGTAACTTGATTAACTGGTTGGTATATTCAATCAACTCATTTTCCGTTTGCCACAAAAAACCATCTTTACCGGGCGTAACAATTTCCGGAATGCCGCCTTTGCCGACCACCACCGGCACGCAACCGGCCGCCATCGCCTCCACGACCACAATCCCAAAGTGCTCCATTCGTTCCGGATGCTGCTCCTCATCCTCGTCAAAACCGGCTGCATGCCAAAAAATCTTGGCCTGGCCATAAAGTTGCTGTAACTGACGAAAAGAAGCATTGGCAATCAGTTTGACTGGCAGGCCAGAAGCTTGCTTTTGCAGTCGATCAAAATAGCTTCTCTCCTCCGGCCGCAAACCACCGGCTAAAACCAGCTGCCAATTTTTGGCGGCCATTTCTTTAAACGCTTCGATTAAAACTTCTTGTTTTTTAGCATGAGGGTGCCGGCTAAAACGGGCGACTCCCAAAATCAAGTTTTTCTTATAGCCCGGTCGAAAATTATCAGTCGCTACAGGGGGAAAAATAATTTTGCTCTTAACGTCATATTCCTGATCAACGAACCGTTTGGTAAAGCTGGTAATCGCCACCACTTCGTTAATCCTTTTTAGCTTAATTTGATTCCAAAGCGAGCGACCCCTTTTGCCTGTAAACGGCACCATGAAACACAAAATGTTTTTCTTGGCAAACAAAACGGGAATACTGCCGTCAGACATATAAAAAAGCGCCTCATAATGATGTTGGGCCAGCCACTTTTCAATCAATGTGGTTGGCACCGGCTTAAAATCTAACCCCTCTAAATCTAATCCCAGTCTCTTTTCCAAGTCACCCTTAATGTTCCTATTGTGCCAAAAAATATCGACCTGATAGCGATTGGCTAAACATTGACCAATCGTCATCATGTACCGCTCCCCACCACCCAAGGTATCCAGATAAGGATCATAAATGCCGATCTTTAGCGCCATGGTCTAAGTATAGCAAAAAAACCCGCCAAAACGGCCGCGAGCGAAACAACACTCACCACCAATCCCCATTTAAAAGAACCAGGCTGATAAGCAAAGCTCACTTCGCTTAGCCCGGCGGGGACGAAGACGGCCCGAAAGGTATAGTCCGCACGGTAAATTTTGGTTGGTTGGCCATTAATTTCTGCTTGCCAACCGGGATAAAAATTATCAGACAAAAACAGCAAACCCGCGGTGGCGGTTTGCACAGTCAAATCGATTTTGTTGGGAAGGTAACTGTTTATTTTTACTTTTGTCGGCTCAACTGGAGCTGTAAATGATTGACCAGACGATTCTTCCAAAATTACCGTTTGGTGCAAATCAAGATCATCGGCAAACATTGAACCAAGAATTTCGCTTGGTTTGCCGGCTACCTGATAGTCGTAAACCATAAAGGCGCGGGGATAAACTTGAAGATTTTCGTAAACTTCGTAAGTGCCATCCTCATAAATCTTTTTAAACTCCTCGGGGTACTCCCAAAAAGGAAACGCCCAAACATTGCGACCATCGGGGACAGCGTGCAAGAGATATTTGACTCCCAAAAGGTTTAAAACCTGACGGGTATAAAGACCGCCTTTAGCCAGATTGATCCCCCGCATCGGCGGCTTGCCCAACTGACCTTGGTTAGCGTAGACCAAAAACTCACCGTAGCGATTCAAGTACATCGGGTCGTAACCTTCCAAACCTTGAATTTGAGAGTAATTTTGCAGCGCCATCCCAAGGTTGCCAAAAACGCGATCGTAGCTAGCCTGTCGGGGCAAGTATTCTAAAATCGGCAAAGACGGATAAACGTTTTCGCGCTTGTCAAAGGGCTGCCACTTCTGGGTAAAGCGGCAAAGATCAAAGACTGTCAGCACTAACAGCGCTGACAGAATTATGAATGAAGAATTATGAATGAAGAATTTATTTTTCTTAAAAAAGTTGTTCGCCAACCAAAAGAAAACTATTAAACCAAAAAGCGTGGCGACCAGGCCGGTGGGCAGAATAAAATTATGCTTGCTGACGGCTAGATCGGCAGACGGAAAAGGCTTGATAAATAATAACACTCCCCAAATTACCAAACAAATCAAAGCCACCAAGCCTGCCACTGATAAAATTGGCCACAGTTTTTTTTGCTTCAAATCCTGCCGGAGCCGATCAAAACCAAAGCCGGCCAGAATCGCCACCGAAAAACTAAACAAACCAATAATTCGGGCGGCGGCGCTGGTCGAAAGGACCGGAATTTTTAGGCTTTCCACCAAATCCAAAAGTGGCGTCGGTAAAGTTAGCAGCAAAGTGCCTAAGCCCAAAAAAACAAAGAAGCTTGACTGCTTCGATCGCCCTCCGAGTCGAAGGGCATAAAGGGCCAGAATCAAAGGGATCACCCCGGTAAACCCGGCCCATTCGGCGTAGTGGCCGCGATCATTGCGAGTCACCGGATTGCCGTAAAAATCAGGCGCCAAAAGAGTGACCAAATGCGCAAAAGGAATCTTTTCCCCGATTTGGTAAAACTCGCTCCTTGGCGTTTGCCGATAAAGCTCCACCGTTGGCAGTAGCTGGGGCGCGGCCAGACCAATCCCCAACAGCAAAAAAATCAATCTCCAAAAAAAATCTTTTGTTTGCCGCGTGGTCAGCCAACGAAAAACCAGCCAACCACCAGCCGCCAGCAAGACATACAAACTAATTTGGAAATGGCCGGAAAAAAACGAGGCGGCTAAGGCCAAACTGGTTAAGGGATAAAATTTTTTTTCCAGACTATACAAAATTAACGGCAGCCAAAGCAGGGCAAAAGCCAAGGTGCCATAAGCCAGCCAGCAAGTAATAAAGCCGCAGAACATGAAAGAGACACTGGTCAAAAGCGCCGCGGCTTGGCTTAATTTTAGCTGGCGGCCAAAAAGATACGTAAACACACCCGCCAAAAGCGGCTGCAAAAAGATCAAAATTGTCCAAGCGTCAAGCTGCGGCAACACCAAAAACAACCAATTAAAGGGCTGAAAAACGGCCGACTGGTAATTGGCCATCAGGGGATTGCCGGCAAAGTTGTAGGGGTTCCATAAAGGCACCTGACTCTGTTGCCAAAGACCCACCACCAATTTTTTCCAGGGATAAATCTGGGTGACGACATCCGGCATGGCCGCGTTTTTGACCGGATGGCCAAAATAATATTGCCAAGGTGGAAAAGCGTCTACCAAAAAATCTGCCGGCAAAGGCACCCG
>Ga0210057_1001923_pt1 | contig 30675 bp, 28 predicted proteins | sample CryGeyCG2114_010_2_FD_183968 | JGI IMG/M metagenome (GOLD analysis project Ga0210057, IMG submission 183968) | Groundwater microbial communities from aquifer - Crystal Geyser CG10_big_fil_rev_8/21/14_0.10 (SPAdes) (version 2) | ecosystem: Environmental > Aquatic > Deep subsurface > Groundwater ...
CCCGCCACACTGTGACAATGATAAGCAAAGACACGGCTTACACTAGGCCATATATAAACAAATTGAGTAAATATACCTCGACACGTATTTATACTTCGACCGATGACCGTGAAGTGGTCCGGCTTTACGACAAAGCGATGACCGACCGCGTGCACGCACTCGAGCTCACCAAGCCGAGCGAGCAGGCTTTCAAAGCCCTCATTGAGCCGACAAAGATTGGAGGGGTCATGTTGCTTTTGACGAAACCCGTCGGCAGGCAGGAGTATGATAATTTAAAATTTTTAGAACGCCACGGCTTAATCCCTAGAGAAGCTCAGCAAAAAATGCTTTGGGAGATGGGGAGCCCGGAGCCCCTGTTGGACATGGCAAGCCTGTGGCGTGGGGTGCGCTTGCCGGATGATCCGGTCAGGGCCGCCGAGTTTATCCACTGGGCGATAAAGGTGGGAGTGTTCAAGGCGATGCTTGGCTGCCACCCCGGGGCGCAAAAAGACGACCCGCACCCGGAGGAGCTCAGTCCAGACGGGGCTACTCGGTTTTGGGAGGGGATAGCGCCACTTGCAAAGGGGTAAAAAGAGTACTACAATAGCGGCACAGGCTTTTGAGTTCGGAATACTTAATGATTAACTCGACAAAAACACAAAAAACAGGATCTGACCGATTTTGTGGCTAGACCCTGGTCGGAGTTTCGTTGGTTTATCCCGGCTCAGTCGGGATTTTTTAATCCCCAACTCAAAAGCCATGAGCAGAGAGAAAAAGCTCTAAGATCTTTTGACAAAATACAGAAAAACCCGAAGCAAGATTGAAAGGAAAATAATAGGGCGTGTGGGAGTGCTACATGAGGACAGTGCATCTAAAGACTTGCCTCTCCCTCGGGCCCGTGGCTCAACTGGCTAGAGCACCTCGTTTGCAACGAGGGGGTTGAGGGTTCGAGTCCCTCCGGGTCCACACTGCAAATATCCCGCAGCTCTTGCGCTTTGCGGAATAATGCGGTCGGCTCGCTTTAGCGAAGCTAATTTGCGAGCCACACTTTTAGATAATTGCTGCTTAGCGACTAACTATCTAGTCCCTAATCACTAGTTATCTAAGTTTTTGTACCTTAAAAATTGAGGAGAAGTAGAAAGGTCGAAGTCTGAAACTTAACGCAAACAGTGGATGCCCTGGCCTGAACTACCTATGAAGGACGTACAAGGCGTGCGATACGCGCCGGGTAGGAGCCACGATCCTGTGATCCGGCGATGTCCGAATGGGGAAACCCATCCCAGTTCATATTGGGATATCTACATACCAAATTTTGCCTTCGGGCAGACACTAATGTGTAGAAGGGAACCTGGGGAACTGAAACATCTAATTACCCGGAGGAAAAGAAATCAAAAGAGATTGCCTCAGTAGCGGTGAGCGAAATGGCAAAAGCCCAAATCCCTCACCAATTCTTCGGAATTGGTGAGCGGAGGTTGTGGGACCCCGATGTGGGAGTGTGACCGATAGGAGAACAGTCTGGAATGGCTGGCCATAGGGGGTGAAAGCCCCGTACCCAAAATTGGAAGCACCTCTAGGGGGATCCCGAGTACCACGGGGGTATACCTTGTGGGAATCTGGGGGAACCATCCTCCAAGGCTAAATATAGTTCAGGACCGATAGCGAACGAGTACCGTGAGGGAAAGGTGAAAAGAAGGGCGAGATGCCCGGTGAAATAGAACCTGAAACTGTTTGCGAACAAACCGATAGAGTTCCGGTTTACCGGAATGATATCGTGCCTATTGAAGAATGAACCGGCGAGTTGTCATACACTGCAAGCTTAATCCCGTTTCGGGAGGAGGCGTAGCGAAAGCGAGTCTTAACAGGGCGTTTCAGTAGTGTAGGGCAGACCCGAAACCAGGCGATCTAACCATGAGCAGGGTGAACTCCGGTGAAAACCGGAGGGAGGCCCGCACCCGTGTCAGTTACAATTGGCTGGGATGACTTGTGGTTCGCAGTAAAAAGCTAAACGAGCCTGGAGATAGCTGGCTCTCCCCGAAAGGTGTATAGGCACCGTGGCGAGCGATAAATATGTGAGAGGTAGAGCTACTGAATGGGGCAGCGAGGGCAACCGAGTTGTCTCAACCAAACTCCGAATTATCACATATCTGCGCCGCTAAACAGCTGCATGGGGCTAAGCTCATGTGTGCAAGAGGGAAACAACCCAGACTCCCAGATAAGGTCTCTAAATTCAAGCTAAGTTTGAAAGGAAGTCCATTTCCGAAGACAGCCAGGAGGTTGGCTTAGAAGCAGCCATCCTTTAAAGATAGCGTAACAGCTCACTGGTCAATTGGAAGCGGGCGCCGAAAATTTATCGAGGATTAAGCTTGGTACCGAAGCTGGAGATCCCCGGTTTACCGGGGATGGTAGGGGAGCATTCCAGTGGCGGTGAAGTTCCGGTGTAAACCGGAGTGGAGCAGCTGGAAGAGAGAATGCCGGTATGAGTAGCGATTATTCCGGTGAGAATCCGGAACACCGAAAGCCCAAGGTTTTCCCGGCGAGGTTCGTCCTCCGGGAGTTAGTCGGCACCTAAGGCGAGGCCGAAAGGCGTAGTCGATGGACAACTGGTTAATATTCCAGTACTTGTGGCAATATGTTTGACCTGGGGACTGACCGCGTGGGACAGCCAAAGTCTTTTATTGGATTAAGGCACAAGCTGTGAGGCAAGCACTATCTGGCAAATCCGGTAGTGCGCTTAAGCCAAGCAGTGATGTTGCTCTCCTGGAGACAGGGGGGTGTTTGGCCTGTTCAGCGTGCGAGAAAAGGTTCGCAGTTAGTATTGTCCGCAAGCCGTACCGCAAACCGACACAGGTGGGCTGGTCGAGTAGACCAAGGTGAGCGGGAGAAGAGTGTTTAAGGAACTCGGCAAAACAGCTGGGCGTAAGCTTTGCGAGATGCCCTTCCCGGTTTTACCGGGACGCAGCGAAAGATTGTTGATCGACTGTTTATCAAAAACACAGGTCCGTGCAAACTCGTAAGAGAACGTATACGGGCTGACGCTTGCCCAGTGCCGGTAAGTTAAGAGGATGGGTCCCCCCGATTTATCGGGGTGGGCTTTGAATCGAAGCTCCGGTAAACGGCAGCAGTAACTATTAAGTAACAATAGTAGTTAAAAAACTTGGCTATATGCTGGAAAATCTTGACAGGTCATCTGTACTGCTGATAAATTCAATTATCGCAGTAAAAACCAGATGAATAGAGACAATCAGCAGGAAAGACCAAGGCATATAGAACATGTTTTGGAATCCTCAGAGACTATACGCCAAGCCCTGAGTAGATCGAAGGGATGATATAGTCCGATCCTTGCGGAGACGTGAGGAGCCCGGCAGAAATGACCGGGCCATTCCGGGTTTTCCGGAAGAGTAACAAAAATGAACTGTTCTACGGTAAAATTCGCTGCCGTAGTAAAATTCTGCTATATGCTGGGAAGTCTGAGTATCTTGAGCTGGTAATTGACTTTGGGTATTATTTGGTTAAAACTAAATTAATGTCCAATGCAATTACAAAAAATGCTTCAAGTGCAGATAATCAGCAGGAAAGACCAGAAATTAACGGTTGGATTGTCGGATTTACTGATGGAGAAGGTTGTTTTTCCGTAAGTATAATCCGCAATAAAACGAGTTCTTTAGGTTGGCAAGCAAAATGCCAGAATTTGTCGCAACACAAGGTGAAAGTAGCCTTGTTGAAATTATGGAGATAATAGAGAAAAGAGATCGTCTGACAAATGATGGGTTGACAAACATTGTTATGATAGCCAGCAAAATGAATGTTCGTAAAAACCGTGTGTTTTTGGAATCCTCAGAGACCATGCGCAGAACGTCGCGAAGTTCCAAAAGAACAACGTGGTAAAGATATGGTTCGATCTGTATGGCGACATACAGGATCTAGTTCGCTAGGAGACTAGTGTTAACGAAAATGAGCGAAGTTCCTAGTCATTTAATTGGTGACCCGCACGAAAAGCGTAACGAGTCAACAACTGTCTTGAACACTCACCCGGCGAAATTGCGATGGCTGTGAAGACGCGGCCTACTTCCACCAGGACAAAAAGACCCCGTGAAGCTTTACTGTATTCTGGCATTGAAGTGTGCACTTTAATTGTCTAGCGTAGGAGGGAGTTCCGGTTTACCGGGACAACCATGTAACACCTCCCTTTGGAGTGTGGCATTTCTTACCCAAGAGTCTTGCAAACAGGTTCGGGAAACGTGTCAGATTGGCAGTTTTACTGGGGCGGTACCCTGCCAAAAGGTAACGCAGGGGCACAAAGGTTGGCTTACCACGGATGGAAATCGTGGCATAAAGTGTAAAGGCATAAGCCAGCTTAACTGCGACAGAGGCGTCTGGAGCAGGTGCGAAAGCAGGTCTTAGTGATCCTCCGATCCACTATGGGTGTGGACGGAGCTTAACGGATAAAAGTTACTCCGGGGATAACAGGTTAGTCGCCTCCGAGCGTCCATAGCGACGAGGCGGTTCGACACCTCGATGTCGGCTCAGCGCATCCTGGGGCTGAAGAAGGTCCCAAGGGTTGGACTGTTCGTCCATTAAAGCGTTACGCGAGCTGGGTTCAGACCGTCGTGAGACAGGTCGGACTCTATCCGGTGGGAGCGTTCGAGTTTTGAAGGGAGCTGGCCTCAGTACGAGAGGACCAGGCTGGGGGAATCCCTAGTGTTCCGGCTGTCACGCCAGTGGCATCGTCGGGTAGCTACATTCCTATGGGATAACCGCTGAAAGCATCTAAGCGGGAAGCCCACCCTAAGATTAGAACTCGTCATTAGACCCCTAGAAGAATACTAGGTTGATCGGCTGGCAGTGGAATGCGCGCAAGCGTGTAAGCTTACCAGTACGAATCCGTCGAACCAGACTTCGACTTTTTGATTAAAAAACCTTCTCCTCAATTTTTAGCGTACAGCACATTTTAGGATACAAGTGTCTTGGTGATTGGAGCGCCGTGGACCCACCTGATCCATTCCGAACTCAGAAGTGAAACGCGGTAGCGGGGACGATAGCTCCGGTGCAAACCGGAGTGAAAATACCTCATTGCCAGGACACTTGTGCCCTAAAAAAAATAAAGGTACAATATCGGGGGACAAGGGGGTTATGATTTTTGCCGACAAAAGAAATTACCATGGAGGAGCTTCTCAAAAGCTCGAAAACTCCGATTAAAAGCTTCTCGCAGGGGGATGTCGTGGACGCGAAACTTCTGGAGGTCGGCGGGACTTATGCTCGGTTTGACATTGGCGGCAAGAGCGAAGGGGTGGTCCAAGATAGTGCATTTTCCGAAGTGCGCGAGTTCATCTCCAGTCTAAAAGTCGGCGACACGGTGAAGTCGCTTGTTCTTGACCCCGAAAGCCGAGACGGACTGGTCATCCTGTCGCTTCGCCATACCGCGGCCAAGCATTTGTGGAAAGAGCTCCATGAGATTTACAACAAAAACGAGCGCATATCCGTCGTTGTCAAAGAGGTGGCTGGCAGTGGTGTTACCGTTGGGGTTTTGACGACTAACGCATATATTCCAGCTTCACAGCTATCCAAAGAACACGCGGATGACCTGGAAAGCCTCGTGGGCCAGCAGCTGGAGGTAAAAATAATCGAGCTCAATCGCGAGAAAAACAAGGTCGTCCTCTCGGAACGCGCCATTTTGGAGGAGGAGGATGTAAAGGCCATGAAGAGGGCCCTTAAAAAAGCTTCAAAAGGAAAGCCTTTCATTGGCAAAGTTGTTACTCTTACCCCATTTGGAGCCTTTGTAGAAGTGGAGATTGAGGGCACAAAAGTGGAAGGGCTAGTACACGTAAGCGAGATTTCCTGGACAAAAGTAAACGATCCGTCGGAGGTGCTGACGGTTGGCGACAAAGTGAAGGTGGTAGTTTTGGGTACCGAAAAAGACAGGCTAGCGCTTTCCATGAAAGACGCGCAGGAGGATCCGTGGGAGGAGATTGAAAAGAAGTACAAAGTTGACGACAGGCTGACCGGAAAAATTATGAACACCAGCGACTTTGGAGCGTTTGTGGAGCTCTCGCCGGGGGTCGAGGGTCTTATTCACATTACCAAAATCCCGCCCGGGACGAATTTGAAAGAAGGGGAAGATGTGCAAGTATATGTTGAAGGCATTGACCCAAAAGAGAGAAGAATTTCCCTGGGCCTCATACTCACCACTTCAAAACCAGTGGGGTATAAGTAATAGATTTCGAGTTTAACCTCTCTTTGCATTTCTTGGGTCATTGTGTAGGCCGACCGTATGCCATGTGCTATATTGCATAAATGAGGGGGGGGAGTGTTTATGTTTGTCAGCAGTGCAGCTTTGAGTCGGCCAAGTGGCTGGGGAAGTGCCCCGATTGTGGCAACTGGGGGAGTTTTGTGGAGACCCTCCGCGCGGTAAAAGGTGAAAGAGCGAAAGGTAAAAGCTCAAATGTTACCTCTATAACATTGTCCAAAGTTTCTTCAAAAAGCACCAAAAGAGTTTCGACCGGAATACCGGAGCTCGACCGCGTGTTCGGGTCAGGTTTGGTACCAGGGCAGGTAGTCCTTTTGGCTGGTCAGCCTGGAATAGGAAAGTCTACAATTCTTTTAGATGTATCCGAGAAGTTGGGAAAAGTTGTTTACATTGCCGGAGAGGAGTCTGCCAGCCAGATAAAGCTTCGTGCCAATCGCCTCGGGCACAAAAGGCAAAACACCGAAGTGGTGGAAGAGACAAATATTGACGCAATTGTAGGGTATTTAAACGGAAAAGCGGGAAAAAATACTCCGGATCTTGTGGTGATTGACTCCGTTCAAACCGTGTACACGAGTGACCTTTCCGGCATGGCGGGTTCGGTCGGCCAGGTGAGAGAAGCAGCTCGGAGACTCGTAAATTATGCAAAAGCGTCCCAGGTTCCCGTCATTATAGTGGGGCACGTTACAAAGCAGGGGTCAGTGGCCGGGCCTGCGGCTCTTTCTCACATTGTCGATACGGTGCTGTGGTTTGAAGGAGACAGCGACTTGACACTTCGGATACTGCGAGTCTACAAAAACCGCTTTGGAACCACTGACGAAATAGGAGTATTTACGATGACTGAGAGTGGGCTTATATCGGTTGACGACCTAGACCACGCGTTTGTTACGAATGACCGTGACCAAGATACGCCGGGGTCCGCGGTAACGGTATTAATGGAGGGAACTCGCCCGATTCTTGTAGAAATCCAGGCGCTGGTTACAAGCTCGAAAATGGCCTATCCAAAGCGCGTTGCCCAAGGGTTTGACGTAAAGCGCCTTGAGATGCTTATTGCCATTTTGGCGCAGAGGGCGGGAGTAAGCGTCTTGGATAGGGATGTTTACATTAATGTGGTGGGCGGGATAACGGCGAGTGAGCCGGCGGCTGACCTGCCGGTGGTCCTTGCCATTGCTTCGGCATTCAGGGCACGCCCTCTTCCGCTAAACCTCGTGGCGTTCTCGGAAGTAGGGCTATTGGGGGAGCTGCGCCATGTTCCATTTGAAGAAAACCGCCTGAGGTATGCTAGGCGCCACAAATTTGCGAAAGTTGCGCGGGCGGGAAAGGGGACGCGCCTTGAGGCATTCGTCCACAAATATATTTCATAAATAGTTTTTGGTCAGTACAGACTGCCTTGCGCGTCGAAGTGAGCTCAGAATATTGTTAAAAATAGTACGCGGAGGGGTACAACTTAATATAGGGTATGTTGATAACTAAATGACTGTTGGCTATGGGATTGACGTATTGTTGACTGCGGTGATATACTTCTTTGCAGTTTGAAATATAACGGTCATTGTTTTTGGGCGAAAAAAAAAGAGCCTCGCTGTACGCTAGCTCTTTTTCCTCCCATAGACGGGAAAACAAGTCGCCACGAAAAGCAAAGCCCTTTTAGCTACTCCGCCTTGGGCGGAGGATATCTGAAAGACAAGCATCAGATACATCTATAAATAGAGTGTTGAGCGCGCGTTGTCAAGTGCCCGCTCTTGGGCTAGCCCCAGAAGGGGTGGGAGGTATGTAGGGCAGGCGTACTTCCCAACCCTTGTGGGGCTAAGTTTTTGTAAAGTGTAAAGAGCCATGTATGAATATAGCCAGTTTGGGCAAGTCCAGAAGCCGCAGCAGCAAAGTGCGGTAGCTCAGCATGTCTATGTTTCCCCCGGGTACCCCACGCAAGAAGTACTGCCACCGGCTCCGGCCGAGCCTCGAGGGAGTTCGCGTCATTCAAAAATTGCCAAATTTTTTGCAATAGTTGGTATTGTGGTTTTGGTTCTTAGCTATATCCCGCAGCTTGGGTTTATCGCCGCCCAGGCAAGCGGCATAGATACGGTAAACCAAAACATCGCCGAGACAGTTGCAGATGCCCAGGCAAACGCTGTGGAGCGAAAGGAAAGCGGGTACACTCCGCCTTTTGACCCGCGCCTCCCGCAAAAGAACATGCTTATCATCCCGTCTATCGGGGTTAAAACCGTCATAAATGAAGCTCCGATAGAAAACTATGAGGATGCGCTCCAGAAAGGGGTATGGCGCGTGTCGGACTTTGGGACCCCGAGCCTGGCCAAGCGCCCGACTATATTGGCGGCGCACCGCTACGGATACTTGAAGTGGAGCAATGACTTTCGCCGCGAGAACTCGTTTTTTAACCTTCCAAAGCTTGAAGAAGGGGACCGCGTAGAGATTATTTGGAATCAGCGTAGATACATTTTTGAGGTTTATGCCGGGGAGCAGGCCACTAAGCTAACCGATTACTCGGCCGACCTGGTGCTGTTCACTTGTAATGACCTTAGCTCAAACGTGCGAATTGCTAGGTATCTGAAATTGCTCGAGGTCTAAAAGCAACTTAGGCTTGACATTATAGGATTTCATATTATAATACAGATATAGTTTTTAATTATTTGTTTGTCACATGAATATGACCCTAAAACAGAAAATATTAATTTCAATGACGTCACTCGCAGCGGTGGCTGCTTTGGTGCTGCCGAATGTAGCGCATGCGCGCACCGATTGTGAAACAGGCTCCTATGGCCAGGTAACCTGCCGCGAGGTTCCCGACGAGCCTGTGCTCGGCGCACGCGACCCTCTTGAGGAAACAGACGCGGGGCTTGGAGACTTCATTTCCCCACGGGCGTTGGGTGTCCTGTTACTTGCAGGCTCAGGCGCTCTTTTCTATCGCAGTAAAAAAGCAGGCAGTATCGCCTAAAAAAGCAAGACTTGCTATTTTGGCGGATTTAATAGTAATTCCGGATTTGGACATTTAAGTTATTTGGACATATTTTCTTTTGGCCTTACTCATTTTTTCAGTGCTAAGCCAAGAAAATACGCAAAAACTCAAATAATCAGTGCCCAAATCCGGGATTATCACAATATCCCTTTTGTCTTGTCAAGACACCCTCACACAGCGTGAGCAAGTGTATTTGATGAAACTGTTCTTTAACAAGGCATACAGAAATATTTAATGAAGTGAAGCATTTACCTCTAATAATGCAACACACTGAGGGTATGAGAGCTAGTCACGGCGTGGCCGTGTTAGTCAAGTTAGTTCCCGCGAAGCGGGATTGGTCAAAACTGGTTAAAATCAGCTGAAATTAGCTTGATGCAAATGGCAGAAGATCGTCTTTGGTAAGCAAAATTGAGCGGCGGCAGGCTTGCAGTAGGGCATAGCTTGGTTGGTGCTTAAAGCCAATGTAAGTAATAATCTTACCTAAAGTTTGAGAGCCACCAATCGCAGGAATTAAATCTGAATCACTGCTAACTACAAATGCAGTATCATATTTATCCTGGCAAGCGCCTAAAAGAAGATCCGTAGCAAGTTTTACGTCTACGCCTTTTTCTTTGAAGACACCATCTGATTTTAGTAAATAACCAAGATAGTAGGAATATTTACAAGACTTTAGATGAGCAAGCAAACGTCTTTGATTTGCAAACATTTTTGCAGATTTTTTTGAGCCATCAGTCCGAATAGCTCCGACATAGTAAGTTGCTTGAACAACTTTATCTTGAGGCACAAGATGTTTGCTAAATCTTTTAATTTGAAATAGAAATTGCTACCATCTATCAAAATGATTGTGCGTTCTTTAGGCTTCATAGCCTAAGCTTAGCACAAAAAATACCCTACAAAGAACCTTGCGGTTGTTGTAGGGGATTTTGGCAAATCAATGTTACTAAAATTTGGTACAAAAGTCAACAACGATTAGTTGAAGCTAGTCAGGTTAGTTAAATCCTAAGCTTCTCCACAAACTAATTATAACTTGTTTTAACTAACTTTGACTAACTCCGACTAATTCTAACTAACTCCGTAAGGCGACTAGTATCGTATCTTGAGTGTGTTGCATTAGGCACGTTATAAAGATCCTCAATCGGAGGGTCCGTGCCTAGAGGAGGTAATAATGAAACAAAAGTTTTTCAATGTTCTCTTGATCGCGCTTTTTGCGATCATGGTCCTGCCCGGCACTTCGGGGCAGGCGCAGGAGGACCTTCCGGAAGGCCTTACAGAGTTTTGTGAGGCAAATCCAGAATCAACCGTAAGAGAGCGGGTGACCGGTGTGGTCTATGACTGTACTCAAGTGTTGTCTCCGTTCGAAATTGTCGATGACGCGTTTGATGTTGTCGAGACCGAACGGGGCCAGTGGGAAGTTACAGAAGTTTTTGGCGTTACAAACCTGATGCGTCAGGTTTGGATACCGGGACTTGAGGACAACCTGGCAGGGCCGAACCTGTGGGGGACCTTCCCTAACATTCCCAATCCTCTCGTGCCAGAATTGCGCGTCGTTCAGGGGGCAAATGGACCAGAAGTACCAGATGGTCTGGAATACGGAGAAGACCTATCCGTATTTTGCCAACAAGACACGCGTTGCGACTTTCAGGTGGCCGCGCGGCACTACCGTCTATATACGGGAGATTACGATTTCCCCGCCATAGGCGAGTCGTGCGCAGAAGCGGAGTCTAGAGGGTGTGCAATATCCGTTTGGAATGTTGGTGAAGTCACGGCAGTCTGGGAAGACCAGACTTTTAACCATGGCTTCACGGTAACCGGACGGTACTGGAATGGCGATGTATTGCACATTGCCATGAATGCTTTAATGTCCAACGCGGCAGCGAATATGTTGAATTTGCCGACCATGGCAAGTGAAACAGAAACGCTGAACGCGCAGGATCGCGCCAACGCTGGTGCAAACTGCTCCGTGCCGGAAGGCTGCCGCGAGGTCGATCTGCGGATCATCGTCACCTCTGGAAGCAAACCTTTGTTTAGGGCAGAAACAGTCGTTTCTGCTCAATAGTCTGTATGCCTAGTATTGGCAAGTATGTTTCTTTTCTGTCCTCGGACAAAGAAGAAACCTCTGCTTGCCAATTTTTTTAGACAAACTTTTTTCAAAATGAAAAATTTTTTCAAGAGAATAATCAATATCACCATCCTGCCGCCACTACTTATTCTTATTTTGGCGGTATTTTTATCATGGCAAAATTATTCTCCCGGAACAATTCTTTCCGGTTGGGATACTCTCCACCCGGAATTTAACTTCTCCTTAGCTTTTGAGCGCGCTTTAAACGGTGTATGGAGAAGCGAGCAGGGAGTGGGAGCCATAGCCGCACACTCACACATGGCGGACCTGCCACGCATATTCTTTTTATGGATTAGCTCATTTTTTTCCCCTGGTTCGTTTTTGCGCTATTTTTACTTTTTTATAACCTTGGCCATTGGCCCGATAGGCGTATATGTGTTTTTAAGATCGGTTTTCAGCGGTAAAAACCCTCTTGCGGGGTCACTTGCTGCCCTAATCGGAGCCACTTATTATCTGTTTAATCTTGGGACGGTACAACATTATTATGTGCCCTTTGAAATGTTTGCTGCGCAGTACGCAGCCCTGCCTTGGGTATATTGGTCGGTGTGGAAGTATCTAGAGGGTGGTAGGCGAGAATCCCTTCTTTTGCTTTTTCTAATTTCGCTTTTAGCGACCCCTCAGGCTTTTGCAGCAATGCTTTTTTATGTTCACCTTCTGGTTTTGGTGGGGTTTTTAGTATCGATTGTGGCGATCAAAAGAAGCCGGGTAATTATGAAACGAGCAGTTCTCATCTTGACAGCCATCTTTTCGGCAAACGCTTTCTGGATATTTCCCAATATATACTCAATCCTTAAGCAGTCGGACACCATAAAAAATGCGTCAGTAAATGTTCTTTTCAGTCCTGAAGCATTCCTTCGAAATCAGCAGTACGGTACACTTTCGGACATACTACTTCATCGAAACTTCCTTTTTTCTTGGCGGGAATACAATTTTGCGACGAGTGAGTTTGTCCCCCTGTTAAACGAGTGGCAATCCCATTTGGACAAAGTCCAGTTTGTCGGATATGCCTTTGCAGGTTTTTTCGTTGCGGGTGTACTTTTGGCACTTATAAGAAAAAATTTAACGGGAGTGAGTATGTTATTGCCCTTGGGGATTTCCTTGGTGTTTCTCATAAACAGCAACCCACCTTTCGAACGGCTTTTTGAGATTGTCCAGGAGATACCCGTCATGGCCGAGGCACTCCGTACCCCGTATACGAAGGTATCTATTAGTTTTATATTTATATTTTCCTTTTATGTGTCATTTGCCTTTTATGCTTTGTTTTTGTTTGCTAAAAAGAAAGTTTGGACTGTCTCGTCTTTGCTGGTCACCCTAATTGCCCTTGGGTCGCTTTTTTACTTTGCAAAGCCAATGTTTACAGGGAGCCTGATAAGTCCATCAATGCGCGTGGCGATTCCGGAGGAGTACTTCGAGATGTTCGAATGGTTTCGCGACCAACCACAGGGGAGGATAGCCAAGTTTCCGGTTCACACAAAATGGGGTTGGGTCTATCATAATTGGGGGTTTCAGGGGGCTGGGTTTACATCGTTTGGTACAAGGCAGCCACAACTGGATCGGGATTTTGACAGGTGGAACCTTCAAAACGAAACTTTCTATAACGAGATCTCGGCCGCGGTATATTCTTCGGATGTGTCAACGGTCGAGAAAGTGTTGGCAAAATATAACGTCAAATATATAGTGTTTGATGAGAGTGTCATAGATCCAGGAAATGACAGTACAAAAAACATCCTTGAGGAATCCAGTGCACTTTTTGCTTCGTCCGAACGGATAAATCTCGAGGGAGGATTCGGCGATTTTCTAAAGGTTTATAGCTATCGTGACGACGACCCTTTTAGTTACAGCAAAGTCGCCTCGCTAGTAAAATACTCGAGGGATGACTCAATATACACACAATCGGAATATGTATTTTCAGAAGATGGCCTGGTGTACCCGTTTGCAAATACCGACGCACGAAGTCGAGAAAGTGTTAGCTTGGAGGATGGTTTCTTGAGATTTTCTTTTGACTATGGTGGAGCAAGCAACCGGATAGTGATACCGGACTTTTTTGCCTTGGAAGAACACGTCCCAATTTCGACTTACGTGCAGAATTCGGAAGTTGGGATCAGGTTAAGATTTGTTTTTTCCGGGCCTGAAGTTGTGGTAAACGGTAAACGGATTGAATGGCTTGACATTGAGCAAACGGACGAGTTTGTGACTCGTGAGACGTCTGGGCTTCTAGCTCTGAACGACAACGTGGTCGCTTTGCCGAGTAACCTTTTAGGGGTCGGATCGGTATCCGAGTTATACGTAAGCATGGAGGAACCTCTCCGTGTTGGGCTTTATGAAAGCGAACCCCAGGAGCACACCAATGCGCTTTTGGATTTTAGCAATGCGAGACCACGTTCTTGCAGCGATCCTAACATAGCTGCTCCCCTGGAGCGCACGCGAGACGGATTTGCCCTGCAAATTTCGGATGAAGCAGTCTGTTTGGGGACAGGTTTTCGGTTGGACACGGATGCGATACTTTCAATTTCATACGAAACCAGCTCAAAGGAGGGAATTGGGCCACAATTATGCCTTGTGCATGAGGGGGCACCTGGATGCATTAACAGTACAATAGTTCCGCAGCTTTTGACAATGCCAGACGGATGGACAAGGCGTACATATCAAGTACCGTTGAGGACGGGTAACTATTTTTTTGATTTGTTTGCACAAGGTGCGCGAGATTTAGCAGGGGAAATTATGTTTAGAAATGTTTCGGTTGCAACGCACCAGAAGATTGTAGAAAGACAGTATACAGTTTCAGAAACCTTTTCCGACTTCTCGCGTGAAAGAGCGGTTGTCATAAGCGAGCCAATTGAGAAGATTGAAGTGAAAGTACCTATCATCTCGGAGACAGTGAAGAGCCTTCGAGCCCCGTTTGGCTATGCTATGGGCTTTAACTGTAGTCTTGAGAATCTTGGGCTTGCGGGCAAGATTGTGGGACGAAGCGGCGTAAAATATGTAGCTAAAGATGAGGGTCTGAGTTGTGATTTCTTGTCATTGTCGGGGCTTGACCTTACACAGGCTTATGTACTTTTTTTGAGATCAGCAAACTTAGCCGGCAGAGAGATGAAGGTATCCGTCTTTAATATGTCTACCAACAGGCTAAATTTAGAGGTTTTACTTAGCGAGGAAAATTTATACCTATTGCCACCGCACAAAGATGGTAGGGGCTACTCCGTTAATTTTGAAACGCGTTCCTTTGGAAGGTTACACTCCGAAAATGTACTGGAGAAGGTTTCTCTAGTGCCCTTTCCGCTCAATTGGATTCGGCATATCAGGGTGGGAGAAGAGGTGACGGTAGAAGCTCATGATTTGCTTACAATAGACCAATCTTTCGATTCGGGATGGGCAGCTTATTCACAAAGATATGGATTTCTTGTGCCAACAGTGGTTAACTCATGGCAACAAGCCTGGTTTATCCCGGCCGGAGAACATACAGTTTACATCTTTTACCTCCCACAGCTCCTGCAGTGGCTGGGCTTTGTTGTTTTAGTCGGGGCATTTGCCTTCCTCCTGAAGCCTTTCAAAAAGTAGGCGTAAATGGCCAAAATTTTTCAATTTATGTTAGAATAAAGCATGATTAACTGGTCTGTTGACGAGGAAAAATTCGAATCGAATTGAATAGATTAGAGGATTTTTTGAAAGGTGGTGATATTTGATGGCACATAGTTTAACTATTAAAAGAGTACTAAAAGCTACTCCTGAAGAAATTTTTTCTGCGTGGACGGAGCATGAGAAAATGAAAAAATGGCTTTCTCCCGAGGTTTTGAGTGTAGAGAGTGCAAGGAGCGACAATAAAGTGGGAGGAGAGTATGTTATTGCCATGAAGGATGGCGAGAAAAATGAGGTCCATACGGCAATTGGGGTGTTTAAGACTTATGAACCCAACAGAAGCTTTGCAGTTACTTGGAACTGGGAAGGCATGGAACCACCTGAGACTTTGCTCACAATTGAGCTTAAACCGGTTTCCGAAACCGAAACAGAAATTACGCTAACCCATTCTGGCTTTCCAGTGGCGGAGGCCGCAGACGAGCATAAAAATGGCTGGGAGAGTACGCTTAACAATTTTGAAAAAGCTTTTCACTAACGCTTTTTTGCGTGTCCATAGACGCGATACATTTTGTTGGGGTCTAGGGTAGATTAGAGCGGTCTTTTCCTAAATTCTCTTAATAGTTTTTCGTGCATATCTTTTCTTTTTCTGTGATTCCATCTATACTCTGATTCCTTTAAGTGTAGCAGGAAATATTTTTTCTTTACACCATTAAATTTTGCAAGTCTTCTTTTTGTGTAACTCCAGAAACTTTCTATACCATTAACATGTGATTTTCCTCTTACGAATTCATCTTTGCTGTGGAATACTCTCTTGTGTTTATATCCATTGAATATCAATGCATCGTAACTAGTCCAACCGTCAGTGTGTATTGTTGATCCTCCAAGAACTTTACCCTTAATTACAGGCATTAATTGTGCTTTGGTGGCGTTTTTATGGGCTTAGCATATACAGTATCATTTCTTTTAAGGAGTCCTATTACCGGTATCTTTCCCTTAGCTCCACGCCCTCTTTTGCCCCTAACTCGTCTAGCACCAAAGTAGCTTTCATCAATCTCAACTTCACCAAAAAACATTGATTCTTTTTCACAAAGAACAACTAACCTGCTTCTTATTAAATGAAATATTCTGTTAACAGTCCTTCTGTTTACTCCAACTCTTAATGCTGTAATGTGAGCAGTTGAATCAAGACAAAACTCTCTCAAAATACCTCTAAATTGAGTGTCGGAAATCCGTGCATTTCTCAAGTATCTGTTTTTACCAATCTTCTGAGCCATTTTAACGATTATACATCGCTAATCTACTCTAGACCCTTTGTTGACTTGCGAACGGGTGTCAATTACCATGAGCTTATGGTGGAAGATGTGCACGAGAGCTCGGAGGCCACCCCTGCCGTTGAGGGGCACCGAGGGCCTTTTGGGGCAAAGCTCTCGGGTCTTGGTGGGAAGCTCGATAGACTTGTCGAAATTTCGAAAAGCCAGGAGGCTCGTCGGGAGGCGGTGAATGGTGTGGTGGAGACGGTCAAAAATGGTGCATTGAGGGTTGGCGAGCTCAGAAGGGAAACGCCCCGACGTATAATGGCAGCCTTTGAGAGCGCGAAAGAGAATGTCGCTGATTTGTACGGCAAAGGTTCTGAAAAAGCCGTTAAGGGCTTGAAAAAGAGTACGGCTTTTGTCGTCCTTACTTTTGAGTACCCCGTACGTGCTCCTTTGGAAACGGCTCTTGGTGTCTCCGGAAGGATTGATAATTTTGTGAACGGCTCGCGAGAGCGTGCGCTTTCTATTCTGTCTCGAAGAGGCGAGAAGTTTTATCGGGAACATTACCCGGAGGCGTTTGAAACTCATGCTCATGCATCCGAAGCTCACAACCGGCTCCTGGGGGCGTACGAGCGGCTTGTTGAACAGCAAAAAAAGGAGCATTTTGATGACCCAGGAAAGTTGAGGAGCGCACATAGCTCCCAGATGGAAGTTTCCCGGTTTGCTTACGTAAGGCATAGACAAGTTACGGAGGCAGACCGCATTATCAACAAAAGTCTAGAGGAAAAGGAGAAAGCCAGGGCTTTTTCAGAGGCGGCTAATGTTATTAGAGCCGGCCTCGAGGGAAGGAACAATAAACGAGATCGTGTGGTACACGGGGTGAGAAATTTTTTCAATAAATGGGACAATGTACTAGCGAACTAGCATGAAAAAACAAGAAATTATTGATTTTTTAAGCGACCTGGGGTTACCTGAGGAGGTATTTGAATTTCTATCTTCTTATATAAAAGAACACGATCTTAGCGACGAGGTTCGCGACAGGGTGGCGAGCGTTTTGGAGCTGATGGCCGAGGAGAGTACAGTAAAAGCAGAAATCCTGGAAAGGGAGGCTGCGGTGTACACGAATCTTGCGGCCGAGATACTTGGTGCCGAAAAATTTGAGAGAGCAAAAATGCTCAAGCTTTTTGAGGAGTTTGTATCGGACCTTGAGGACAACCTTTCCACAGCGGAGGGCCCCACCAAGAACGCTGCTCCACACCAGCCTTAGTCTTACCCCGCTCGCATGTACGCCTAAATTTAAGTGGTACTTGACAAGGGCGGTCCAATCACGTATTCTGCTCGGATTTGTTCAATTAGAACTGCTTTTTTACCCATGGCTTCGGGTATAGGGTTTTTTTATGACAATAACACAAAAAGTTATCTTTTGGTTTTTCATTTTTCTGGCCGCTTGGATGTGGTTTTTGACCGACCAAGCGTCGGCGCAGAGCCCCGACCAGTTTGGCAGGGCCTGCCGTGATGGACAGGAAATAGTCCAGTGCCAGACGTTTAATTGCCCGTTTGGTGATACAAACGGGGATGGGAATTGTAATTTGAGCGACCGGGGAGCAGAGCTTCAAAGTGCCAGGAAGGACGGGCTTTGCGCAAACCCCGCCTCGGGGTGTGGAGAGATCCACTATTTTCCGGCGGGGACGTCCGGAGCTTGTGGAGTGCGGGTGAAAGAAAATAGCCAAGAAACTTGCGACCTTTACAATGCTGCCGACCCCCAATTTGCGCCCGTGTCAGCCCCATCCTCGTCAGCAAAAAACCTATTTACGCCCGTGCCCGACCCTGCGCAAGACGTAACCAAGGGTGGAGAACCGGTTGAGACGCTTCCTGAAACCGGGGCTGAGATTTTCCTCGGCCTCGGGGCACTTGTTGCAGTAGTGGTTGGAAAGCATTTGTATGAGAGCTCTGAAGCGTAATCTCGGGGCTGCATTGACGAGCGTCTCTCTCTCACTTTTGATAGTTTCGTATAGTCCTGTAGTTAGCTCGGAGCTCCCAAGCGTGCCCCCGGAACCCCGGGCCACTCAAAAGGTTGTCCGTAAAAATAGGTTTTATTTGGAAAACCCGACAAGGGAAGAAGCCCGCAGCCTCGGAGTTGATGCCAATTTTTCAGTCGTTATCCCCAAAATTGGAGTTTCTGAGCCTGTACTTGGGGGCGTAGACCCAATCAACAAAGATGAGTATCTGGACAAAATACTAAAAGGAGTAGCACACGCCGCAGGGACCGATACTCCGGACGGGCAAAGCGTTACTTATTTATTTGCCCACTCGACAAACTCGATCGTGTATTTTGAACAGTTTAATGCCGTCTTTTTTCGGCTTAATGAGCTGGAGCAAGGAGACGAGATAATCGTGTTTTACGATGGCAATAGGTACGCGTATGAAGTCGCCCATAAGCAAGTGGTCAACGTGGACGATACATACTGGATTAATAACCCGAAAAGTGAGGGTAGGAAGCTGGTAGTTCAGACTAGCCATCCGCCGGGGACCACTTGGAAAAGATTATTGGTAGTTGCAAATCCTAAATAAGTTTATTACAATAGCTTACTTCCTCCTCAGAGGACAGGTTTTTTCGATTTCTCACTTCGAACAGGTTCATGGTGATTGTAAATACCAGAAGATCAAAAAGAGACGACGGTTTGGTCGTGGATGATCGCGTGCTCCCGGACAGTGGGCTTCCTACAGAGGAGGCCAGGGGGGTCTTGGACATTGCAAACGAGGGATCCGGCCTTTTGAGACCGCGCTTTGCTCCCTCCAGTAAAGACATTTACATTTCGGCTTCACAAATTAGGCGTTTTAACCTGAAAAACGGAGACATGATCACCGGCCAGGCCAGGCGTCCAAAGGAAAATGAACGCTACTGGGGGCTTTTGAAAGTAGAAAAGGTGAATGAAAAAGAGGCAGTGGAAATGGCAGATAGGGTAGAGTTTGAAGAGCTTTTGGCCGTTTATCCGGACAAACAAATAAAGCTTGCTACTGGGAAGGAGCCCCTTTCAACGCGCATTATTGACCTTATCGCCCCCATTGGCTTTGGCCAGAGGGGGCTTATCGTGTCCCCGCCTAAAGCCGGGAAGACGTATTTAATAAAACATATCCTAGAGGGGGTTACCAAAAATTATCCCGATGTGCACGTGATGGCCGTATTAATAGGCGAGCGCCCCGAGGAAGTAACGGATATCGGGAGGCATTTAGACGAGGTCTCCGGTGGGAAAGGAGAAATCGCTGCGAGCAACTTTGACGACGACCCGGTCCAGCAGACCAGGGTTGGCGAGATCGGGCTTGACCGCGCAGTCAGATTAGTAGAGGAAGGTCGGGACGTGGTGATGGTTTTAGACTCGATTACGCGCCTTGCCCGGGCGTATAATTTGGCCTTGCCGACATCGGGGAGGACGCTAACGGGCGGGTTTGACCCGGCGGCCTTGCAGCCGGCCAAGAAGTTTTTCGGAGCGGCCAGAAAGATTGAGGACGGAGGATCGCTCACAATAATCGGGACGGCTCTGGTTCAAACAGGCTCGCGCATGGACGACCTCATTTATGAAGAGTTCAAGGGGACGGGGAACATGGAGCTCCACCTGACGCGTCGTTTGGCCGAGCGCAGAGTTTTCCCGGCCATTGACGTAACTGCATCCGGGACAAGGCAGGAAGAGCTGCTATATGGCAAAGATCTTGAAAAAATTCACACCCTAAGGCGGATGCTTGAAATGATGCCGGAGGACGAGCGAACGGAGACACTCCTCGAAAGGCTTAAAAAGACCGAAGACAACGACGAGTTCCTCAAGACCTTGAAGACTGGGTAGTGTTCTTTAATGGCTACCCTGGATGAGCTGGCTTAGCGCATTTGGGGAGCCAGTAGTAGTCCGGCTCGGAGCTACCTTGGGGGCGTTGCATAAGCCGTTTTTATATGGTAAGTTTCCCAGAGACCCAATGGGCTTTATATGGTCGACCATTATATCAGTGTACTCTGACTTCAGGGAGTTTCGGCGTGAATTTGTCGGCTATTTAGTCCGGGCACTCCGGATTTGTGGAGTGTATGCGGAGGCCGGTAAAAAAGTATTCGTCACGCGACTGTATCGCCAGCGGGGTCGCTACGTCAAGCGCTTTGTACACTCCGGGATGGCGGGTATCACAGCGCTTGGAGTGATGATAGCGCCTATTGTAGCGCAAGAGTTCCCGGGCGCTACGGTTGACCCGTGGGCGGCACAGAGCCCGTTGTCGGTGCTTTCCGTCAGTGCTACTGACACCACACAAACGGTCATAGCGAACCAGCAGTTCAGAAGCGAAATAGTCGAGTATGTGGTCCAAGAAGGAGATACAATAAGCACTATTGCGCAGAAGTTTGATATAGATAGTGATACTGTTAAGTGGCAGAATGATTTAACGTCGGACAACATAAAACCCGGGCAAACCCTCGAAATTCTCCCCGTTCCCGGGATCTCCCACAAGGTGGCAAAGGGAGAAACGGTACACGCTATCGCGAAAAAATATGACGTAGAGCCTCAAAATATCGTAAATTATCCTTTTAACTCGTATGTGAATGACGAAACTTTCGAGCTGGCCATAGGCCAGACCCTCATCGTTCCGGAAGGCATCAAGCCGTCTGTCGCCCCAAGCTCGCCACGCAGACAGCGCCAGATCACGCCCGACGCCGGTACGGTCGTGGCATCGGGTAGTTTTGTTTGGCCGGCACAGGGCCGCATTACCCAAAACTTCATCTGGTACCACCCTGGAATTGACATTGCAAATAAACAAGCCCCCAACATTTTGGCTGCGGACTCGGGCACGGTGATAGTTGCCGGATGGCCCGACAATTACGGGTATGGAAACAGGGTTATTATCGACCACGGCAACGGCATGCGGACTTTGTACGCGCATCTTTCCAGGGTTTTTGTAGCTACCGGGCAGGCGGTAAACCGAGGTGCGGCCCTCGGGCAAATGGGATCAACCGGCCGCTCTACCGGGACGCACCTCCATTTTGAAGTCCTCAGGAACGGTGTCCAAATTAGCCCTTTGAGCGTGCTTCAGTAAGAATCCACGGACTTCGTACGCTACGCTCGTGGTTTTAAGACGGCCGACATCGCTTGTGCCCCCAAGGGCTTTGCAGGGCTGAAACGCATGGAGAACGTGCTTTAATTATTCCGCCGGTTCTTCTTCCTCGGACTCCTCCACAGGAGTTTCCGGTGGTGCGTCTTCCTCCGACAGACCAAGTGGTGGGTCCAGGCTGGGATCAGTGGGGGGGACGTCTACTCCGAGCTCAGTACCTTCGTTTGGCGTGTTTTCGCTGGCCTGCTGCTGCCCTCGGAGCTCGTCAAGTATGCTGGATACAAGGGTGTGGTCGTTGCTGCCAGGCTCAACTAGTGAGAGCACTATGCCAAGCTCGCTAATGGCACGCTCCGTTTGTCCGTCTTCGCGGTAGGCGAGGGCCAGGTTGTAATGTGCGTTTGCATGGTCAGGCTTGGTGCGGACGGCGAGCTGAAAAATGTCTATGGCATCTCTATACTGTCCGGCTCCGTAGAATATACCCCCAAGCGCGATGCGAAGGTTTGTGTTTAGGGGGTCAAGGGCGACAGCCTGCGAGTACGACTGAATAGCAAACTGGTCCGCGCCTTCGGCCAGAGGGATAATAGCGCGGTATGTCGAGGCAAGGAGTTCCCAGTTGGCGGCTCGAGTGGGATTTAGGGCAACCGTGTTTCGTGCCTCACGAATGGCCTGCTGCACTAGGATGCTGATAGTATCGCGCTCCTCGTCGGTCAGGTTTTCTTGCGACGCTATCGCGTTAGCAAGCGCAAGGTTTACCTGTGCATAGCTTGAGTGATAACGGTCTACTCTGGGGCTTGTGTTTATGGCCGACTGCAATGTGATGTAGGCATCCTGGCCCTGGTTCGCAACTATCGCGTCGAGAGCGCGCTTAAACAAAAGCTCGGCGCGTGTATATTGTACTCCAAAGAAAGCGATGGCCAAAGCGCCGACGATGGCGGGAACGGTAACGACAAATATGGGAAGCTTTTCCGCCCACCCGGCGCTCACTCCCGCTGTGGTCCCCACGCTAACCGTGTGAGTATCGCTAGAAAGAGCCAGGAAAACCGCAAGGAGTACCAAAAGAGGAATGGTCCCGGGGAAGACAGCAAGGAGCGCGACCAGCAGGGAGGCTCCGGCAAGCTCCGGCGAAACTTTCCGTTCTTGTGACGCTTTCCTGAGCCTTTTAAATGCGACTACGCCGACAAGCACAGCCCCGGAAAGGCCGACCAAGCCTGCCTCCGTCATGGCTGTCAGGAAAAAGCTCCTGCTTGTAGTAAAGCGCAGCGTCCAGATGTCGAGATTGTTAAAACTAATTGGCCGCAACTGGTTAAATGCAGTCAGGTAGTTTCCCGCGCCTACACCGAGAAAGGGGCTACTTTCCAAGGTATTTATGGCAGTGGTCCAGCTTGCATCAAAAGGTGGGAGCTGGGGGGAGCTTGGCCTATCCGGAAGAGATTGAAAAACCGAGGCGACAAGGCCAAAGGTGACAATTACGCCGACTATTCCATAGAGAGACTTTTTGGTGACATCAGGCTCACCATACAGCTTACCCAGTAGCAAGGCCAGGATGGTACTCAAAAATACGCCGGTCTCAATAGGCCCGCCCAGCAGGCTAAAGGTTCGGAGAGTTGCAAATAGTGGCACACTTAAGCTTGAGAGTACTCCGCCGATTGCAAGGAGCGAGACTATAGAGACAACTACGGCTGCTGTGAAAAGGGTATTTTTCAAAAGTTCCCGCCCTCGACCCTCAAGTTGGTTCACGAAAAAATAGAGGAGAACTGCAGCCACCACCGTAGTGGCCACGCCGGGAAAGAAAAAGGCCTCTGCCTTATTTGGCGTGACGAGCACGGCGGAGGCCAGGTACGCCCCTGCGAGAACCAAGAGTGGAAAGTCGTACGTGCCGATTTTCATTTGCATAGACCCGGTCACCATAGACTTGACTGACTTGAGTATCAGCAGAAGTAAAGCGCCACCTGCCAATATTAAGAACTTGGGGAGAATGAATGCATTGGGGAAGACCGGGAGGACGATGACTGGAACTAAAAACACGATACCCAGTAAGACTGCTTTCTCAATTTGCACGATTATGTTTCCTGCTTTCATTTTTTGTATGTATCGCGAATTTTACAGTATTTAATTACATCTATTAGAATAATTAGATAATTAGTTTTCTGTCAAGAGCCAATTAAATTGAATTCTCTCGCTCGCCGTTTCTGATGTTGAAACGTTTACGTAACCCTCTCCCTGGGCGGAAATAAAAATGTTATGTGCTCCAATTGGCGTGATGAGTATAATTGAGTCTTCTGAGAGACTTTTACTGTAGATAGTAGCCTGGGAAGATCCGGCGTGAATGGTACCTCTTCCACTTTGCCTGCCGCTTTGGGGCGTTAATGAAGGCTCAATGTTACTGATGTTGCCATCTATTTCTGGTGGGGGAAGGATGATGATTGACCTTCCGTCGGCTAGCTCGAGCGTTTCCGGTGGGCGAGCAGGTGAGCTGGATGGCAATTCGCTGGCGTCTACGGCCGCCGGGCTTGTCAAGAGTACACCCTGCTTGCTGTGCTCGACGGTGGCCAGGGCGATGATGGCGACAGCCGACGCAAGGGAAATTACGGCAGGAATTATTGGATGAATGCTTCTTGGCAAAAGTGCCTTTCTCTTGCCTAAAGCATCTGAAATTTCAAGTGGGGAAGTGATCACTTCGGTCTCGAGCAAATAGTCAGAGAGGTGCCTCAGGCTTGAAAGCCTTCTCTTTATAGTACTAACCGGAACATTGCCGGCTTTGAGCTCACGGGTGTAGTTTTCGATATCCTTTGATGATATTTTTTCAAATATTTTTTTGGAGGAGCGCTTTTTAAGGTCGGATCTGGTGCGAATAAGCCAGCTGAGAAAATGTTTGGTGTCTGACTTGTAGTTGGTGAGAGTTTTGGGGGAGACCTCGAGAGTCTTTAAGTATCTGGAAATTTCCTTGGTAAGTGCTTTTTCTAATTTAGATACATTAGACATATTACATATTAAATCTAATTGGAATTTTGCAGCGTGTCAAGTAGAATAAGTCATGGCAAAAAAGTTTGTACACGGGAAGAGTGAGAAAAAGTGGCAGGGGCGTTGGGAGGAAAAGGGCCTGTACACTCCTGATATAAAAGGCAAAAACAAGTTTTACAACTTGTGGATGTTCCCTTATCCTTCCGCGGAGGGCCTCCACATGGGGGCGGCCTTTGCTTCGACTGGTAGCGATATATATGGGCGATACATGAGAATGAACGGGAAAAACGTGTTTCAACCCTTTGGCTATGACAGTTTTGGCATTCATTCCGAAAATTTTGCACTTAAAATTGGCGACCACCCCAAAGCGATGATTGACCGGACCACCAAAAACTTCGAGCGGCAAATGAGGAGCTTAGGGCACGGGTATGACTGGACGCGTACGGTGACTACTTCTGATATAGGGTACTACAAATGGACACAGTGGCTCTTTGTCGAGCTATTCAAGGCGGGCCTGGCATACCGAAAGGCCGCAAGGGTCAACTGGTGCCCCAGCTGCAAGACCGTCTTGAGCGACGAGCAGGTGCTTAAAGGCCAGCATGAGGGCAAGCCTGTCCAAGTGTGCGAGCGGTGTGGGACGAAGGTAGAGCGCCGTGAGCTTGAGCAGTGGTTTTTCAGGATAACTAATTATGCCGACAGGCTTTTGGGAAATCTCGGTAAAATTGACTGGTCCGAGCGGGTAGTGACGGCCCAGCGCAACTGGATTGGGAAAAAGGAAGGCATAAATATTACCTATCCTGTTGACGGTGCTAAGCAGGAAATCACGGCGTGGACCAGCAGGCCGGATACAAACTTCGGGGCGACATTTATAGTTTTGGCGCCGGAGCATCCGCTTGCCGAAAAATTGGCGACCAAAAAGTATAAAAAGAAGGTGTCAGAGTATATCAAAAAATCTCAGGATAAGTTGGACGATGAGCGCGCGGAAGAGGGCAGAAAAAAAACGGGGGTGTTTACGGGGGCACATGCACTCAACAGGCTAAACGGGGAAAGGCTGCCCGTTTGGGTTTCGGACTTTGTCCTCTCGGGTGTGGGGACGGGGGCAGTTGTGGGCGTCCCCGGGCACGACAGGCGCGACTTTGAGTTTGCTAAAGAGTTTGACATCCCTGTTAAAAGGGTGGTAACCGGCCCGGACGGGGACGACTCGGACATTGTCTCAATTGGCCAGGTTTGGGAAGAAGGTGGGATCACGATTAACTCCATGTTTCTAGACGGGATGAGCACTCCCGAGGCAATTGACAAAATAATGAACTATTTAGAGAAAAAAGGTTGGGGGAAGCGGGAGACCGGCTACCACCTGCGTGATTGGCTTATTAGCCGCCAGCGCTACTGGGGGCCACCCATTCCCATGATTTACTGCGAGAAGTGTGCCAGGGGGGGCAAATCTTGGTTTACGCAGCACAAGGCTCAAGTGTATACAGACCAGACAGACTGGGAGCACGCCGGCTGGTATCCGGAGGAGGACTTGCCGGTTGCGCTTTCATACTTAGAAAACTACCAGCCCAAGGGCACGGGCCGAGGGCCACTCGCCGACCACCCGGAGTTTTATGAGGTTAAATGTCCGCACTGTGGAGCCGATGCGAAGCGAGAAACAGACGTTTCTGATACCTTTTTAGATAGTTCTTGGTACTTTTTGCGCTACCCTTCCGCTCATTCGAATTTTGGTGACAGTTTTCCTTGGGATCTGGATATTACGAAAAAATGGCTGCCGGTTGACCTTTATTTTGGAGGCGCCGAGCACTCGGTTCTCCACCTCATGTACGCGCGATTCATTTGGATGGTACTTTTTGATCTCGAGCGCCTTGATAGGTCGCTTGGAGACGAGCCATTTCCGCGCTTTTTCGCCCATGGGCTCATGATCAAGGACGGCGCAAAGATGAGCAAGTCCAAGGGGAACGTCATTAACCCCGACGAGTATGTCGATAAGTACGGGGCAGATACGGTGCGGCTTTACAACATGTTCTTAGGGCCGATGGACGGGACGCCCGACTTTCGCGACAGCGGTATTGAGGGAATGAGGCGCTTTGTTGATAGGGTTTGGGATGTTTTGAATATTTTCGATATAGATATCAACAAAGAAAGTGAGAGAAAGGTAGTGGTCAAAATGCACTGGACTATTAAGAGGGTAACTGAGGACATTGAAGCATTTCGCTATAACACTGCTATTTCGGCTGTCATGGAATATGTGAATTTGTTGCGGGAAGTATCGCAAAACTCTCTTGGCAGTACTAACCGTCCTCCGGCTAGCGCATCACGCGCACGAGGTAGCGCTTCGTCCGAACCGGGTTTTGCATGGGGCGATGCTTTGACTGTCCTTGCCCAATTAATTGCTCCATTTGCCCCGCATTTGGCGGAAGAGGCCTGGGTGGAGGTACTAGGCAACGAGTTTTCAGTACACACGAGCAAATGGCCGGAGTATGATAAAGAGCTAACAAAAAGTGAGACGGTAACGATAGCCGTTCAGGTGAATGGAAAGCTGAGGGGGTCAGTCGAGGTATCGGCCGAAGAAAGCAAAGACCAAGGCAAGGTTGAGAAGCACGCAAGAAGCGAAGAAAATGTCAAGAAATACTTAGAAGGCGAGATTGAGAGGGTGATATTTGTCCCGGGCAAAATAATAAATTTTGTCGCGTAGCGACTACTTTTTTGCCACAATAATCACCAGGAAGATGATGGCCGCTATGCCAAGGACCGCGGCAAGGCCGGTTGTTAGCGGGTTAATGGCGTTAGCCCGTCTCATCTCTTCTATTTCCTCCCCCGAGGGGGTGGGGATAGGGTCTCCGAGTTCATCCTCGGGCCTGAACTGGCTGGGCGCGTCCAGGAAAGGGTCAAGCCTCACGTCGCCGCTCATTACCACACGTCCCGTCGGGCTTTCGGTGTTCGCATTTTTCTCCTCGGTTATAAAAATTCCGGTGAAAGGCGTGTTTACTGTAGTATTGACAAAACCCACTCCAACGGTGCCAATTCTGACGGGGTCTCCGCCGATTAGCGGCCTGGCCCAGACCACGTAGCTCACAATTCCACTCCCCGTGGCCGGGTAGACGATGTCGCGGCAGCTCAGGCTTACGGCAAAGCGGGAATCCGCCCCTCGAGTGTTCTCCGGAGGAGTAGGCACGGACCGGCCCGAGCACCTGGCTTTGTCTCCGACTTGATTGTTGAGTCTAAACAAGCCCTCAGAGGCGTGGACGGGGCGCGCAAGGGCTGAAATTGCCAAAAGAGGCAGTATGGCAAGGAGTAACTTCTTCATAATCATTTCATTTATAGTATATTAGATTAAAGTCTCATGACACAAGAGCAATTTGAGACACTGCTTTATAAATATCGCTATCAGCTTCTGCTTTCGCTCGGTGGGGTATTCCTTGTTGGCCTTGGACTTTTTTTAGGCTCGGGCTCGCTTTTCGATCGCCCCAAAATTGAAATAATAGAAAGCTCCTCCAGTGCGGCTTTCCTCCATGACGAGGCAGAGATAGTGGTCGAAGTATCGGGAGAGGTGGAAAGGCCCGGCTTGTATCGCTTTGAAAGTGGCGCCAGGGTGGGAGATGCACTCGCCGAAGCAGGGGGTGTCACCGAAAGTGCCGACCACGACTTTTTGGATAAAGCGGTGAACCAGGCTGCGAAGCTCCTTGACGGGCAGAAAATCTACATTCCCCACGTCGATGAGCAGTCTACTTCAGGTAGTGCTAACGGCCAAGCGGTAGGGTTTGATACACAAAATGTGATTGGAGTACAGTCCGAAAAAAAGGTGAACATTAATGCAGCAAGCAAGTCACAGCTTGAGAGTTTGTGGGGTATTGGCCCGGTTACCGCCCAAAATATCATCGAGCGCAGGCCTTACTCATCCGTGGAAGAGCTTAGTGAAAAAAAGATCCTCAAAAGCAACGTCTACGAGAGGAACAAAGACCTGTTGTCAGTTTTTTAGCATGTCAATACTTCACCAAAATCTGCCCACATTCAGGGATGAATAGGTTCCTGCTCTACGTAATTTTACTAGGGCTGGTGGCGGCCAGGTATGTGGGCAGTCGGCCGGTGTATAAGAACGGCCAGTTGGTGCGGGTTACGGGCACGGTTTTAAGCGAGCCAGTTAGGTACGAGCGGTCCCAGGGGATTGCCATTGCCGGCTTACAGGCTTACGTAGACCCATTTCCGGAAGTTTCATATGGAGACCGTGTGGTGGTGGAGGGAAAAGTGACCGACGGGAAGCTGGCAAACGCCGAGATTGTCGAGGTCGCGCCAAGCGGGAACGCCCTTTTTGGACCGCGTAAAAAAATCCTCGGCTTTTACGGCTCAAGCTTGCCGGAGCCGCACGGCGCGCTTGTGAGCGGCATAGTACTCGGTTCAAAAGAGGGTGTCACGGGTGAGTTTCGCGAAGCGCTAATTAAAAGTGGGACTATACATGTAGTGGTTGCATCGGGGATGAATGTGACGATGCTTGGGAAGTTCATAATGGCCACGCTTGTCGGGTTTATAAATCGCAGAAGCGCAGTCGTATTTTCGATCATTGCGATATGGTTATATACACTTTTATCTGGTCTGGATGCACCGCTCGTTCGCGCGGCGGTTATGGGCAGCATTGCCTTTGGTGCCGAGGCCTTAGGGAGGCTCAGTAGTGCCATTCACTCTCTGCTCATCTCGGCGGCAGTCATGCTCCTACTGGTTCCCGGCTGGATTGGCGACCTGGGCTTTATCATGAGCTTTCTGGCAACCTTCGCTTTGATTGCGTTTCAGCCATTAGTTAATAGAAAGATACAGTTTGTACCATCTATAATCAGGGAAGATCTTTCAACGACCATCGCGGCGCAAATAGGTGTCGCACCGATATTAATAGGGGTGTTTGGAGGGTTTAACCTGTTATCTCCTTTTATCAACGCCTTAGTCCTGTGGACCGTTCCTTTGATTATGATAATCGGATCGTTCTCCGGCGTGGCGGGAGTTTTTGTACCACAAATTGGTATTTTGATACTGTTTTTACTCTTTCCTTTGACCAGTTGGTTCATCAGCATAGTCAACCTGTTTTGATACACTGATATATATCAGTGTATCACTGTAGTGGGTTGGCTGTTGTTGTTAGATTTCGAAACGGGCCCGGGGAGGCGGAGGTGTGTGTGGAGGTTGTAGTATGGTGAGAGTATGGCGGCAAAAGCATGGTTTTACTTCTTTTCGTTTTCCGCCCTTGCGACGGCTGTAGTCTGGCTTGGGGTGTTTACAGCCCCGGCAGATAATCTCCAAATTATCGCCTGCGACGTCGGGCAGGGGGATGCGATCCTTCTCCAGGAAGGAGCCACGCAGATACTGGTGGACGGAGGGCCGAATAATGACGTGATAAGGTGCTTGGGTCGCTACATGCCCTTTTGGGACAGGCGTCTAGAAGCTGTTGTCATGACCCATGCCGATGCTGACCACGCGACGGGGTTAATTGAAGTTTTTAGAAGGTATGAAGTAAACTCCTTTATAGCCAACGAGTTCAAGCATGGCACTCAGGTGTTTAGTTTACTACTGGACGAGGTTCAAAAGGAAGAAGTGGAGGTAATTAATCCTATGGCCGGAATGTCTATGTTGATAGGTTTGATGCATTTAGACATAGTCTGGCCATTGCCGGAGCACGACAGGTTTGCGGCAAACGTCCTTGCAGCACAAGACCCACCCACCAGCCCAAACGACTTGTCGGCAGTGTTTGTACTAAGGTATGGTGATTTTGACGCACTATTGACCGGGGATATCGGGCCTAAAACTGCAAACAAGCTGGCAATAAGCGGGGCAATTGGGGATGTCGAATACCTCAAAGTGCCTCACCATGGAAGCAAAAACGGGTTGACATTAGATTTATTAGATAAAGCTATGCCCGAAGTTGCTGTTATTAGTGCTGGGAGGAGAAACCGCTTTGGGCACCCACACGGAGAGATTATAAAAATGCTGGAAAACGGCAAGGTAAGGATTTTGAGGACGGATGAGGCGGGGGATGTGGTGGTGGCGAGTGATGGAAATAGATTGTGGGTAGAGTGATATATTATGATATGAGCGAGTAGGCCCCTGTAGTTTAACGGATAAAACGCGGGTTTCCGGAACCCGAGCTGGAGGTTCGATTCCCCCCAGGGGCACTAAGGCGCTAATGGCCGCCACAGCCTACGCCGCGCCTTGCGTTCCGTCTCCACTTTTTCAGCAGCCACTGCAAATGCGGGGGTAATTGGTGAGTTTTTCTCAAGAGCCTCCAGCCTTCCCATTGTTTCAAACATCATTGACTTTTTTACTCCCAACAGGGATGACGGGGTCATGCACCCACTCTTGAGTTTTACCCAAAACGGCCTTACTTACATAGAACCCGTTTCAAAACTAATCCCTATTTGACGGGGTGATTTGAGCAGGGTACCCTCAAATCTGAAAGAAAGGAGGTGAATACCCTGCCCAATTCATATACTACAGATGTACTCTCTACCAATCAACT
>Ga0210057_1001925_pt1 | contig 30664 bp, 31 predicted proteins | sample CryGeyCG2114_010_2_FD_183968 | JGI IMG/M metagenome (GOLD analysis project Ga0210057, IMG submission 183968) | Groundwater microbial communities from aquifer - Crystal Geyser CG10_big_fil_rev_8/21/14_0.10 (SPAdes) (version 2) | ecosystem: Environmental > Aquatic > Deep subsurface > Groundwater ...
CTTGCCCGTGACACCTATAAAATCACTGGTATCAACTAATTTTGTGATAGCAAATTGCTTATCTCCCACCTCTTGCTGTCGAATCATGACTTGAATTTGTCCAGAAGGGTCATGCACATCAAAGAATATGACTTTGCCATGAGTTCGGCAAGCCATAACACGACCTGCTGTTTGAACTAATTTATTTAAACTATTTCTGCAATCAGCGATACTGTTTTTTTTGTCAAAAGCTGGGGGGTGGACATCTATGCCCATTTGCTCCAGAAGGGCTCTTTTTTCAAGTTTAGCCTGAATGGTTTCATCAATTCTTGACATAATCTTCTCTCATTCTACATGATTCTGCTTAATACTAAAAACCCCCGTTGCGCGGGGGTTTGTTTGTCTTTTGTGGTTGGTTTTATTTAACGTCTATGATCTTATACCTGACAACCCCGGCGGGTGCTTGGACTTGGGCGATGTCGCCCTTCTTTTTACCCATCAGAGATTTACCCAAAGGAGAAACACTGGAAATTTTATTTTCTCCAGGTTCGGATTCAAATTCACCGGCAACTTCAAAAGTCTTTTTGGTTTGAGTGCCGTCTTTTTGGATAGTGACTTTCGAACCAACTCCAATCACAGTTTTGCTTTTGGTATTTTGAATGACCGAAGCTCTCTCTATGATTTCGCCAATTTGATCAATTCGGGTTTGAATTAGTTGCTGATCATCTCTGGCGCTGTGATATTCTGAATTTTCTGTCAGATCACCGTACTCACGGGCTTTTGTGACACGATCAATGGCCTCGGGTAGTTTAATATCAACTAACTCCTGGAGTTCTTGCTTAAGTTCATCCAAACCAGCTTGAGTCAACTGAATTTGCTGATCATTTATTTGATTGGATTGGCTATTATCTGTTTTCATCGTCGCATCAGTATACATTAAAATAGTCTGAGAGCAAGAGGATTTGATTACGCCTGGTTGGACTCCAATATAGGCTGGCTTGTGGATGTACTTTGCCATCTTTGAGTTTGATCGACACTATCAACCATAATGGTGACTTCGTCTTCGGGGGAAACGGTTAAAAATCCATCAGACACAGGTATAGATTTCCAAACTTCATTTTTTTCATAAAGCAGCTCCCCTTTTTTAATTCTGGTGAAAAGAGGAATATGACCGGGCAAAACCGTGATCATACCTTCTACGGCTTGAGCAGACACTGCGTCCGCCTCAACTGTCAGGAGTTCTTTTTCTTGGGAAACGACGTGGAGTTTAAGCTTTGCCATATGTTTTCACTTTAGAGTTTCTTGGCTTTTTGAACTGCTTCCTCAATTGTACCTACCATGTAAAAAGCTTGTTCGGGCAGGTTGTCGTGTTGACCGTCAAGTATTTCTTTGAAACCACGCACAGTATCTTTAATTGAGACATAGGCGCCGGGTGTACTGGTAAACTGTTCAGCCACAAAGAAAGGTTGAGACAAAAACCTTTGAATTTTTCGGGCTCTGTTGACCGTTAATTTATCTGCCTCACTCAACTCATCAATGCCTAAGATGGCGATAATATCTTGAAGCTCTTTGTAACGTTGTAAAACTTCTTGAACACCTTTGGCAACTTGGTAATGTTCTAGTCCCACTTTGTCTGGTTCTAAAATACCCGAGCTTGAAGAGAGCGGATCTACAGCAGGAAAAAGAGCTTGCTCAGAAAGTTTGCGGTCCAAGGCAATCGTTGAATCAATATGGGCAAAAGTTGTTGCTGGTGCCGGGTCCGTATAGTCGTCGGCGGGCACATAAATAGCCTGCATGGACGTAATTGAACCTTTTTTGGTGGAAGTAATTCTTTCTTGCAGGGCAGCCATCTCTGTAGCTAGATTAGGTTGATATCCAACGGCTGAGGGAATTCGACCCAAAAGTGCCGAAACTTCGCTGCCAGCTTGTGAAAAACGAAAAATATTGTCCAGGAAGAAAAGCACGTCTTCTCCGGCCACATCTCTAAAGTATTCAGCCATAGTTAAGGCCGTTAAAGCAACTCTTAAACGACTGCCAGGTGGTTCATTCATCTGACCAAAGCACATGACTGTGCTATCAATGACTCCCGAGTCTTTCATCTCATGGTAAAGATCATTCCCTTCTCTAGTTCTCTCTCCCACACCGGCAAAAACTGAATGACCCTTGTGTTCTTCGGCAATATTACGGATTAATTCTTGGATAATAACCGTTTTACCTACGCCAGCTCCTCCAAAAACTCCAACTTTACCGCCTTTCATAAATGGGGCAATTAGATCGATCACCTTAATACCGGTTTCTAGCATCTCGGCTTTGGTTTCCTGTTCTGTTAATTTGGGGGCCAGTTTATGAATGGGGGAAGTCAATTTAACTTTGACTGGCTTACCTTCATCGACAACCTCACCAACTACGTTAAAAATCCTGCCTAAGGTTTCGGGTCCAACCGGAACAGTTATGGCCGCACCGGTATCTAAAACTTCTAAACCTCTTTCTAGTCCATCAGTTGAATTGAGTGATATACAGCGTACTTGTGTACTTGATGTTTGCTGTTCAACTTCTAGAGTCAATTTATCACCACTTTTGTTAACTAAAGTTAAAGCATTATATATATTTGGTAGCTGTTCGGTAAATTTAACGTCTACAACTGGCCCAATAATTTGTGTAATGTGACCGATATTTTTTGGCATAATTTTCCTTTTTATGTACCGAGCGTTAGTCCGGCTGTAGTTATATCCAAAAGTTCGCTGGTAATACCTGATTGACGTGATTTGTTAAATTCTAGCCTTAGATCGGCAATTAATTCATCAGCATTCTCACTGGCATTTTTCATTGTGACCATTCGGGCAGAATGTTCGCTGGCCTTGCTTTCCAGAAACGTTTGAAAAAGCACATTCTCGACATAGTAGGGTAATAAATCGTTCAAGATCGAGGCTGCGTTGGGTTCAAAGATGTATTCATTTCTGGATGGTTTTTTGGTTTGTAAAGGTTCTGACTCAATATCCTGACTTTTAAGAGGTAACAGTTGGATAGAATTTGTTCTTTGACTTAGGGTATTGATAAAATCCATAAAGAAAACACGGACTGATTTATATTTTTTTGCCAAGTACCCCTCGAGAATTATTTTGCCAATTGGAGCAATATCACTGGCCGTAACATTGTCTGGGATTGAAGTAAACTCAGCATGGGTGGTGATGTTATAAAATTTTGTAAAACCTATAGCTTTTTTGCCTACAGCTACCACCTGACCTTGGGGATGTTTTTTCATCCAAGCAGTAAGATTTCTCAGTAAACTATGATTGAGGTTTCCACATAGACCTCGATCGGTGGTAATAACGATGGCCAGATCGAGACCCGACTTATTCTCTTTGAGTAAAGGGTGCAGGCTTGGGTCAACGACCTGAGCCAAAGTGTTGAGTGATTTTTTTAATGCCTGAGAATAACTCCTGGCGGACAAGGCTCGATCTTGAGACTTGCGCATTTTACTGGCCGAAACCATCTCCATAGCTCGAGTAATTTGAGCAATATTGCCCGTCGTATCAATCCGGTGTTTAATTTGTCGAGTGTTTGCCATGTGGGTTTATGATGGTTCTATCATCAGGTCCTGATTTAAGCTGTTAAAAGTCTTTACCACTTGGTGAAGTTCTTTCTCTGTCGTTTCTGTTAATTTGGCTTGTTTTTTAATATCGGCCAAAATTTTCCGGTGATTTGAATGCATGTATTTGATATATGCCTGTTCCCATTGGGTAACAGCCTCTTCTCGAACTGGGTCGAGGTAACCCTTGACAGCAGCAAAAATTATGACTACCTGTTCTTCGGGTTTGAGTGGCTGGTCCCAGCCTTGTTTTAAAATAGCATTTACTCTAATTCCTCGATCCAATTGAGCTTTGGTCTTTTCATCTAAATCGGAACTAAATTGGGAAAAAGCCTCAAGTTCTCGGAATTGGGCCAGATCCAATTTCATAGTCCCCGCCACCTGTTTGGTAGATTTAAGTTGGGCTGATGAGCCAACTCTAGATACGGATAGGCCAATGTTAATAGCGGGTTTCATACCGGCGTTAAAAAGATCAGTTTCCAGATAGATTTGACCGTCAGTAATTGAAATAACGTTAGTGGGAATATAAGCAGACACATCTCCTGCTTGAGTTTCAATAATTGGTAGGGCGGTAATTGACCCCCCGCCATATTTTTCGTCAAGCCGGCAGGCTCTTTCTAGCAATCTTGAATGCAGGTAAAAAACATCTCCAGGATATGCTTCGCGACCGGAGGGACGGCGTAGCAGCAGGGAAATCTCGCGATAAGCCTGGGCGTGTTTGGTTAAATCGTCAAAAATTATTAAAACATCTTTGCCTTGGTCTAAAAAGTATTCGGCCACGGCCTGACCAGTGTAGGGTGCTAAATATTGAGCTGCAGCGGTATCTGAAGCACTAGCGGAAACAATCACGGTATGATCTATGGCACCTCTTTCGGTTAAAACTTGAGTAATTTGGGCCAAGGATGCTCTTTTCTGACCAATTGAAACATAAACACAGATTACATCACCGGCAGTTTGATTGAGAATTGTTCCCAAGGCAATCGAGGTTTTACCCGTGGATCTGTCTCCAATAATTAATTCTCTTTGTCCTCGGCCAATTGGAATCATGGCATCAATGGCCTTAATACCTGTGTGCATGGGGACGGTCACTGATTTTCTTCGGATGACACCGGGAGCAATTTTTTCCAGAGGCATGTATTTTTTGGGTTTAATTGGATTGCCGCCGTCAATCACTTGGCCGAGACTATCTATCGTTCGGCCCAAAATACTATCAGACACCCCGACTGACAAAATCCTGCCAGTTCTTTTGACCGTTGAACCGGCTCTAAGGTGCATAACGTGCCCTAAAGCTACAATACCTACACCATCCGTTTTAAGGTTTAGCGCCAAACCAAATTCTTCCTGGCCTAAGTCAATCAACTCACTAACTTGAACGGAATCTAAACCAGACACCTCTATAATGCCATCGCCGAAAGATTCCACAGTTCCCACTGATTCCGATTGGGGTGATAAATCTGCATCTTTGATAAGTTCCTTGAGAGATTGAGAAAATGATGAGGAAAGTTTATTCATAGTCTGGCCTTATTTTAATCTATAATTGTTGCTTGAGTAATTTTTTAATCTTGTCGAGTTTGTTTTGGACCGTGCCGTCATATTCAACTGATCCGACGCGGACTTTAAGACCACCAATCACTTTTTCATCAACGATCTCTTTAAAATCAACTGGACCAGATGACTTTTCAATAGCCTGTTTAATTTTGCTTCTTTGTTCTACCGATAGTTTAACTGCCGAGACTACAGTTGCCGTGGGCAGTTGTGATTTTAGCTTGGCTAATTTGCCGGCAATGGTCACATCAAATTCTTTCCCTCCCACCGAAATCTTCAGTCCACCAATAACTTGAGAATTTACTACTTCATTTAATTCGAAATCCCGGCCAATTTTACGGCGAATTTCATCTTCGACAGCCTTTTTTTGGTTTGGTGTCAATTTATGAGCGGTAGTAACTACAACTCTTTGTTGATTAGTCATAACTTCTTTATATTTGTTTCAAAAAATGGCTTAACTCCTGGTCAATCAGCTTTGAATGTTGGGCAGATGAGAATGAGCTGCCAACGACTTTGGCACTAGTTTGAATGACCGCATCCGCGAGTTGATCATGAACACCCTTAAGCAGTTGCTCTTTTTCGTCAACCCACTTTTGTTTAAGCACCTCAACTTCAACTAGGGCTTGTTGTTTAGCCTCTTCAATAATTTGGCTCTTGGTAGAGTTAGCCTCTTTAGTGGCTTTATCCAGAACTTGGGCTGATTTTTCATTTAATCTTTGTTTTGTTCTTTGCTCCAAAGCCTCGATTTGTTCCCTTTGGACCAGAGCTTCTTCGGCGGCTTTTTGTCCCTCTGCAATTCTTTTTGATCTTTCATCAAAGACTTTAAGCAAGGGTTTATAGAGAAGAAATGATAAACTGCCCAGTACCACCAAAAAATTTATAGCCTGAAACAAAATTTGCGGAAATTGAATATCCATAAAACTCCTTGTCTTTGGTTTTAAACAAATTTAAGAATCAAGGCCACCACTAAGGCATAAATTGCGATAGCTTCGGCAAAAGCGATACCCAGAATCATATTGGTTTGAATCTTGGATGCGGCCTCAGGGTTTCTACCAATGGCTTCCAAGCCTTTACTTGTTAAGAGACCAATGGCGAGAGCTGGGCAAATTGTGCCCATACCCATGACCAAGGCGATTGCAAAGTCAGTTGACATATTTCCTCCTTAATAATTAATGTTCTCCATGACCTTGAGTGGCCATGTTAAAAAATACTAACGACAACAATGCAAAGACCAGAGCTTGGATAAAGCCTACAAACAGCTCAAGGCCATAAAACGGCATGGGTACAACGATTGGTATGAGAAAAGTGATGACAACCAGAAGAACTTCTCCAGCAAAGATATTTCCAAATAACCGAAAAGCAAAGGAAATTATTTTGGCGAACTCGGAAATAATTTCCAAAATGCCCACAAAAAAATCAATGGGACTGGAAAAATTGAAAAACCTTTTCAGATATGAAAACTTAAGTGCCATCAAACCAAAAACCTGAGTGGCAAGCACCGAAACAATTGCCAGCGCCAAAGTAGTATTTAAATCGGCACTGCCCGGACGGAAAATTGGCGCCTTAGCTACATGATCATTTTCCTCTATAATCTCTTCTTTGGTTACTTGGTCCAAATTATTAGCGATATTGGCCTCCGTCTCTTTGAGGTGATCAACAGTGATTTGATGATCTGGATTTGTCTGATGTTCTTCTGATTCCAAATGTTGGTTGATTTCTGCCAAAGTAACTTCAACAGTTTTCAACTGCTCGCCCACTGCCACCGGCTCTGATTCTGGTAAGACAGTTGTGACCAGTGTGCCCACTCCAGGCAGTAAACCGAACCAATTATTGAGTAAAATAAACAGAAAAAAAGTTGCAAAAAAGGGCAAAAAGGTTTTGGTTTTTTTGGTATCGGACGTTATTGTTTGAATAAAGTTAAACAAAGTTTCAACTAACCACTCGGCAAAGTTCTGCAAACCTTGGGGTTTATTAGTTCTTTTAAGCTTCAAGCGGACGATTAAAGCGAAAATGATCATTAGCAAACTAATGATGAGGCTGGTGAGCATCGAGTTGGTAATGGGTAGGTGTCCAATTTGAAAAAGTGGTTCAGCTGAAATCGAAATATGTGGTCCAGTTGCCATATAGTATTTGTTTTTTTTCTTTATGCTTCAAGAACTTGCATTATATCCAGATTGAGTTTTGTGACAACACTCAATTTGATAAATAATTACTTCAATCACTCACTTTTTTTAGTTTAGCCCACACAACAATTATTTATTCGGCTAAAACGACAACCGCATTGTATTGACTCTGGCTGTCTTCAGTCTGATACCCTTCGGCATAAACTAATTCTAAACCAGAATCCTTACTTAAAGCTTGCACGAGTCCGGCATCATCCTCGGGCATCAAGACGTAGACTCCAGGCTCATATTCGCCTTTGGCATTTCCGGCCACAACAGACTTATAATTAGCTGATTCAAGTTTGGCTTTTGTAGTACCTGCGTAGCCAGCTTTAGTGGTGGCATTAACCACTAGCACAGACAAAGTCGCCCGATCAATTTCCGCAGGCGTTGGGGTTGCAGTTGGGATAGTTTCGTCTGGATTTTGAGCGTCATCAGTAATCACAACCGGAGTTTCCGGAGGAGTTGAACGTGAAGCTGTGAAATTGAGTATGGCAAGCCCCACCCCAACACCAACCGCCACGGTGGCAAAGAAAACGGCTACAGTAATAAAGAGCATTCTAAGCATAGTATTTACTCCTGTTGATTTGCTTGACGAAGGTTTGGACGTTTGTTGAACCGCCGGAATTGGCTGGTGTTTATATGTTTGTTTATTAGCATGATCAGCGAGAGGCGTTGCACTGGTAAATCGAGTTAAGTCAATGTCTGATTTTGCCGATGTTTCCGGTTTTGTCCTATTTTGAGTATGACCCTGAGCTGGTTGAGTTTCCGTTTTTTCCAAAGATTTACTCAATTGAACTTCATCGTTCAGTTCTTTTTCGGTTCGGCTGGTTGATTCGAATTTTACCCCGGATGCAGTAGGTTTAATTTCATCATTACTCTCACCCACTGATTCTACGCTGACTTGAGGCGAAGATGATACTGGGGAGTTAACTTCTTCACTATCCGAAGTGGCGTCGTTTGGTTTAGGCAGATCTGACATACTCTTGGTCTCCTGATTAGTTGATGATTCATTATTGAATGAATTGGCTTGATATACAAGATCCTCTTGGTCTTGAGCTGAAACCGGACCAAGTTTGAATCTGGGGACAGGATACTCATCAATGGACAAAGTTCTCATACCGGATTCAATTATTTGTTTGACATATCCAGGCATTTTGGCTTGATCATCCTTAAGGTTTGTTAATTGTTGAAGAGGTAAGAAGTTACTTAAGAGAGATTTGAGTTTTTCTTCAATTTCCCCACTGGCAAGCAGATAAATAGTTTGGATATTTGGTTCTGTGCCTTTGAGAGTTTTGATTGTTTCGGCTACTTGGTCTACGTTGGTTGTGAGAGTCAAAGTTGCTTGATCAACACCAATGTAGTGCAGCGCGGTATATAGATATGAGCCTATTTGCAGAACAGTTACGGATGGTTCAAGCGATACCACTGATTTAATCGTCCAAGTTACGGGAGAAACACTGGAAATTTGAACATGATGCTTGTCTGCCATGATTCTAAGGGGTGCCAATAAAGATTTTTCCAGGGCTGATACTTGAACTTTAGCGTTACCTTTAAGTTGTGCCAAAACACTTGTTTCAATTTCATGAGTTGTTTGGGTTAGACCAAGTTTTGGTAAGGTCTCGTGGATGAGTTGATCGGCAATCTTTTTGTCATCAGTCTGATCAACTGTCAGGATAGTATTGGTAAACATTGAATCAGGCAAGATCAGGCGGTATTCTTCGGGTTCCAGCTTTTCAAACAGCTTTTCGATGTTGACAGTATTAAAAACATTCTCATCCATGAACTGCCCATTGATCTGGCGGAAAGATTGGAGAGTGAAAGTATTGGGTTTTTTACTGGGCAAAAGTTCTGCAATATACGCTAAATCAGGTAGAATATAGAGAAGTTTGTGTGTGTTGAGCATCAAGTACGATTATACTATACAATCTGGAACTGGTATAATCCAGGATTGCCCAAATTTTGGGTCCGTAGCTCAGTTGGTTAGATCCGTCAGCTGACGGACTTTTAAGCTGTGCAACTTAATTGTTTTATAATATGCATTATATATATGTAATTAAAAACAGAGAAAGTCAAAAAATATATATTGGTCAAACTAAGAACTTACAACAAAGACTATTGAGGCATAATAATTTACAAAACAATAAGAAAACGTCTTTTACAAGTAAAAATCATGGGGACTGGCGTTATGTCTATGTTGAAGGATATAATACAAGACAAGAAGTAAGACTTAGGGAAATAGAATTAAAAAGTTCAAGAGGTAGGGATTTTGTAAAAAATTATGGATTAGAATATGAAATTTTGGGTCCGTAGCTCAGTTGGTTAGAGCGACAGCCTTTTAAGCTGTGCGTCCCGGGTTCGAGTCCCGGCGGACTCACTTGGTTAGATCCGTCAGCTGACGGACTTTTAAGCTGTGCGTCCCGGGTTCGAGTCCCGGCGGACTCACTTGGTTAGATCCGTCAGCTGACGGACTTTTAAGCTGTGCGTCCCGGGTTCGAGTCCCGGCGGACTCACTTTTTTAACTCAGAAAAACTAATATAATAATTGCATGTCTATTCCAAATCAATTTATTGAACTGTCTGAGGAAAATTCATATGCAGAGGAGTCTGTGCTTCAGATACTGCAAAAGTTTAATGAATCGGGTAGTGTCGAAGACTTACTTTTCCGGTTGCCGGAAAGCATTGATCAAGAAAGTTCAAGCGAAGAATTATTTAGTATATTATCTTTTTTGATTGAGAGAGATTGTAGTGAGGAAGTTATAGCCAGACTGCCAGTCTGTTTAGATTTATCTAGCATGTCCAATGAAATTTGCCAGGTATTAATCATGTTAGTCCAGACTGGTCATGGCAAATCGCTGCTTGCAAAAATACCGGATAAAATTGAGCTGTCTGGAAAAAGCTATTTAGTGGGGCTGCTTCTTGAGAAATTAGTGAGTGCGGGTTTTGGTCAAGAACTACTTGCCAGGCTGCCTAATAAACTTAATTTGCTTGGGTTAAGGAATAATGCAAGTTTCTATTTAACCGCCTTAGTAGAAAATGGATTTGCTCAAGATCTCGTTTCTCGACTGCCAGATAGTATCACTTATGATTTTATCTTCAGTATGGGAGGAAGTTTTTTTTTAAGGTTGATCGATATGGGTTTTGGCCAAGAATTATTTGGGAAACTGCCGGAATATATCGATTTAACTAACCCAAATTCGCCCGCATTCTATGTGTTGGGTTCATTGGCGAAAGTCGGATTTGGCCAAAAACTTTTTGCCAGGTTGCCAAAACGTATTAGTTTGAACAGTTTGAAATATTCGGCCAGTAGTTTTCTCAAGGGATTAATTGAACTGGGTTTTGGCCAAAAGCTACTTGCCAAGTTCCCCGACTCAATTGATTTGAATCAAATGAACTATCCAACAACAGTTATATTTACCGCCATGGTGGAAAATAAATTGGGTCAAGAGTTATTGACTCGATTGCCAAACAGCATATATTCATCAAAAGTTTCTTATGAAGGCAATAAATTTCTCAGTGTGCTGATTAATAGTGGCTATGGACAGGAGGTGTTATCAAGGCTATTGAGGGCAGATAACATCAGGATCTTGAAAGCTGGAGCATATGGTTTTTTGGCAACATTAATTAGGAATGGCTATGGTTACCAAGAGTTTTTGGCTAGATTGCCTGAAGCAATTAATTTATCTCATTTGGCTTTAGATGAAGATGCACGGAGTTTTTTTGCTGAATTAGTCAAAGCCGGCTTTGGTGATAAATTAATAGGCAAATTACCAGACAGGATTGATTTTGCCAGAGTGGATGAAAGCGGAAGTATTTGTCTACTTGAATTAATTAATGCAGGTTTTGGTGGAGAGGTTTTGGCTAGATTGCCGGAAACTATCGATATATTAAGCATGAGATATCACGAGATGCTTACTTTCACTCAATTAATTAAGGCGGGTTTTGCCAGTGATTTAATAGCCAGAATACCCGACGATATCGATTTAACTTATTTTGATGTCATTAGAAACAAGGATTTTTTAACCGTTCTGACCACAGATGAACACGGCAGCCAGTTTTTGAGAAACTCCCGGGAAAAGTTAAGACCAGGCTTAAGGACACCAATTAAATCAGATCAATTTGAGTTGCCAAGTCAAAAAGTCGGTTGTTCTTTGTCTGAATTAATCGCAAAATTTCCCATCAAGCCATACTCAACGGTTCAACTTAGAGAGGGATGGACCAAAGCAGAGTTAGAAAAAACCGGTTCGAAAACCTATGTCTTTATGAAGATATCTGATGATGGTTCAATCAAGATCATATTTAGGGATGATGAGATTAGGGCAGACAGTTTAAAAAACTTTAGAATCATTCAAAAACTTATCCCGGGGTTTGTTTCATCTTCTGTCTATCCAGAATTAATGGAGTCAGGCCAGCCGGAAGAGATGGTACAATTTCGATTCTCAGGTTTAAGAGAAGTTTATGCTGGACCAAGTTTGTCTGATATTCATTTTACTTGTTTACCAAAAATCATTGCCGACAGCATTTTGATTCAACGCTGGTTCATAAATTGCACTTTGCTGATTAATGGTATTGATCATGGGCATGCTCACAATCACAATTTCAACGTCAGATTTTTACTAGAGGGTGATGGAAAAAAAGTTGTAGTTTTTGACCCCAATCAAGCGCTGAAACTGGCTAAAGAAAGACAATGGTCATTAACTCCAATTGTGATTCTAAGAGATTGGGACATGGCTAGCAGTGATGACACAAATTCATCGAGATGATTTATCGGGAAAATTAAGGCTTGTATAATTGCCTGGAGGAAAAAATACATGCCGGAACTTCCGGAAGTTGAAACTATCGTCAGAAGACTTAAAGCCCAATTGTTGGGAGAAACAATTATGGGATTTGAAGTCAGGCGGGAAAAAAGTTTCCAGGGAGACAGAAGAAAATTAGTTGGCCGCCGAGTCACAAATGTAATTCGTCGTGCCAAGATGATCCTCATTGAGTTAAATCAGGATAATTTATTAATTCATCTCAAGATGACGGGGCAACTAATTCTGGTTAATCAGGGTAAACGCTTGGGTGGTGGGCATCCCTCAGCCGATTGGACCAGAGATCTACCAAGTTCTCACACCCGGATTGTGGTGACATTCAGGTCTGGGAAAGTACTTTTTTTTAATGATCAGAGGGTATTCGGTTGGTTCAAAGCGCTTGATAATCAAGCGGTGACTCAAGAATTTTCCAAGTATGCGCCCGATATTATTGATCCAAAAATTACCCCAGAATACCTATATACAAAAATGCAAAAAAAGTCTGTGGCGATTAAGCAAGTACTCTTAGACAGTTCAATTGTAGCGGGTGTGGGTAATATTTACGCTTGCGATGGATTATTCCTGGCTGGTATTGATCCCAGAAAACCCGCCAAAAATTTAAGTCTGAATCAGATTGGGAAAATATTGACATCTGTCAGAGAAGTTATACACAGAGGTATTAAATTGGGTGGAGCCACCGTTAATACATACCGACGCGTTGATGGTTTGGCGGGTGGCTATCAGGATGTGATGCTGGTTTATGGCAAAGAAGGCCAAGCTTGTCCTAAGTGTCAAGGCGTGATAGAGAGATTTAAACAAGGAGGGAGAAGTACATATTGGTGTAAAGAGTGCCAGAAATAAATCTTGACATCCCTTTTCTGCCCAAAGATCCCGCTCAAAAATAAGGCTTATTTTTTTGAAAACTGCTTTAGCAGTACTGGGCAACTTCTTCCACCGATTTAGCTAAAGCTTGTTTTTCTTCCCAATTCAATTTGGGTTTGAGAATCTCCCCCACTCCACCTCGACCAATCACACAGGGTACACTCAAACTCACTCCCGAATGGTCAAAATATTGATGCAGGGGAATACTCACGGGCAACACCTCTCTTGAGTTTGTCAGTACTGCCTTAACCAAATGATGAACCACCGCCGCAATGCCATAATAAGTTGCGCCTTTGGATTCAATGATTTTGTAGGCGGCATTTTTGGCTTTTTGATAGGCCTCTTGAGCTTTCTCTTGACTAAAATCCGGGAATTCGTTTAAAGCCTGCCCGCCCACAGTCGCGTTTGAAATCACTGGAAAAGAACTATCACCATGCTCGCCTAGAATATAGGCGTGGATGCTGTTTGGGTTAACTTTAATGAACTTGCTCAAGTGATACCGAAAACGGGCCGTATCCAAGGTTGTACCTGAACCAAAAATTCTGCCTTTGGGCCAACCAGCCAATTGATAGGCTCTGTAAGTCAAGACGTCAACGGGGTTTGAAACGATAATGACTACAGCTCCGGGCGCATGACGAACTACCATAGGTATAATCTGCTCAATCACTGCCAAGTTATTTTTGGCTAAGTCAAGTCGGGTGTCACCTGGTTTTTGAGCACCGCCGGCTGTAATAATAACTACATCGCTGCCTCTGATGTCTTGGTAAGAATCAGTTGCCAAAATTTTGGTGGGATTGAGAAAACTAAGCCCATGCTCTAAATCCAGCTGTTCACCAATAATCTGCTCTTTGTGTCGGGCTAACAGGACAAGTTCATTTACCAAGTTGTCATGAAGCAGGGAAAAGGCTGTGCTCATGCCAACTCGGCCACAGCCAATAATTGCAACTTTATTATTATCAAACTGGGCAGAATAAAGCATATAACCAGTTTAGCACTTCTTGGTGTGAGAGCCAATGAGTTATCGATGTTTTTTGGTGAGTAACTTTAAAATAACTTCAGCAACCTGTTTTGAAGTGAGGCCATGTTTACAATAAAGTTCTTCTGGTGGACCAGATTCGCCAAACTGATCATTAACCCCCAAAATTTTAAAGGGAATTTTAATTTGCCTTTGGCTGATAACTTCGGCGACAGCGCTACCCAGTCCGCCAATCATTTGGTGATCTTCTAAAGTAATCAAGGCTTTGGCTGTTTGACAAACTTGAAGCAAGAGCTCTTCATCCAAGGGTTTAATGGTGTGGCAGTTAATCACGCCTACCTTTAAACCATTTTTAGCCAGAGATTTAGCGGCATCTATGGCTGTTTGTAGTAGATAGCCATGAGATAAAATAATGGCCTGATTACCATACAAGACAGTTCTCATTTTTCCCAAGGCAAAATCTTGCTGAAATTTAATTGGTTTTGTATCGGGTCTGGTGACTCGGATATAAGCTGGCCCCCGCGTGTTGGCTAATGACAAGGTTGCTTGATAAGCCTCTGCCCCATCACTGGGTGATACGACTATCATGTGGGGCAAACATCTCATAAGAGCGATATCCTCAAGAGATTGGTGAGTTGCACCATCTGGTCCTGTGGCCAGTCCCGTATGACCTCCGATAATTTTCACCGGTAAATTGGGTAAGCAAATACTGGTCCGGATAACCCCCCAATTTAGACTAGGACTAAAAACTGCAAAGCTGGCCATAAAGGGAATTTTTCCCGCCATAGCCAGGCCAGCTGCTAGACCTGCAGCGTGTTGTTCGGCCACACCAACTTCAAAAAACCTCTGGGGAAACTCTTGTTTAAACAGATCGACCCGAGTTGAACTGGCTAGATCTGCAGAGATAACCACAACCCGGGGATTAGTTCGGCCAAGCTCAACCAAAGCTTGACCCACCCCATCTCGAGTGGATTTGATGTTTGACGTGGGTTGAGGTTGAGATTTATGGTTCATGTTGAATTTTGATTAAGTTCGAGTAGAGCTTGTTGGGCTTGGGCCGGTGAGGGGGCTCGCCCATGCCAGTCGGGATTGTTTTCCATAAACGACACACCTTTGCCCAAAATGGTTTTGCAAATGATCGCAGTCGGTTGGTGGCAGGTGCGAGCCCCATTCAAGGCCCAATTAATTTGATCAAAATTATGACCATCTATTTCTACTGTTTGCCAAGCAAAACTGGTAATTTTTTCCGCTAAAGGCTCAAGGGGAGCAATGTCCTTGGTTAAGCCATCAATTTGCATGCCATTTCGGTCAATCAAGACTGTTAAATTGCACAATTTCCGCTGTCCGGCATAACGATAAGCTTCCCAGGTTTGACCTTCCTGATGTTCAGCATCACTAGTTTGCACAAAAATGTGATTATTTTTATCATCCAATCGACATGCTTCGGCGATGCCACACCCTAAGGATAAACCTTGACCCAAAAGACCCGATGTATTTTCTACCCCAGGTATTGAATTCCGTTCAGGGTGGCCCTGAAGAGCTGACCCAAACTGTCTGAGAGACAGTAAATCAGCGCTTTGAAAATAGCCCGCTTCGGCCAAAGTTGCATACCAAACAGGACAAACATGACCATTGGAAAGCAGAAAATAATCGCGTTCAGGCCAATCTGGCTGATCTGGACGATGCTTAAGAACGGCAAAATAAAGGCTAGTCATAATATCGGCCAAACCCAGTGAACCGCCAGGATGGCCACTGCCGGCCTGGGTGATCATTTCAATCACGTGCCTGCGAATTTTTAAGGCTGTATTTTTTAGTTGAGAGGAATTATTGGCAATCTGGAGGGGCATTAAATTAACTATATCAGTTGCGAGTGTAATTAGCATCTAGTTTATGATATTTTTGATGCAGACATATGACAAAACACAGTTTATGATGAAGGAGCAAAATTTATGGAATACGTTTTAGCTATTGATGGTGGTGCCACAAAAACCAGTGCTTTATCCGCCGATTTATCCGGTCAGGTTATCGGTCAGGGTTCGGCCGGTCCCACCAGTTTAGCCACAGCATCGGTTGGAGCCGCCAGCTTTAATTTGCGGGAAGCTATTCGTCAAGCAACTCAGCAATTACCAGAGGGGTTTGCTATTAAAAAAGCAGTTATGGGTTTAGCTGGTTTGGACACTCAAAAAGAGATGACCAAGTCTTTGGAAGTTTTTGACCCTATTCTCAATTTTTTTAAAATTAACCAATTTCAATTGGTTAACGATAGTTTAATTGCCTTGGTCGGAGGTACGGATAATCCTAATTCAATCGTGCTGATCTCTGGTACAGGTTCGATCTGTTATGGACACAATGAGGCAAATGAAACTGCTCGGGTCAGCGGTATGGATTATCTACTGGCAGATCAGGGCTCGGCTTATTACATTGGTCGAAGAGTCTTAAGACACGCAGTAAAGAGCTATGACGGTCGGGAAAATACCAGCCAGCTTCAAAAATTGGTTAACGAGCACTTTAGAATCACCGATACCAATCAACTTAAAGACCTAGTTTACAACCCGCCTCTCACAAAAAACGAAGTCGCAGCTTTGGCGGGGCTTTGTTATCTGGCTTTCAAAAATGGAGATGAAATTGCAAAAATAATTTTAGATCAGACTGTTGAGCAATTAACCAAGATGGTGACAACCGTGGTTGGCAGGCTTAAGATTCAACAAGAACAGATTGACGGAGTTTTAGCCGGATCAGTTATGGGTTGTGAGTATGTTAAATCAAATATCGTACTAAGTCTTAAAAAAGAACAACCCAATTTAACTCCCATCTTCCCCTCAAAACCTCACGTCTATGGGGCACTCAAAATGGCACTTCAAACTCAAACTTAATAAATAAGAAGCGTAGAATTCGTCCGCTTAACTATTTAATTAATTGAATTTATTTTGTTTTTTTAACCTCTAATTTTTGAAACCAGCCCCTGCGAAATAAAACCCCAATCACGGCATAAACTGCAATATCAATCCAGGTGTCATCCAAAGTTTCATTCTGAGGTTCTTGATTGGTAACTAAGAGATGTTTGGCTCTTTCCACTTTTTCCGTGATACGCATGGTGATGCCCAATTCTCCGTTGGCCAAAATATTGCCTTTGCCATAATCTTGATGTTTCTTGAGGAACATTTGTAACAGTTCGCCGTTAATTTGTTCAATAGCCTGATTTAAATCTAAAGGTTCAAGTTGTGTCATAAAAAATCCTTTCTTATTGTCCAACAGGTCTATAGACTCTATTTGTAATAAGCCCTGATAACTTTGTCGGAAAAATTAAGCTTTTTAAACCTTGTGATAATTTCCTGTTTGGCGCATCCTTGTTGCCCCCAATCAATACTCAAGGGTCCAATGCTTTCAACTACATCATGAGGAAAAACAATCCAAGCTTTAGTGGTAGCAATGTAAAAATCTGGTTTAAACTTAGAAAATGGTTTATAGAAAAGTGTAGCTGTGGTGAGTGATTTAACCCCTCTTTTTTTAAGCAATTGGCTGACAAATTCTAGAGATGCGCCGGAGTCAGCCACATCATCAAAAAGCAAAACATCTTCTCCTTTAATTGATACGGGTATATCCTGATAAACTTGAGGCCGTTTTAACTTTTGATTTATACCAGCGTAGAACTTGACACCAATACTGGCCACTTCTTTTACCTCAAGATAATCAACCAAGGATCTGGTCATGGGCCAGCCACCCTTGGCCAAAGTTATGATCCGGTCAAACTTTAATCCCCGGTCTCTGATAAGCTGGGCAACTTCAAACGCTAAGCGGTCAAGGTCCGGCCAGCTAGGAGTGATGTATTGAGTTTGACACTTGGGAAAAGTCACGGGTTTGAAATCCATATGGCAGATTATCACTTTTTTGTCATGAATTGCAAGGAGTGTGTTATAATGCCAGAGTAGAAGTTGAAAGAACAGACAGAGAGAGCAGTCAATTTGCCTTCAAAGAATCGTTCCCAGACTTAAGTAATAATTGAGCCCAAGTTAAGGGCAGAAATGAGTGAGTGTATGTTTGATCAGACACCACAAGAGAATCCTAAAAAGCTGTTCGTAGGCAGCGTTCCTTATAGCGCAACGGAAGATCAGTTGCGTGATCTATTTGCTCCCCATGGGGAGTTGGTAGAGGTCAAGTTGATTACTGATCGGATGACTGGTCGTTCTAAAGGTATTGCCTTTGTGACTTTCGCCGAAGAGAGTCAAGCAAAAGCCGCCATCGAAGCCTTAAATGGTTACGAGATGGATGGCCGAGCTTTGATTGTCAACGTGGCTAGACCTCCACAACCCCGAACTGATCGAGGTGGTTATAACCGAGGCGGTTATAGCAACGATCGTCGCGGTGGCGGTGGTGGCGGCTACGACCGCAGACCTCAGAGGTAATTTTTTTACTTTTGAAATTGAAAGAGCCCTCTTAGGAGGGCTCTTTTTGTTAACATCAGGGAATTAATGGTTGGCCGGACTATAAAAATTGGTTGGGCTTTGAGATAATGTCCACCTATGTGGTTGGTTTATTTACAACTGTTGATTCAGATTATATTTATTTGCCTATTTTTAAGACAGATTCTCATTGTCATCATTGCTTGGTGGACTGGCACCCAGTCAGATGCTCCCTTTGAGTCATCAAAAGTTAGTATTACCAGAAAGTTAGTTGATGGTCTGGAATTGGGGGAAAAACAACTGGTTTATGATCTGGGCAGCGGTTCGGGGAAGCTCATTTTTACTTTAGCCAGGTTCATTAAAAACCCCATGGTGGGAGTGGAAAAGAATTTACCTCTCTATTTTATCTCTCAAACCAGGCGACTAATTTCTCCCCACAAAAATCGCATCACATTTCTTCACCAAGATTTATTTGATGTTGATCTTTCTCCGGCGGATGTGGTTTATATTTATCTTTGTCCAAAAACAAACCGACGCATAAAGGCCAAGTTTGAGAAAGAACTTAGGTCTGGAACCATCGTGGTTGCTTTAAGATGGCGCATTGAGTTTGATCAATTAAAATTGATCAAGACAATTGCGGCCCGGCACCAAATATTTATCTACCGAAAGATCTAACCATCATTTTAAGAGTCACCGGGAAGTTAGCGTTTTTATAATATTGGTACGTATTCTTTGAGTTGCTCAATTCTTCTGGCTATGTAGTCCGCTTGAATTGTGTTTAATAAGTCAATGACGATTTGTCTTCTGGCGCCTTTGCCAAAACCTCTAATGCCAGTTAATTGTAGCTCTGATGTTTGAGCCAACTTTTCTGCCATGATTAGTCCTGTAGGTTTGTGATAAAACCCCAAACGGATAAGAGCATTGAAAATTGCTCTAGGGAGAAAATAGGTTTTTCCCACCCTTTCTGCAGAAAACGGAGTTTCTTTTTCTTCACTTGATCCTTTGGGGGCAATAAACACGCCCCTGAAAGCCTCTAAGTTGGTAAACATGGGCAATGTGGCCCTCTCCTCATTGCTTACATCTCTTTCGCCCTGATGACCAAATAATTGTCTGAGTGTAGTGAATAACAAGTTTGCCTGTTCAAAAGTGAGGAGGCCAGCATTTCTGACTTCATCTTCCCCATGAAGCAATCTAAACAAAGGATAGGCTAAAAATTGACCCTCCTCTGTATGGGAAATTGATAAAACGGCAAGGATTTGGACAACTTCAAGTGGAATTTTGCCTTCAGCTGGTTTTCCAACCGAAAAAACTTGCTCATGAATTGAAGGTAACATTAAGTTTGCCTATAAGTTTTCAATTATTACATCAGCCAATACGGTCAGAGTATATTGGATTGTGTCTAATTGTCAATATATTGATCAAAAATAATACGACAATCGTTAGTGATATTAATTATTAGCCAAAAATCTAATCTAGACACTTATTTTTTAGCCTATTTAGGGGTATAATGAACCCTTCCACTGAATAATTTGAATATTTTTCAGTCTTGATTATGAATATCAGAAATATCGCTATTATCGCTCATGTGGATCACGGTAAAACTACCTTGATTGATGGTATGCTCAAGCAGACTCACCTCTTTAGAGATAACCAATCCGAGATGAATCAGTCAACCATCCTTGATTCCGGTGATTTAGAGCGGGAAAAGGGAATCACTATTTTGGCTAAAAATACGGCAGTCTTGTATAAGGATTTTAAAATTAACATTATCGATACTCCGGGTCACGCTGATTTTAGCGGTGAAGTTGAGCGAGTTATTAATATGGCTGATGGAGCTTTGTTGGTTGTTGATGCAGCAGAAGGTCCCTTACCCCAAACACGGTTTGTTTTGGAGCAAGCCTTTAAAAATCATCTCAAAATGATTGTGGTGATCAACAAGATTGATAAGAAGTTAGCTGATCCTCAAAAAGTATTGGCTCAAACCGAAGAACTATTTGTAAATTTGGCAGATGACGCTGAACAACTTAATTTTCCTGTTGTTTATACCTCTGGTATTTCTGGTAAAAGTTGGCTTGAATTACCCAGTGATTTTAATGAGCCAGCTGATCTCAGGCCTCTATTTGACACAATTTTAGATTTCATTCCTGCCCCAAAAGCCGATGCCACATTACCATTCAAGATGCAGGTTGCCAATCTGGACTTTGATAGCTACAAGGGCACATATGCTATAGGTAAAGTGTTGCAGGGTACGGTCAAGGTGGCAGATCGGTTGAATATTTGGGCCGAAAACGAAAAAGTTGGTGACTGTAAAATTACTCATCTGTTTACCAGTAAGGGTTTGGATAGGGTGGAAGTTGATACGGCTTATGCTGGGGATATTATCGCATTAACTGGTCTTGATGAGATTAAGATTGGTCAAACTTTGGCAGATCCCGTTTTGGTGGGTGGTTTAACCACTATCCAAATTAGTGAACCAACTCTTAAAATTCAAATTGCACCCAACAGTTCTCCTTTTGCGGGTCGTGAAGGTGAGTTTGGAACTGTCAGGCAATTGGCAGAAAGATTGAGGCGCGAGAAAAAAACAAATATTGGCTTGAAAATCGAAGAACAATCTGGTGACAAAGGTTTTATTGTCTCTGGTAGAGGTGAACTGCATTTGGCCGTCTTAATTGAAAGTATGAGGCGCGAAGGCTACGAAATGGAAGTTTCTAAACCTCAGGTCATCTATAAAGAGATTGGTGGGCAAAAACATGAGCCGGTTGAAGAACTAAGTATCAGAATATTGAGTGAATATATTGGAGTGGTCACGGAAGAATTGGGCAAGCGTTTGGCAGTTCTACAGGACAGTTTAACAGATGATAAAGGTGTGGCCCATCTGGTTTACCGAGTTAGCAGTAAAAACCTCTTAGGTTTTAGGTCTTCAATATTAAGCAAAACCAGGGGAAATGGTTCGTTTGATGCTCGGTTTTTGGGTTATTTCCCAGTTCAAGTTACCTCAATGAAGAAAATTCGCAACGGAGTTTTGGTGGCTACCGAAGCTGGTCAGTCTACCGCGTATGCATTAATTAGTTTGCAGGAAAGAGGGTTGCCTTTTATTGGAGTTGGTGAGCAAGTTTATGCCGGCATGATTGTGGGTTTGGGCAAGACGAATGAAGACATCGATATGAATGCCTGTAAAGCCAAAAAATTAACCAACTTTAGGTCAAATGCCGATATTGCTATTCCCCTCGATACACCCATGAAGCTAAGTTTGGAGCAGTCTTTAGATTTTATTGAAGAGGACGAACTTTTGGAGTTAACTCCCGTCAGTTTAAGACTCAGGAAAAAGATTTTGAATAAAAATGAGAGATATAAACGCACCAATTAAAATAAAAATCTTTGGTTTTTAAGTTTATTTGTGTCTTTTGCCATTGACCGATGCAATATTATCTTTCCCTTTTTTAAAATAGGTATATATTAATTCGTTACAATGAAAAAAAATTTCCTGTTTGTGTCTTATGAGGCCTTAATTACTGATACTGCCTGGCAGGTAGTTAAAGAGGGACACAATGTTAAATATTCAGTAGATAATCATAAATGTTGGGACGTAGGGATTGGTTTTGTACCTCGCACCAAGAATTGGAGAGCCGAAATTGACTGGGCGGACATTATTATATTTGATGATGTGCTGGGTCATGGCATTCTAGCCGAAGAATTACGTAAAAAGGGTAAATTAGTTGTGGGAGGTACCAAGTATACAGACAGGCTAGAAGATGATCGGTCTTTTGGTCAAAGTGAACTTAAAAAACATGGTGTCAAGATTCTTCCCTATCAAGAGTTTAATTACTTTGATGATGCAATTGATTATGTCAAAGCCAATCCTAACACCTATGTGATCAAACCCAGTGGTGATGCTCAGAACTTTAAAAAACTTTTGTTTGTAGGTCAGGATGCCGAAGGTTTGGATGTGTTGAGGGTTTTGAATGCCTATAAAAAAACCTGGAGTGAACAAATCAAAGAATTCCAGCTACAGCGCAAGGTTACTTCTGGTGTTGAGGTGGCTGTGGGAGCATTTTTCAATGGGTACAACTTTATATATCCCGTTAACATTAATTTTGAACACAAAAAACTTTTTCCCGGTGATTTGGGAGTGGCCACTGGCGAGATGGGGACTAGTATGTTTTGGAGTGCACCCAATAAATTATTTACCGAAACTCTCAAGAAAATGGAGCCAACGCTAAAACAAGAGCACTATGTAGGCTACATTGACATCAATTGTATTGTGAATGGCAACGGTATTTATCCCTTGGAGTTTACTGCTCGGTTTGGTTATCCAACTATCCATATTCAAGCCGAATCCATGATGATGCCGGTGAGTGAGTTTCTGTATAAATTAGCTGTAGGTGAAGATTTTTATCTTAAAACTAAACCTGGGTTTCATTTGGGTACGAGAATTGTAGTACCACCTTTTCCTTATAATGATCCCAAAACTTATAGAACATTTTCCAAGAACAACGCTATCATTTTTAAAAAACCTCATCTTGATGGAGTTCATCTGGAAGATGTTAAAATCAAACAAGGCGAATGGACAATTGCCGGTGACACGGGTGTGATTTTGGTCATCGCCGCCTCTGGATTAACTATGCTCCAGGCTCAAACTCAGATGCGCAATCGAATTAAAAACATTGTAATTCCCAATATGTATTATCGGATTGATATTGGTAGTCGCTGGTATGAAGATAGCGACAAGCTTCACACCTGGGGGTATTTGCGGGAAATATAAATTGTAGCAATTATTTATCATCTTTATGGAAAACAATGATTCTCAAGCCAAATTAAAAATTTTAGATCTGCTAGAAAAATCCTACTGCCGAATTAAATCATCACCGATTTCTGGAGTTGGAGTTTTTGCCATTCGTGATATCCCGAAACATACAGAGATATTTGCGGGTCAGCCCGATTCAACATGGCACAATTTTCAAATGAGCGAACTTAAATCTTTAGATAAAGAGGTTTTAACTATGATTGACGATTTTTTTGTGATTGAAAAAGACCAAACTGTCAGGATTCCTGAAGGAGCCTTGAGTGGTATGGATATGTCATATTATATGAACAACTCATTCACTCCCAATGCCGAAGCAATAGACGGAGGTTTTACATTTATTTCATCGAGGGAAATTAAAAAAGGTGAAGAAATCACGATTGCCTACAGTACATTTGATGAGAAGTATGCCTAAACTGCGACTTTATTAAGTTTCATTTTTGGGAATCCATAAGATCAAATCCGCCTAGTATTTGGGCTTCAATGTAGTCTTGATCATTAGTATTTGCCACACTGGGAAATATTTCATGGATCTTGTCCATGATAAGTCTGGCTTTTGAAGCATGTTGCCAATCTAATTGCCAGATGTTTTTTTGTTCCACGCCAAACCTTGATTTGTTCTGAGTAGCCCTTCTTTGAAAAAAGGATCCGCTATCCTCAGTAGTAAAAACCGTGTGAGATAAGACTTGATCGGCACCCAAATGCATTAACTTTTGCCCATAGCCGGCTTCAGTGTGGACATCGTGTGATTTGGCTCCAAGACTCATTACACCGTAAGCTGTCAACTGGTCATCTTCACTACCCAGAGCGTCAACGCCCAGCATGGCTTCGGCCCTCAATCTTTGGTTCCAGGCGCCAATTTTATTCCCATCAACTGTCCTAATTTGTCCATGATAACGATGAGTTTTTTGAGCTTGTTCATAACCTTTGTCTGTTGTGGCAACAACAAGATTGCCTAAGGGCGACTGATCAACCCCTGACTGAATGTTGATGAAGAAGTTCTCGACGATAGTCGATATCGCCTTCTCCAACGCAGCCATTTTCGTTCCACTCTCTCTAATTTTATATGGCTGATAACAATCAAGTCCCAAACGATCATCGTACTGTTTGATTATCTGTATTAAACTTATTTTTTGGTCAACTGCTCCATCGCCTTCATTCAGGATATCGGCAATTAACATCTCATTAAGTGAAGACTTGGTAAACTCTAGCCATTCTCCAAAAGCATCTCCTGACTGCTGTTCAATCCTGGCCATCAGCACCTTAATGCGTTCGGCTTGGGTGTTGGTGTCTTGATTGTCTATTAACTGTATGCCTAAAGGAAGGGGTTCATTGGGAAACTTAGTTTTCCTTTCTGCCAATAAACTTTTAGCTAACTGAATATCTCCGACTTTTTCATAACGAAGTATTAATAACATGCCGTCTATAGCAGAAACATTGTCTGCAAATAACTCAATGCCGTGCTGTGACACTAATTTTTTTATTTGGTCTATACCCAGAGCGGCAGCCTCAAGGTTATTCTGAACTAAATCTGGTCTTAAAAACCAGACGTTCTCACCCTCAAAACCAATCACTGCAGAAATTTTTTGCACCAAGTCTTGCGCATCCTTCAAATCAGTTGGTTTTTCTTTTTGATTCAAATCAACTTGCTCATCCCCCACCCCGGCAGCCCCATCTTTTTTATCCGGATTGGTTATTTGCAGCTGATTTGACTCCATAAGCGTCAATATACATCATAAGGACAGCGACTTCTATTGGTCAGCTCTAAAAAAACACTCAACACCTGGCACACATTCCTGTAAAGAAAAGTCTGCTAAATTTCCCGTCAGAACTTTCCTAGCTTAGCCAAATAATTAGTTCACTCATTAAATTGCGGCTCGCATTGACTGTATCATCGTCTCAATATATTTCTTAACTTTATCCTGAGTAGCTAATTTTCCTTCTAGTATTATTTTTACCCGATCACTTTCCAGTAGCTAACTTACAACCTGTGCCTCAATTATTGCTAGTTTTTCATCATTTCCATTCGCTATTTCTTCTCCAAAGTCAGATATATATTGAGGAAAAACTGTTTCCATGGTTGCCATGATCTCTCTTGAATCTTCAAAACCAACATCAACCTCAATTTCAGCCCACAAATTTAAAGTGGCAATAGTTAATTCCCTAGCCGCTGGATTTGCTTTTAATATTTCTAATATCAAATGTGCATGTTCATATGCAGAAGCCGTTGCTTCTCCTCCCGTATTCATTTTTCTCATTAACTCTCTAGCTGATTGTTTGACAGCAGTACCTTCTCTTAGAGCTTCATCTTTAGACAATTGTGTAGTTGGTTTTTCCATTTATTTCTATTCCTTTCACTCTTGAGTTGCTTTTTTCAAGTGTGTAGGGGTAATTATTCACCCCTCTTTTTTCTTTCGGCTCTTCTATCTATTACGTCTTGTCTACAATGATCAAGACTAGGGCCAAAGCGACCACCTGCACTTTCGGTATAAAATCTTTGCTGTGCTTCAGTTTCCATGCTAAGTATTTCTTGCCGTCTTTCACAATTGCCAGCCGGATAGCCATCAGGGCCTGGAGAACCTAAACGATCATGAACCTCATTTCCTGTGGTGTGTTGACCTCCTCGATCCTTTTTATATCCAGGATCATGAGCTACATTATGCTCACCGCAGGCTTGATGCAAATCGGCCTTGAAACTTTCAAGAGAATTTTTTGACATATAACTTATATTATAACGTTTAAGTCAATACCTCTAAACCCATAACCCGGGTATTCCTAAAAAGGGTCTAAACTATCAGAAAAATTTTTGACTTCAAGAAATTCCAAGTTCGTTTGGTGGCAGAACTCTGCCCGCTTTGCGGGTGAATTAGATCCAAGCTATGAGATCACATTACAAAAAATTCCTCAAAGATGGATTTTCTATAATGTGTGACCCCACAGAGAATCGAACTCTGGTTACCAGGATGAAAACCTGATGTCCTAACCACTAGACGATGGGGCCGTCTTTCAATCTGTTAAATTAGAGCTATATTATAACCCACTAAACCAAGTTACGTTTTGGAAATGCTCGATTTTGTTTGGTAAAACCGAAATGATATCAAATCTGTAATCTAAGTTCAGTTTGGCAACTTGCAGATATTTACCAGCCACTCGATCCAGTGATTTCATTTGCCGATATTTAACAGCTTGGCTGGGATGGCCAAAAATTGATTGCGACCGGGTTTTAACCTCAACAAAAACAATTTCTTGATTATTCGGATCAAGACAGATTAAGTCGATCTCACCGTGACCATAGGTCAGATTAGAAGTTAAAATTTTATATCCTAAATCCAGTAGAAATTGACGAGCTTTCTTTTCACCAGCCAGACCCAACCTATTTTTTGGTTTCTGAAGCTGGATTGGCGAAAATTGCTTTTTCTTTAACCTTGGTAGCTCCCTTGCCGACTCTGTCGCGCAAGAAGTATAATTTGGCTCTTTTGACATTGCCTTTGCGTTTAACCTCAATTTTTTTGATGCTGGGCATCATAACTGGTAGAATTTTTTCTACGCCAATGCCGCCAGATGCAATTTTACGAATGGTGAAAGACTGGCCTTGGCCTCGATTTTTGATTGCGATAACTAGACCCTCAAAAACCTGAATTCTCCGTTTTTCACCTTCCACAATCTCCTGGTGAACCTTGACGGTGTCTCCAACGCTAACAACTTTTTCTTGATATGTAAAACTTAGTGCCATTATATATTTCCGATTAGAAACAGTATTCTACTTCAAGGAGGTCATTTATGCAATTTGAGTTTTGCTTGCTTTAAACCAGCACTCATAAATTCTATAAAAATAGGGTGTGGCTTAAGAGGTCTTGACTTATATTCTGGATGTGCTTGGGTGGCAATAAAAAAAGGATGGGTTTTTTGCGGCAGCTCAATCATCTCAACAAAGAAGTTGTCTGGTGAAGTACCGGAAATAACCAGACCCGCGTTGGTTAATATTTTACGGTAGTCATTATTAAACTCATAGCGATGTCGATGTCGTTCCGAAATTAAACCCTGTTTTTTATCCTTAAAGGCATGGTGTTTGTCATAAATTTGGTAGGCCAAGGTACCTTTTGTTAACAGACAATCATAGGCTCCCAACCTCATGCTTGCCCCGTCACCTTTAATGCGTTGATATTTTTCCTCAAAAGGAATTTCGTGAATAATCGGATAAGGAGTTTGGGGATTAACTTCACTGGTATTGGCGGACTTCAAACCGACAACATTTCTGGCAAATTCAATTGAGGCCAGCTGCATACCGTAACATAATCCTAAATAGGGTACTTTTTGGGTGCGCGCGTAAGTGATGGCAGAAATTTTACCTTCGACTCCCCTTTCTCCCCAACCAATCGGCACAATAATGCCATCCGCTCGTTTGAGGTCTGCGACTGCCACTTTATTGCCTTTCTCAAGCTCTTCAGCATTCACAAACATAATGTCAAGCTGAGTGTCCGCGTGCCAAGCCGCAAACTGTAGAGATTCCGTCAACGACACATATGAATCTTTAAGCTCATAATTACCTGTGGCAATGTATTTGGCTACGATGGCGATTTTGAGCTGATGAGTTTTGGGTTTGAGTGTCATTTGTACCAAGTCTTGCCACTCTTTCAGTGAGGGTTTCTTCTCTGGTAGACTAAGTTTTTTAAGCACTTTTTTATCAAAGTCCTGTTGGGCCAAAACAAGTGGCACTTGGTAAATAGTGTCACAATCTGGGTTGGAAATAATGTCTTCAACATTAAGATTGCAGTAATAAGCAGTTTTCTCTTTACGTTTAAGATCGATGAGTTCTTCGGCTCGTCCCACCACAAAGTCAGGTTGGATGCCCATACTATTGATTGTTCTCACAGACAACTGGGTGGGTTTTGATTTTAGTTCACCAGTGTGAGCCGGTTTGGGAAAATAAGTCACGTGAATGTGAATTGTATCTTGAGGCAGGCGAGACTTTAATATCCGATATGCCTCGTAATAAATGGCATTCTGATATTCTCCTGCCGTGCCTCCGAGTTCAACCACAATCATTTGAAACCCCTTAGCCGCTTGAGTGATGCGCTTAATAACTTCTTCCGGAACGTAGGGAATAGCGTCTACAGTTGAACCTCCATACTGAAGGTTTTGCGCATTGCTGATGACCTGACTATAGATTTGTCCGATGGTGGTAAAGTTTGCTTGACCGACTTCTTGAGACAAAAATCTTTCATATGTGCCCAGATCCAGATCTGCTTCTAAACCATCTTCACATAGAAAAACATCACCGTGCTCAATGGGGTTGATATTGCCAGAATCAATATTAAGATAATTTTCGCACTTAATGTTGGTCACGCTATAGCCACGATTCTTGAGTAAAAAACCAAGTGAGGCCGCAGTTACGCCCTTACCTAAGCCGGACAATACTCCGCCGGAAACAAAAATGAACTTAGTTGGATAGGAATTAATCCCGTGAGTCTTCACGGAATTCCATTCTACAGTACCTACGCGGCATTTCAATGTCCTATTTATTAAGTTTCTAATTATGTTAACAGTGACTCAATTTCTTTTTCTAACTCAGGTGACCACTCAACTCCGTAAGGCAGGGCCATTTTTTCTGGCTGACCGCCATTGGGGATCAAAACCGTTACACCTTCATCTCCAGGATGGCTTTTAAGTAGTTGACCTAATTTTTCCAGAATTTCTCGTTTGGTTTTTCTGGGAATAAATATTTCGTGTTGGTCTTCGCCCAGTGAAATGGGTGTTTCGATATTGTCTGGCAGACTCACCTTTTCAACCACCAACTGAAGTTCTTCGTCTCTATAATCCACTTTGGCTTTGAGTAGCACAACGGAATCAACTTTAATATCTGCCCCAGTTTGATTAAAGGTTTTGGGAAAAACCACAAATTGAATTTTGCCGGTACTATCTTCAAGTTCACCAAAAGCCATGAGCTGATTGGTTTTTTTGGTTTGGACCTGTTTATATCGGGTAATGACCCCACCAAATAAAAAAGTATGATTTTGGTGTAGCTGGGGGTCAAGGTCTCCGATTTGTTTGGTGGCTCTGAGGCTGACGGCCTTCAAAGCTTGAGCCATAGGGTGTTGCGTCAAAAATAGTCCCAGCAACTCTTTTTCAAAAGATAAAAGCTCGGGCTGAGGGTATTCTTCAAGTTTGGGAAAGGTATCCTGAATATTTGTGGCGCCAGTGTCAACTCCGGTAAAAAGCGTGTCCTGTCCATCAACCTGACTTTGCAGACTGGTGGCCTGTTTGCGAATGGATTCCAGGTTTTCCAGCATGCTGGCTCTTGTGCCATACTCATCCATTGCCCCGACTTTAATTAAGCACTCGAGGCTGGTTTTATTGACTTTTCGACCATCAGTTTCAAAAACAAATTGGGTAAACGATTTGAAACTGCCCTTCATCTTTTTGCGGGTTTGCAAGATATTGGCAATTGCCGCCGAGCCAATGTGTTTTATTGCATTTAAGCCAAATCTGATGCCTAGGCCTATGAGTGAACCTTTAACTTTTTCTATGGTAAAGTCATCTTCAGAGTGATTAATATCGGGCGGTAAAACCTGGATGCCCATGCGCCGGCACTCTTCAATAGCCACGGACACTTTTACATCTCGATTTTGAGAACTTGATCCAGATTCCACGCTCATGAGAGCGGTCATGTATTCAACCGGATAATTAGCTTTAAGATAAGCAGTTTGATAAGCTATCATGGCGTAGCTGGCGGCATGGGCTTTGTTAAAACCATAGTTGGCAAATGCTTCGATGAATCCCCAAACTTTTTCTGCCACTGTTTTCAAGTAGCCATTTTTGACCGAGTCTTTAATAAAACGGAGACGATTTTGATCGAGTAATTTTTTCTTCTTTTTACCAATTGCCCGACGAAGAATATCAGCCTCACCCAATGTGTAACCCGCCATGGTGTGAGCAATTTCCAGGATTTGCTCCTGGTAGACCATAACCCCATAAGTTTCTTTCAAAATATCTTTCAGGGAATCATGGGGATAGTGAATTGAGTCAGGATTGTGTTTGCCTTCAATAAATTGGGGGATCAGATCCATGGGTCCGGGCCTGAATAAGGCAACCATAGCTGTGATATCTGAAAATTGACTGGGTTTCAAAGATCTGGCTACCCTTCTCATACCGGCAGACTCAAGTTGAAAAACACCCATGGTGTATCCCTCGGCCATGAGCTGATAAGTTTTTTTATCGTCCAGGGGAATTTTTCTGATGTCAACATCAATCTTTTTGTGAACTTTTATCAGTGAAAGTGCATTTTGAATAATAGATAAATTTCTTAAACCCAGAAAGTCAAATTTAAGCAGACCGATAGCGTCGTCGCTGATGTTGCAATCTAATGCATACATATCATATTGAGTAATTGTTTTTCCGGATTTGCTATCAATTTGGGTTGGAGTGTAGTTGGGTAGTGCTTTATCTGTAATAATAATGGCGGCTGCATGGACACTGGAGTGACGGACGACTCCCTCAACTTTTTTGGCTAAATCTATCAGACGCCTAAACTTAGGCTG
>Ga0210057_1001926_pt1 | contig 30652 bp, 29 predicted proteins | sample CryGeyCG2114_010_2_FD_183968 | JGI IMG/M metagenome (GOLD analysis project Ga0210057, IMG submission 183968) | Groundwater microbial communities from aquifer - Crystal Geyser CG10_big_fil_rev_8/21/14_0.10 (SPAdes) (version 2) | ecosystem: Environmental > Aquatic > Deep subsurface > Groundwater ...
ATATTGAAAAGGCCATAGAAAAAACCCAAAACACGAAAATAAATAAAAAATGGATAGACGGATTTGAAAACATAGATATTTTGAAATTGGAAAAAATCGGATACTTTGAAATATTGCCAAGAATCAGAAAGGTAAATAAAAAATTCAAATTCCTTTTAGAAAGAGATTTTAACGAACTGACATTTAATTATTTGGTAGGGAACGAAAAATCGGTCATAGTGCTTGCCGGTTCGTTGATTGAGGCTGTATTGATATATCATTGCGAGAAGAAAAAAGTAAAAAAGGTAAATTATCAGATACAGAATAAAACCATACAAAAAGATTTATACGATTGCGATTTGGGAGATTTATTGAACTATTTTGAGCAAGGCAAAATTATGAGCGACTTGCTCGTTCATCTTGGCAATATTTCAAGAATACATAGAAATTTCATACACCTCGGAAAAGAAGTGAGAGAATTTGAAAAATTAGATCAATCAAAATCAGACCTTTGCTATATCAGCGCGATTGAAATAATCAAGAAATTGATTTAATATACTGATATAAAAGCGGCGCGCCAACTTCGTTGGCACAAATTCCGTCGGCGTTCAAAGCGAGGGCGGGCCCCGAAGGAGAAACTTCGTTTCCCTACGGGGTAAACCCCGTTAGAAAGTTGCCTTTCAAAATGTGCTAATAATGTTAACTTGAAGGGCTTATGATATGAGCTTTCTAACGGGGCTTGCCCCGTAGCAAGCCGAAGGCTTTGCTATGGGGCCCGCCCGACTTGTCCGCCGAAGTTTCAACGCAGGCGGAGCGTTCAGTTTCTGCCGCGCGAAGCGCGGCATTCAATCGGAGTTTCGTTCAAAATAGGTTCGAGCTTCGTTCAGTAATTGCGACAATTTATACGAACCCACAGAGAGGGGTTTTTACTATCTTTTACCCCGTTAGAGATAAGCCGCTCCAAGCGGCTGCCGCCGTGCCGTAGGCAGAGCGGATCTCTAACGGGGTTTAACTAAGAATACCGAGATAAAGAAAACAATACCGGAAGTAATCACAAACACCGGTCCGGCTTCCAGCCCGTAAGTAAAAGAAACATAAACGGAAAAAAGCGCTCCAGTAGCTCCTATTAAACCTGACAACAACAGGTAGTTTTTCATACTGGAAGCAACATTTCTCGCGATAGCCGCAGGAATGATTATAAGAGAGCCGATAAGCAAAGCGCCGGCAAATTTGATGCCCACGGCCACAACTAAAGCGAATATCAGAAGAAAGAGAAGTTCAAATAAACGTGGCTTGAAACCGACCGAGTAAGAGAGATCGGAAGATATCATAGTAAGAGTAAATTTCTTATAGAAAAGCAACAATAGCACTATAGACACTGAAGATAGAATTAAAATTAATGAAATATCAAATCCTTTTAATTCCATGATATTCCCAAAAAGAATGTCATGAATATCCTCTTCGGAAGCAAGGAGAGCGCCCACAGCCAAAGCTAATGAAAAAAGAACACCCACCAATGTATCTACGGGTAACTTGGTTTTATACTCAACCAACCAGACTATTACGACTCCCAGAACTAAAAATGCCAAAGCGCCTAGGAAAGTATTAAAGTTGAACATAATTCCCAGCGCTATGCCGGGAAAAGCTACATGAGACAAGGCATCACCTACCAAAGCCATTCTTCGCAGTAATGCGAAAGAACCCAATAATCCGCTTGAGGCAGCGATAAAAGCGCTTACAATCAATATTTGAGTAAGTGAACTTTCCATTTAGTGGGTATGAGTATAAAACTTCGATTGGCCGTATAGCTTATGAAGTTCTGCCGGCGTTAACACTTCTTTGGGGACACCAAAACAAATTTGTGCTTTATTAAGACACAAAACTTTAGTGGCATGGTGATAGACCACGGTTAGATCATGTGAAATAAGAAGCATGGTAAATTTTTCTTTCTTTTGCAGATCGTGAAGAAGCTCATAAATCGTTTCCTGCCCTGCTATATCAATGCTGGCCGTGGGTTCATCGAATAAAAGCAGATTGAGATGGTCTACTAGCGCCCAAGCAATCATAACTCGCTGGAGTTCACCGGACGATAAATCACTGAATCTTTTTTTAGAAAACGAGACGGGTAACCGTACGAATTTTAAAGCTTCTTTAACAGTGTGGACTGTGCTTCTTTTAACCACCTGTTCTTTTAAAAGAAGAAATTCTTCCACGGTAATAGGCAAATCTCTTTCAATATCCAATTTTTGAGGCACATATCCTATCCGCACATCCCGGCCAATATTGATTTCTCCTTCATAATCTATAACTCCCAAAATAGCCTTAAAAAGGGTTGTCTTACCGGAACCGTTGGGTCCTATAATTGCCAGAGTTTCACCTTCTTCCAAAGAGAAAGAAATATCGCGAAGCACTTCTTCGCGGCCGTAAGCGACGCTTAAATTCTTAATCTCGAGAGTATGCATTCCAGGTAGTAGAAACTCGACTTGTTAAATTCTTTTTGTTTTTGACCTTTGAAGTTAATAGAATTTTCATAAATTATTTACTTATTTTGAGTACGAAATGAAACTTATTTAAAGTTTAACAAAAAGTAGTCGAGTTTTCACTACCTGGCATTATCCCAGAATATTTTTCTTAATTTTCTGCCACCAAGCATATTTGATATTCTCCAGTTTATCGAGTTCCCTATCGTAAATTGGTTTAAAATAATCATTACCGACTTTCGTTTCTTCATAACACTTGGATATCAATGAAAGTTTATCGGCTAATTTAACAACTTGAGCTTCTTTAGAACTTTGTTCCGCGTCTTCCAGCCAGAGGTTTACCATTTCTGTGCCCAATTCCTGAGGCAGATCTTCAAACATCATAGGAATAGTGTCACGGTTAACTTTCCTGATGGCCTTAAGTATTTCTTCGTTGTAATGCTTGAATGGCGTAAGTATATCGCCGCTGAAAGCTTCTTCCATATCGTGAACTACGGCAATTTTTAAAGCTTTGGCTTCATCTATCGGTTCCCCTGCTTTCCTTAAAAAATAAAGCAGGATAGTGGTGAAATAAGCTACATAAAAAGAATGTTCAGCAACTGATTCGGGAAACTGCTGAGGTTTTCCGTTAAATCTCACTACGTGAGCTAAAGACCTATCTAAAAAATGCTCAAATATTTTTGACATAAGCTACAAAAGTCCCACCCCAGCTTGTATTCCCGGCTAAAAACCAGGTGGGTGAGCTCAACTTCAGCCCAAAGGCTAGAGTACTGTTGCCCTCCCATGAATTAATGTTTGATCCGGAAACATTAAGGGGCGGGACGTTATTATTATAACAAATCACAAAGATATATAAAACAAGTAAAAAGGACTCTAGAAACAGTTCTAGAGTCCTGATAAATATGCCCCTTAATAAATGCGGGGCAAGCAGCGTCCTTTGTTTATGTTTAGTTAAACACTTAAGTATGGTTGTAGATAACGTCTTCCGTACGAGGTATGAGCACCTTAGTCAGCTGCTCAAGCCGCTTAATCTGATGTGAACGTCTCTTTCCATTTCCTCCGCACTTGATTCTTTTCTCCAGTGAATTCCTTTCTTCCAGATAACATGCGAACCTGGAACATAACTCAGTGATTGATCCATCGTTGTCCGATTTCCTTACATTCTTGAGCTGCTTGAGCTGCTGCACATTTCTGTCTTTTCTCAACATAATGTCTAAATACCCTCCTTCTCCTTAAGTTTTAGTGGTTTGGCGGACGCTGCTTTAAAAGAACTACTAGGATAAACAATGTTATCCAGTTAGAGTTTAACACGTGAAACTGTTTGGGTAAATTCTTTAATCACTAAATAAATCGGAAACAGCGTTATTCCAAGATGCCGTCTAAGTTAACGTCGTAAAGAATACTTTCGTTTATGAGGCGGTAGTTGAGCAGCTCTTCCGGATTAAACCAAAGAGCTATTTCTTTTTCGGCTTCTTCAGGCGAACCGGAAGCATGAAGTAAATTTCTTACCGCTCTGCTATCTATATCAGCCATCTCGTAGGAATCAATTGTAAGGTCACCCCTTATAGTGCCAACATCAGAAGTTAGTGGTTCGGTGCCGCCGGTAATCTTCCTTATAATTCCGACAGCATGTATGCCTTGCCAAACCATAGCAACAACCGGACCAGAGACAAGATATTTCTTTAAGTTTCTCAATATAATCTCTGTAATCTGCAAGGGGTCTTCCGATGGCGGCATCTTACCCTTTTTCTTATAAGATTCGATGGTTTTGAGGCCTGTTTTTACACGCCACTCGGGATCGAGCGAATAGTGCTTTTCCACGAAGTCGGGTGATGGAACCAGCATTTTCAAACCTACCAGCTTCAAGCCGGTTCTTTCATAACGACCCAAAATCTCCCCTATCAAGCTGCGTTGAACACCATCCGGTTTTACGACAACCAAAGTTCTTTCTTTTTTTAAATCAGCCATTATCTTTTTGCGTCTTAGAGATTTCTATATGCAGCTCTTTTAATTGTTCATTAGAAACTTCCGAGGGAGCCCCCATAAGCAGGTCCCTCCCGTCTCCTGTCTTTGGGAAAGCGATGACCTCGCGAATGTTGGGTTCATTTTCTAGAATCATCATAAATCTGTCAATTCCCGGGGCAATTCCGCCGTGTGGCGGAACCCCGTATTCAAAAGCTGTCAACATGTGGTTAAACTGCTGTTTTTGTTCGTCTGAAAAACCGATTAAATCAAAAATTTTCCTCTGAACCTCCGGCTGATGAATTCTAATACTGCCGCCCCCTATTTCATATCCATTCAAAACCAAATCATGTTGAAGCCCTCTTGCCTTCAATGGGTCGGTGTCCAGAAAATGCAAATCGTCCGGATGCGGCGCTGTAAACATATGGTGCGAGGGAGCAAATTTGGCTGACCCGGAGCCGTGAAAAAAATCTTCCTTTACCTGCTTGTTAAAAAGAGGAAAATCTATCGTCCAGCTAAAGGCAAGCTCGTTGGGATTACCTTTGTCTTCTCTTAAATCCGGTTTGTCTGTTCCAAACTTCTTTCGCGCTTCGCTATGCGATAGACGCGGCCATGGAGATTTGGAGATTATTTTGTGAGGAAATAATTCTTTCACCAAACTGGAAAACAACTCTTCAGTCAAGTTTAAAATGTCTTCCTGCGTTATAAAACTCATTTCTACGTCAAGCTGCGTGAATTCCGGCTGCCGGTCACCCCTTGTATCCTCATCTCGAAAACACCTGGCTATCTGGAAGTATCGTTCCAGCCCCCCAACCATAAGAAGTTGTTTGTACTGCTGCGGCGATTGCGGCAGGGCATAAAAATTGCCTGGATAAATCCTGGAAGGCACTAAATAATCCCTTGCCCCTTCCGGAGTAGATTTACCCAAATTCGGAGTTTCTACTTCTACAAATCCCCGTTCTGTCAGAAAATCACGCATGAACTTTATAACCTTGTGGCGATTTCTCAAGTTTTTAGTAAGGCGCCTGCGGCGCATATCAAGATAGCGATACTGCATTCTTAACTCTTCACTTATTTCGTAGCCGTCCGTGTCCAGAGCGAAAGGCGGGGTTTTGGCTTTAGTGATAATTTCCAATTCGGTTACCTGAATTTCCAACTTACCCGTTTTCAAATTATCGTTAATCATGCCTTTAGGCCGCTCGCTCACTTTCCCCTTAACTTTAATAACCCACTCTTGCCTCAAAGTATCAGCCAGTTTATACACCTCCGGATTTTCTTTTGGCACAAAAACTAGCTGGACAATACCGCTTCTGTCTCTTAAATCAATAAAAATAATCTTGCCGTGATCGCGCCTTACGTCCACCCAACCGGCAAGTTCTATTTCCTCGTTCAACTTATCTAATATTTCTTCCGATAGAGTCCTCATATTCTTTAACATGTATTTGGAGTATATCACTTCTCCTTAAAAATATTAAGTCTGCCATCTTTGATTTTAAAATGTACGAGCCCATCTTCATCGTTCCGGTAAATACTTGAGCCGGTTTGCGCCAATCTCGCTATTGCTTCTTTAGTAGGATGACCGTATCTGTTTTTACCAACCTGAATAACGGAGAAAAGAGGAGTTGCTTCGCTTATAAAGTTAATGCCGCTCGAGTATTTAGAGCCGTGGTGCGCAACCTTCAACACGTCTATATCGAGGTTATATTTATCGATAAGTTTTTCTTCCACCTTGAAGCCGATATCACCGGTAAATAATAATTTAGCGCCCTCTGAATCTAATTTTGCAACTAAAGCCGTATTATTTAGCTCGCCTCTCACAAAATTTTCATCCGGGGAAAGTATATCTATATCATTATCTCTATAATTTATTTTATCACCGGCACCCAGAACAATTGTCGGGATTCGTTTCTCCTCTAATATTTTCAGTAAATCCTTCCACGCTTCTATTTCTCCATCGCGGCCATTGTAAACAAAAGCGCCTATTCGATAACGATCCAAGACCGGAATAAAACCGGCAAAGTGGTCCATCTCCGGATGAGACAAAATCAACAAGTCTATATAACGATCGGTGGGAGTAAGAATTTTATCCAATTGAGCCAAAACACTTTTATCCGGTCCGCCGTCAATAAGCACTTTCGGTCCATAAGGCAGAACAATTAAACTGCTATCCCCTTGTCCGACATCCAAAAAGTAAACGTCAAGAACATCCGACGGCGCGCCGGCAATAACCCAATACCAAATAAATATATTAAGAAAGATAAACGCCGAAAAGGTTAATGATGAATATTTCATATCCCAGTAGAATTCCCGTTATCGACCCGGCTATAACTGATAGATGATATGATACAACACCTAAAAACATTGTCACGAATCCTAAAAACATAGTCAGCGGTATAAATTCAAGTATAAGGACATTGGAAAATAAAGATAACGGCGAGAAGTAACCGAAAGTAGCAATCACAACAGGCAAAACAGCCATCTGCGCGGAAAAAGTCTGCAATAAATTTTCTCGCCAATTAAGAAAAGTTTCTTTTTTGGCGATGTTTAAGAGTTTCTCCAGGGCGGGTTTCAAATAAATCAGACCAATAAGCGCCATAAAAGAAAGTTGGAAACCGACATTGAAAATAAGCAGCTTGGGATTTAGAAGAAGCATCACGAAAGCCGTTAGAGTGACAGCGTTTCTGAAACTGTATAGGCGGCTTGATCGCTCGGCAACCAGAAAAACTATACCCATAATAGCCGCACGCACTACTGACTCTTCAGCGCCAGTCATTAAAACGAAAGCTACGACGAAAACAATACTAAACCAAAATGCTTTACGCCTGCCACCAAAATAAGCAAACATATTAGAAAGAGCAATGGCTATTATGGAAACATTGTAACCGGATAAGGCTACCAAGTGCGTCGTACCGCTTTTCTTTAGTGCCTCGGTGAACTCCGGAGAAAATTCGCCTCGTTCGCCAAATAGAATTCCGGCAAGAAAGGCGGATTTTTCTCGGGGTAAAACACGTTCTATGTTATTGATTAACGTCTGTTTTATAGAGAAAAGGAATTCTTTCGCGCGATTACCATGATTAACGCCCTCTAATTTTATTGTGGGAAAACTTACTATATTTGAGCGATTGGACGAAGATTTGCTGACTTCACCGGTAATTTCTAAGAGGTCTCCGTAATGATATTCCGGATAAAGAGCGGTATAAATTCTTACTTCGCCGCTGTAAGGTTTGTTAAACCCCAAGACAATTTCTTGCGACTTCAAACCAAAAGCAGGCTCTTTAATAACAATTCCCGCAAAGGTAATTTCTTTATCAAAAACTATATGTTCTTCGTGGAGAACCAAATAGAAATTGTAATAAAAATAGCCCATAAAAAATAAAAAAAGAACAATAGTATACCAAAATACTGATCGATGTTTTAGTATACTAAAAATAAGAATTGCGGCGATAGGCAAAGATAACCAGATGTTTATCCTCAAGCTGGCCGCGGCGATTCCTATGATAAAAAAAACCGCTATATAAAAAGCGGCATCATATGCCTTCATAATAGTCAGCACAAATCAGCGTTAGCGAATTTCTTCTTGTTGAAAGGATGTTTTATTTCTTTCATTTCGGTAACCAAATCCGCTTTTTCAATAAAAGATGCCGGTGCGTTTCTGCCAGTAAAGATAACTATTTTCTCCGGCGGCAAATCTTTCACTGTTTTTAATACCTTCTCGGCGGTGAGTAATCCTAAAGAAACCGCTACGTTTACCTCATCTAAAATAATGGCATCTCTCTTAGCCAGCTCTTCTTTGAAATATTTTAGAGCTTTACGGGCAGCTTCGGAGTGCTCCTCCTTGGGAAGTTTATCACCCAAAATACCTACAAAACCCAACCCCATCTTTTTTATCTCAAAACTGCCTTTACCGTTTTCTTTATTTTTTATCTCTATATTATCTTCTCCTGATTTCAAAGGTCCCTTAATAAATTGAATCATTAAAACATTCTTTCCGCGCCCTACGGCCCTTACCGCTTGCCCCAACGAAGCGGTAGTTTTGCCTTTGCCATTACCAGTGAAAACGATAAGCATAGATTTAACAGTAACAATTATTGTATCACCCCACCACCCAGCATCAATCCGTCTTGTGCATAAAATACTACTGATTGGCCGGAAGCTACAAATTTTTGAGGAGAATTAAAAGTAACTCTGTAATAATCGGTTTTTATTTTATCTATCGTCGCCAATATCAAGGGTTGACGATATCTGACTCGCGCTAAAACGAGAAGCGGTAATCGTGGTTCCTCTCCGGCTACCCAGTTTGCAGCACATATTTCGATTTCGTTTTTATACAAGAGCGGGCTATCACTGCCCAGAGCCACGGCTACCGTATTCGTAAATGTATTTTTACCGGTAACGTAATACGGGCGGCCGCCGCTCACGCCCAACCCGTGCCTCTGACCAACGGTATAAAACTGCGCGCCTTCGTGCTCCCCCAAAATCTTACCAGTATTATCAACAACAAAACCTTTGCGCGGCGGTAAGTGCTCGCCTAAGAATTCTTTCAAGGTAACCTTACCGACAAAACATAAACCTTGCGAATCTTTTTTCTCAGCTGTCGGCAGGCCAACTTTTTTAGCTATAGCGCGGACTTCTGATTTCAAATAATCGCCTATCGGAAATAAACAATGACACAGTTGTTCCTGTGTTAAAGTCCACAAGAAATATGACTGGTCCTTCTTGGTATCTTTAGCTCGCCAAAGACCAAATTTTGAATTTTTAATTTTTAATTTTGAATCAAATTCGAAATTCGAAATTCGAAATTCAGAATTTCGTCGCAGACGGACATAGTGTCCTGTCGCTATATAGTCTGCTCCCATCTCTAAGGCTTTCTTAAGGAAAAGTCCAAACTTTATTTCTTTATTACACATCACATCCGGGTTAGGAGTGAGGCCGGAGGCATACCCGCTAACCATATAATCCACGACTTTTTCTTTATATTCTTTCTCCAGGTCCAGAACGTAGAAAGGAACATTTAAAAGCTCCGCTACTCGGCGCGCGTCCTCGGCATCTTTTACGTTGCAGCTATTTTTGTTCCAGCAACGTAGATGAACACCAACGACGTCAAAACCACGCTCCTTCAGTAGATAAGCAGCGACTGACGAATCAACACCGCCTGACATCGCCACAAAAACCTTAGATTTTTTCATAATAGAATCACCTCTATAATCATCTAAAAACCTCGAAAAATCAAGAAATTTATGGTCTTTTTAACCCTGATGCCTATAGTAGAGGGGTATAAAAGGTCGATTTAGTATAAATTTTGCTCAATAATATGGAAGAAGATAGTTATCAAGTCACTTTTGTTCCTAAAAGACTAAAGGTTGACGATAAGCCAGAATTCAACCATTTTCCCGTGAATATTCTTTTTGCCAGTATCAAGAAAAAAGATAATAAGCAAAAAGTTCGTTATTCTGTCTATCTGCCGGATCTTTCAACCTATACCGAAAATGATAAAAACCAAGGAATGGAGTACTACAATGTAATTGATAGAAATTATTGGCTCTGGATATCACGCAATAAAGAAAGTGGTTCTTATATAGGTTTTAAATATCGCGGTCCTCGTTGTAATCCTGAAAGTCTCGGCTCTGCCACAGGGATAAATTACGAAGTATTCTTCAGATTTTTTACTGCTCTCGGGGTAAAGGAATAAAAAAAACTGGGCAATACTTTCATACTGCCGAGACTATATTTACACTTAAATTGTCCACTGATTATATATTTTTAAAGGTTCTAGAGGGTTTGAATGCTGGAGAATAAAATATATAAAAGCGCAAAGAAACTAAGTAGTGGTAAAAATTAAGGAGTTATTTAAGAGATCCAAATATGAGAAGTAGAAAATCTTTTCGTAGCCAACATGTTGGAATGAAGTTATAAATTACCGAGCAAGGAGGAAAGAAGTAGGAAAATGTCTCTGTCTGAATCCCAATATATTGACTTACGAAGTCAATATATTGGTTGAGTTCGATATTTTCCGTTAACTTTTAACGACGAGCGAGAATAATTTATCTGAATGGAAATGGCTGGCGAGAAAAGGATTTTCTACGAATCCAACCTTACGCTTTTTCGACTCGTTCAACATAAGTTCCCATTTCTGTATTAACTCTAATAACATCGCCCACGTTGATAAATAAAGGCGCGTTCACTTTGGCACCGGATTCGATAATAACGGCTTTATTACCGCCAGAGGCCGTGTCGCCCTTAATGGCAGGCGGCGCTTCCACAACTTTGTACTCCGCTTTAATAGGAAGCTTGGTACCGACAATCTCACCACTAAAAGTGAGGGCGGTTAAAATCATATTTGGTTTAAGGTATGAAATCTGTCCCGCTAGCCTTTCCTCCTCAACTTTAAATCTTTTAGATGGGTCGTTAGGATAAACAAACCAATATTCTCCCCTATGCCCATAGAGATACCTCAAATTTTTCTTCTCTATTTCCGCTTCTTTAATAGAGTCGTTCTGGTGGAAAGTACGATCTTGAACAGCGCCAGTTATCATATTCCTTATTTTAGTTTTAGAAACTGGCTTCCTTTGTTGCATACGCAGAAATTCGTACTCCAAAATTTCCCACGGACGACCCTCGAGAATTACAAACGTTCCCGGTTTCAGTTCATTGTAGGATAGCATACCAGGTAGTAGAAACTCGACTTGTTAAATTCTTTTTGTTTTTGACCTTTGAAGTTGATAGGATTTTCATAAATTATTTACTTATTTTGAGCCTGAAGTGAAACTTATTTAAAATTTAACAAAAAGTAGTCGAGTTTTCACTACCTGGCATAGCTAAGATTGATCTTCTTCTTTATGTTCTTTCTTAATTGATTTAGATAAAACTTCTCGCAGTTCTTCTAAATTTACCGGTTTCCTTTCTTTCTTCGCAACTTCAAGTATTTCAAGCGGCTGCTCCGCGCGACGCTCGGATTTCTCCACTATTTCTTTTTTGCCGCCTTGCCACTCTTCCTCTATTTTTTTATTGACTGTTTCTTTGGGTGTGCCATACCGCCTGCGATTGTTTTCAACGATAGCGTCTAAGGGCGTATCTTTGATTATTTCCCTTGGCGGCAAAGTTTCTGCGGAGAACGGCCGCGAAGCAATGCCGTCAATCATTAATTTAATGTAAATACTATGCTGTGACAAATTTACCAAATCGTTCGAGTTAAATTCAGGTAAAAATTCTTTTTCTACAAACTCAGCATCTTCGGCGCCTATCCTAAAAGTAGCCATAGTGCCGACATTGCCAAAAATAGCAAACTTAACTTTTTCATCAAGCTGCTCAATATATTGATGAGCTAAAGTAAGGCTTAGCCTGTATTTTCTTGCTTCCGATAAAATATTGGCGAAGGATTCCGTAGAGAAATTCTGAAATTCGTCTATATAAAGAAAGAAATCGCGGCGCTCTGCTTCGGGAAGATTAACGCGGCTCATAGCTGCCAATTGGATTTTGGTAATAAGCATTGCGCCTAAAAGGGCGGAATTATCTTCTCCGATTTTTCCTTTAGAAAGATTAGCGATAAAAATTTTTCCCTCATCCATCATTCTTCTTATATCTATTGTTGAATGCGGCTGGCCGATAATATTACGTATCAAGGGGTTGGCAACGAACTGACCGACTTTATTTAAAATGGCGGCTGTAGCCTCGGCTTCAAGCCTTTGAGTATAACGGGCAAATTCGTTAATCCAAAAACTCTTGATAACCGGATCAGCTAAACGCTCCACCACCTCACGCCGATAGTCTCTCTCGGTTAAAAGTCTCATTATACCCAGAAGCGTAGAACCTGGGAACTCAAGAAGTGAAAGTAAAGAATTGTTTAAAATATATTCCATCCTAGCTGACCAAACATCCGGCCAAATTTTTTTGAATATTCCCATGAGACCCGAAGCCACAATGTGATGATACTCGTCACCAACTTTCTCAAGCGGATTGAAACCTATGGGATAGTCAATATCAGCCGGGTTAAAGTAAATAACATCGTCAATCCTATTTTCTGGAATAAAATGAAGAATCTTTTCGGCAAAATCCCCATGCGGATCAACAAGTCCGATGCCGCGACCGGCTAAAATATCATCAATTACCATATTTTCCATCATAGTTGTCTTACCGCTCCCAGTTTTACCGATAATATAAATATGGCGCCTACGATCGTCGGTCTTGATTCCGAATTTGGCTTGCCCATTCCTAAAATTTGTTCGCCCTAATGGCGTAATTATTTCTTCCATAGGATTTAATCAGTAACAATAGGTAAATTGGGAGGGGAGCTTCCTTTTTTAGCTTCTAAAGGTTTTAAGCTCGGCGCTCCTGCCGCGGCAATGGGCGGATGATACAAAGTTGCTAACTCTTCAATAGAAAACACAGAAGTCTTAAAACGCAAAACGAACGGTATCTTTGGTTCCAGTGGCATTTCACGTTTCAGGTAGCTCTTAAATAATTTTTTCTTGCGCTTAAGAAGCCTGCGTTTGCGAAATATCTTACCAACAACTCGCGGAACAGTAAGCGTGCTTGCATTCGGACGCAGAGAATTAAGATTCTGCGTACCGAATTGTCTCATTGCTCCCATGACTGCCGCTACGTTAGAAGCAGTAAAAGAGTCTTTCTTATCTAAGTATATGAATCTCAAAATCGCCTCAAAACCAAGCTTAGATATTTTATTTTCAATCGCTTTTAAAAACTCTTGCTCGCCGGGAGTAGGCATTTTTCTATCGGTTGGTTTTTCTTCGCCACCACCTTTGGACCAAGTAGGATACTGAACAGGCGCTAAAATAAGATTGCTTAAAAATTGTATTAAGGCATCTCCTATTCCCTGTGGCGGCGCTTTAGGAGTTCTACCCATAACTTTATTAATTACTTCTTCGGCTTCACTTCGCCAAATATTGCCCGTTGGCCTAATAAGAAGTTGAAGCCAAATCATTTCATCAGATTTAAGACCTGACATTGCCTCAGAAATATTAGCAATCGGGTCCAACCTTCTCTCTTCAATGTTTTCTTCAAAAAATTGGTAAGTTTTAATGGGATAATAGTTTTCTCTTGCGAGAATGAAATCCGTACCAAAAATATCGTAGGTATCATTAGGTAAATCATCGCCAAATTTACCGGTATAATCCTCTGCTTCATGTATTTCAGTTTCGGGATATTGAGAAAAAAGCGAAGCCTCTACTAAATTCCGATATTTTTCAGGTACATAAGCATAAAAATGTATGCCGTGAGCGAATCCTACCATCTCCAGAGACATCCATTCTTCCACCTTACCCACCCACCATCTATCGACCCATATTAATCCAAAGCTATAAGTGGCGTGGAGGCTCGCGAAAACCTGTTCCATAGCTTTCGGTGATTTCAGATTCTCTTTGGGTATTTTTATTTCAAGCATCACCCACTTGATGTTTTCAATAAACTTTTTCCGGACACGAATAAGCCACCAATATCTCCCTAAAATAATGAGAACATAGAGAGATATTAAAAAAACTATAAGTCCGGCCCAACCACTAAGGACTTCTCCAATCCTTGTCAAAATTGAGCTAACCATTACTTTTTTAAGTGCTCTTTCAGGGCGTATGTTCCGCGACCAACTAAAACGAAACGCGGATCCTTAATGAGCTCGTTGTGGATGGTGGCAGGGTGAGCCTGCTTTTTACCCAACCCATTAACCAATGAAGCGATTTCTTTAAAGTGCAAAGGCACACCCTTCTTTTTTAAAACCAAAAAACTTTTATCTCTCACCGTTTTAGGGTGAATATGAATCCAATGTTTAGCGCCTAAGTCGCCGTAAGGACCGATGCCGAAATGTTTAGAGACCGAAAGATAATTAACCACCACAACTTCCGGCAAATCAAACTTAGCCATAGCCGCTTCAAGAAACTTATTGAAGTTATGTTCCTTAAACTTCAATAAATAACCGACCATAGAGGTGGCTGTTTTATATGATGTTTTATCGTTATGCCAGATATCGTGCCAATCATCGTCTTCGTCAATTACCTCCGGTTCACCCAATACTTTAGCTATAAGATATAATTCATTGCCAAAAATCTCTTCTTCATATTTGACGCCGAATAATATGCGTAAATCTCTTACTAGCAGATCTTCGCGCCTCAAGTTGCCTATCTTATTTAAATAGTCATGGATTAACTCTAAAATAGCCTTAGTTTCTTCTCCATCAATAAACTTTTTTAAGGACTGAAGAGAATTATCCTCTATTTGCCTTACTCGTTCTCTTGTCAAATTATAGGCGCTGCCTAATAAGGCTAAGGTTTTAACCTCCTCTCCGTAAAGACCGTAACGACTTATTAAAATTTTGGCCGACCTATCATCAAGTCGTCCGAAAGCTCGATCTATGACCTTGCGCAACTTCAGAGGTGTGCCTAACATGCTATAAAACTACAATTTTTTGATCTATAAGTCAATCTTAAATCTTAGAATGGCGTGATAATCTATGAATCACAACAAGCAAAGGGCTCGCAACAAAAATAGAAGAGTATGTTCCGACAACAGTGCCAATTAAGATAGTAAGCACAAAATACTGCAAACCGACCGGTCCCCAGAAATAAAGAGCAAATAATACAAAAACTAAGGTCAGTGAGGTATTAATTGACCTGGCAAAGGTTTCATTAACGCTTTTATTGACTATCTCGTCTAATTCCATGTTAGTATCACGGGCTCTCGTTAAATTTTCTCTTATCCTGTCAAAAACAACAATCGTATCGTGAACGGAAAAACCCATTACCATGAGTAGAGCCACAATAAAATTCGAATCTACGGCCACTCCTATAAAATTTCCTAAAATTGCGAATACCCCGGCTGGAATTATTACATCATGAGCTAAAGTGATTAAGGTAATAATGCCGTATTTCCAAGAACTTACCGGGCGAGAAACTTTTCTAAAAACGAAAGCAATGTATAAAGAGATAACCACCATAACTAAAATAACGGCGGTTATGGATTTGCTCCTTAACTCTTTGGAAACCGAAGGGCTTATTCTCTGGAAATCAAAATCCTCAGCACCGCTGAAATTCTTCTCAATCGTGCCGAAATGAATTTGTCTGTCACTGTCGGGTATCTCAGGCAACGTAACTGCATATATATCACTCGCTCTATCAAAAGCTATCCCTGAAACTTGAAGACCTAAGTTTGATCTAAAAAATTCTTCCAATTTTTGAGCGTCCGTACCAGGAATTTTAATTTGCCACAAAGTCCCACCCGTGAAATCCACTCCCAAACGAAATCCAAAAACAAGCATGCTTACAATACTAAGAACTATGAACGCGGTTGATATCCCAAAAAATACATTTTTATGTCCTATAACGTTAAACATGTTATTTTCTAATAAAAACTTTAAGCATATTTCTCGTCACAAAGATTGCTGAAAACATACTAACGGCAACTCCTATGCCTAGCGTTAAAGCAAAACCTTGGACGAAACTGGAAGTAAAAAAATAAAGAATTGTGGCTGTAATGATCGTACTTATATTTGAGTCGCGGATAGGAAGCCACGCACGTTTAAAACCCTCCTCGATGGCTGCGGTTTTTATAAGTCCTTTTCTTAACTCCTCTTTGGTGCGTTCAAAAATAAGTATATTAGCATCTACCGCCATACCTACAGAAAGGATAAAACCCGCAATGCCCGACAATGTCATGGTAAAAGAAGGAATAAGCCAGAGGGCGCCGGATTTAAAAACGGCTAGTGTCAAAGCGGTATAAATAAGCAAGGCTAACACCGCGAAAATGCCAAGTAGTCTATAATAGGCAAGCATAAAAAGCATAACTATGCCTGTCCCTATTGCTCCGGCAACAATAATTTTATACAAAGCATCTTGAGCTGCAGTGGCGCTTACCGTTCTCTGACTAGTTAAAGAGATTGGGGCAGAAAGAGCGCCAGCATTTAGTCTCTGAATTAATTGTTTAGCCCCTTCTACTGTGAAACCTTCTCCTCCACCAGATATAGTTGCTTTACCGCCAGAGATTTTTTCATTCACCCGCGGCGCATCCGTCAATTGATCATCAACAAATATTGCAAGCGGCTTCCCGACATTACGAGCCGTAATCTCTTCAAAAATCTTGGCGCCTTCTTCATTAAACTTTAAACTCACGATTGGCTCATTTAAGTTACCGAACTCCAAAGAAGAGCCCGATATATATCTTCCGGTAAGAGGGGTTTTGGTAAAAATTATATTCTCTCCATCTTGGCTTACCTCTCTAAAATCGAGGCGCGGGGTTTCTCCTATCTGCCGAACCGCATCTTTCAAGTCTTTGACGCCGGCCAAATCTACTAAAAGTTCATAAGAGCCTCCCTTTTGGGCAATAGTAATTTTTGGTTCTGCTACGCCGTAAAGATTAACCCTTTTCTCGATAACCTCCCTCAAACCGGCCACTACCGCTTCGTATTCGCTTTGGTCTACTTCGCTTAGATCTATTTTATACGCTAAAGAAGTTCCTCCAACCAGATCTAATCCTAAACTCCAAGGCTTATATTTGGAGCCATACCATTTAGGATAGATGAAAATGCCGGCGGCGCTCGATACCAGTAAAATAATGATTAAAATAATTAAATTGGCTTTGAAGCTTTTCATAAATATGTCCCCCCACTAGGAATCGAACCTAGATCAATTGCTTAAAAGGCAACTGCTTTACCACTAAGCTATGGGGGGCAAGACCCCAAGCTTACGGAAGATTACTCTTCTTTAATCAGTTTTTCAAGTTCTTCGAGCAACTTCTTGGCTTTGGCGCCAATGTTTTTAGGAATTTTAATATCAAGTTTGACAACTAGATCGTTTTGTGAAGTCATCCCTTCACCTTTGATTCTTATTTCCTCATTTAAATTGTGTTGAGACGGAATCGTAATCTCTACTTTACCATCGCCTAAGGCGTGAACCTTAATTTTTCTGCCCAAAAGAACATCTATAATATCCGCCGCAACTGTAGTATAAAGATCATTGCCCTTTCTCTCAAATTTCGCGTGAGGTAAAATTCTAACCCGTACATAGAGATCTCCGGATTCTGCCTGTCTTGCCCCCGCTTCACCAATGCCCTTTATTTTGATAATCTGGCCGTCATCTACGCCCGGTCTTATCTCAAGAACAGCATTTCTTGTGCCCGAGACGCGTCCTTCTCCCTTGCAGGCGGCACAAATCTTATTCGGTATCTGGCCGAAGCCGCTGCAATGTTTGCAAGCGACTACCTGGACAAAGTTACCGAAGAAAGTATTTCTTGATTCTCTTATTTCTCCTCTGCCGCCGCAATATTCGCACTTCTTAAGACCGGCTACATGGTCGTATCCTAATCCGCGGCAAACGTTACAAATAAGATGCGTTTGATATTCCAGGTTAACTCTTTTCCCTGATTTTGCTTCTTCTAAAGTAACCGTCACGCTTATTTCTAAATCCGAACCACGCTTGTAAGTTTTACGCTTTGGTTTAACTCCCAGCCCTTCAAAAAAAGCATCGAATACTTCGCCCAAATCAGAGGTATCCCCGAAGCCGCCAAGGTTAATATCCCAGTTAAACCCTTCTGGGTTCACTCCGCTCCAGGCGCCGTAATTCGAGCCGTCGCTAAACACTTTGCCGAAACGATCGTACTCCGCCCGCTTTTTAGCATCAGAGAGCACTTGATAAGCTTCGTTTATTTCCTTAAATTTCTTCTCATCGCCGCCTTGCTTATCAGGATGATATTTATGCGCTAAACGCCTATAAGCCTTCTTAATTTCTTCGGTAGAAGCGTTGCGGAGAACTTCTAAGATTTTGTAATAGTCATTCATTCCAGGTAGTAGAAACTCGACTAATTATATTGGTAATTTTGACCTTTAAGTTTTCCATTATTTATAGGTAAATTCATTTATAACTATTTGATTATTTTATTCGCCTTTGGCGAACGAGTCGAGTTTTCACTACCTGGCATTTTATTTTAATATAATTACCTCTCTGCTACGAGATTCAAGTTGAACCACGGCAAAATTAAACGCCAATAATATTTCATATACAATAAAAGCTAACAAAGCAATGGGCGCATGAATAAACGGAATAAAACTTCTAACCAGTGAATAAATTAATATTAAAGAAACGCTCCAGAGAAAAACTTTCGAAGAAGGCGTAAGATCGATGTATTTAAAACGTAAAGTATCATAGATGTTAGCAGATATCGGTTTCCCCAAATCTATCTTGCTGCCAATAATATCCTCCACTTTCTCCGTCAGCTGATCTACGGACTTAGTAATTAGCTGATTTTGCGCCCAGAGAGGCAGTTTATTTAAATCTTGTACCTCTTTATCGCCTAAGTTCGAAACTACAATATTATTTAATAATTCGCGCATAGGCACGGAGGGAGAAAAAGTTGGGTAATATCTCATAACCAGCGGTGTAAGCGGTCTTAAAAGGATATTTACTCCCTCTTCGCTAAATAAGCCGCCTTTCATAACAAACATAACTATGATAAAAAGCACGAGAGCGGGCGCGACGAGATTTAAAGACAAACGCGAAACCCTGAAAAAGCGAATTTTCATAGTGGCTTCCAGTTCTTTACGGCTGTCAAAAGAAGCTTTAAATAAAAGAACTGTAAGAACGAAAACAGCTATAACAAAAAGCCCTGAAAAATTTTGGTAAAAGGGTAAAGCGAAAGCTATTGATTCTAAAAGAATCGCAAAAAAAAGTTTATCAAAGCCCTTAATAAAAAGATTTTGCAGGATAAAAATAACTAGAAATATAATTGTGAAAACGGCGCCATATATCAACTTGCCTTCCTCAAGAAAGTAACCGGCTAAACCCGCAAAGAGTACGGCAGCAAAAATGACAATAGAAATTTTAAGAATAGACCTGTCTACATCAGCCACATCGGAAGTGCTCTGTAGAAGAGAATTATTGTCCATCCCCTTTATTATATAGGGAGCTGCCTATTTTTTGAAGTTCTTGAGAGAGCTCATTCACTGCCGCTTCTATAGTGCTTTTGTCGTCACTTTTTGCGGCTTCTCTTACGACTTCTATTTTAGATTTAACGCTTTCTTTGATTTCAACCGCTACTTTATCACCGGCATCATTTAAAGATTTTTCGGCAACATAAATCAAATTCTCCGCTTTGTTTTTGGTTTCCACTAAATCCTTTTTCTTTCTATCTTCCTCCGCATGCAAGGTAGCTTCTTTTTTAAGTTTCTCAATTTCTTCTTTAGAAAGCGAGGTTGTGGCTTCCACGCGGATCGATTGGCTCTTGCTTGTCGCTTTATCAACGGCTTTCACGCTTAAGATGCCATTGGCATCAATATCAAAAGTCACTTCTACCTGAGGAGTGCCGCGAGACGCAGGCGGGATGCCGTCTAAAATGAACCTGGCTAAAGTTTTATTACCAGTTGCCATCTCTCTCTCACCTTGCAAGATGTGCACTTCAACGGATGTCTGATTGTCGGCGGCAGTAGAAAATATCTGTGTTTTAGCCGTAGGAACGGTAGTATTTTTATCTATAAGCTTAGTAAATATCCCTCCCAACGTTTCGATGCCTAAAGATAGCGGAGTTACATCAAGTAAGAGAATATCTTTGACGTCCCCTTGAAATATACCGGCTTGAACTGCGGCTCCCATGGCTACCACCTCGTCCGGATTTATTCCCCTGTGCGGCTCCTTGCCGAAAAGTTTTTTGACTGCCTCTTGTATTGCCGGCATTCTCGTTTGCCCACCAACAAGAAGAATTTCGTCTACTTCGTCCATTTTAAAGCCGGCTGATTTAATAGTTTCCTTGGTAAGCTCAATTGATCTATCAATGTAATCGGAAACTAAAGACTCTAGTTTAGCTCTGGTTAGTTTTATTAGAAGATGTTTAGGGCCAGCGGAGTCCGAGCTGATATATGGTAAATTAATTTCCGTTTCAAGCGCAGTAGAAAGTTCATGTTTAGCGCGCTCAACCGCTTCTTTCAATCTTTGCAAAGCCAGAGGGTCACGGGAAATATCTATACCTTCCTGCTTCTTATAATCACTCACTATGTGTTCAGTTATTCTTTTGTCAAAATCATCTCCGCCCAAGTGAGTGTCTCCTCCGGTGGACTTAACCTCTACGGTGTCGTCTCCAACTTCAAGGACCGAAATATCAAATGTACCGCCGCCGAAATCATAAACAACTATCTGTTCATTTTTCTGCCTATTCATGCCGTAAGCTAAAGCCGCGGCCGTCGGCTCGTTTAAGATGCGACGCACCTTAAAACCGGCGATTTCACCGGCATTTTTGGTCGCCTGTCTTTGCGAATCATCAAAATAGGCCGGCACCGTAATCACGGCCTCGTCTATCCTTTCACCCAGTTTAGCTTCTGCGTCGGCTTTCAACTTAGCTAAAACCATAGCTGAAACCTCTTCGGGCTTATACCATCTGTCGCCCATCTTAATCTCCACGCCGCCATCCGCTCCTTCTTTTATCTCATAGGGCAATACCTTTTTATCCAGTTGCACTTTTTCATCGGAGAATTTTCTGCCAATCAAGCGTTTTACGGAAAAAATAGTGTTCTGGGGATTGGTAATCGCCTGTCTTTTACCCAGCAACCCGACTAAACGCTCATTCGATCTGGACATGGCGACTATTGAAGGCGTAGTTCTCGCGCCTTCAGCGTTTTCCAAAATAATCGGTTCGCCGCCGGAGACAACCGCCATAGCGGAGTTAGTTGTGCCTAAATCTATACCTAGTATTTTGCTCATTTTTTACTTAAATAATCTGACTCTCGTCGGCCTTAAGACTTTATTATATAACATATAACCAGTCTCAACCTCTTCCGCAATAGTACCGGATTCGCCATTCTCCGAAACGTTGCCCACCGCTTCATGATAGCTTGGGTTAAATTTATCATTTTTATTGACCTTAATTTTCTGCAATCCTCTTCTTTTCAGAATATCCTCCAATTGAGTCTTGATGAGATATATTCCCTTTTCCACCTTACCTTCTGATTTCTCTAAAGTGACAAGAGCCAGTTCAAAGCTGTCCAAAACGGAGATTAAGTTCCGTATGACTTCCTCATTGCCGAATTTAGCCATTTCTTCCAGGCGTTTCAGCTCTTCTTTTTTATAGTTTATTAAATCAGCTTTGCTTCGACGCCAACCATCCAAATATTCATCTCTTTCTTTAGAGATTTTTTCAAGTTCTTCCTGCAAAGCTTTGGCTTCATCTACGCCTTCAAGCAATTCCGGCTCTTGTTTTTTGTTTTCTTCTTTTTTATTCTGCTCTTCCATGAGAAATTCGAAATTCCTTCCAAAATCTAAGCGAAATGGGACAGATTGTCAAGGATTAATAGAAAGCTTAATCAACATAAACTAAATCCTCCTCTCTAAAGCATTGCTTAAAGTATCCTCGTCGGCGAACTCGATCTCGCCACCGGTCGGTATGCCTCTGCCTAAACGAGTGACTTTATTAGCAAAATTTTGAAGTTCTTTAGCTATAATTGAGGCGTTTAAATCACCGTAGGTGGTTGGGTTAATAGCTATTATGATTTCCTCCGCTTTACCGTTTAACTTCTCGCTAATCCAGCTTTTTAAACTTTGCATCCTTAATTTTTGACTTGTTTCTAAAATCCCGTTTTTATGCAAATCTCCCAATATTAAGTAGCGCCCGTTAAACTTCCCCGTGCTTTCTATAGAAAGAAGATCTGTTTCTTTTTCAACTATCGCAATTATCTTGTGATTCCTTTTGATATCGCTGCAAATATTACAAAAGCCGCTTGGGTTTTCGTGAATATAAAAACACTGCCGGCAGATTTTTATATTTTTAAGGCTAGCTATTGTCTTGGAAGCCTCTGCGTCAAAAGCAGTTCCTTCGTGAATAAAATAAAAGGCCAGCCGGACAGCTTGACGAGGACCTATGCCCGGCAGTTCGGAAAAAATATCGACAAATTTCTTAATGGCTCCCGGAATTCTCATCTCTTTTATCCACGTTAAAGAAACTAACCTTTTGTTTGTCAAAATACAGATTTACCGACCCTGTAGGACCATTGCGGTGTTTGGCTACGATAACATCAACTATATTTTGCTCTTCCACTGAAACATCTGTTCGCCCGGTGTCTTTAGGATGAAGTAAGAGAACAACGTCTGCGTCTTGTTCAATAGAACCGGACTCACGGAGATCGGACAATCTCGGCATTTTGCCATCACGCTGATCCACGGCACGAGAGAGCTGTGAAACCGCGATCAGCGGAATATTTAATTCTCTGGCCAAGCCTTTAAGACCCCTCGATATTTCCGTGACCTGCTGGACTATGGATTCGTAGTTGGTTCTCGGCTGAATAAGCTGCAGGTAATCAACCACTAAGAGCCCCAAAGATTTATGCTCGGCCTGCAACCTCCTAGCCATGGAACGCATCTGCACCACATTAGGCGAAGGCGTATCGTCTATGAATAAGGGAGCGTTAGATAACCTATCTAACGCAGTTTGCACCATTTCAAATTCCAATTCGTCTCTTAAGCGCCCGGTACGCAGTTTCCAGAGATCAACTTGGGCTTCAGCGGCAATAAGCCTATCGATAACCTGTTCACGACTCATCTCCAGCGAAAAAATACCTACGCTGGCGCCATGTCTTACAGCCGCATTTCTCGCAATATCTAACACAAGAGCAGTCTTTCCATAAGAAGGCCGCGCTCCGACAATAATAAGATCTGACTTCTGCAGACCGGATAACATACTATCAAGTCCTGTAAAGCCGGTTGGCACTCCGCGCATTCTTCCTTCGTCTCCGTGATGCAATTTTTCAATCCTTTCGTAAGCGCCTTTAAGTTCTTCTTTTATTGGAACGAAATTTTTAATGGTCCCTTGTTGGGAAATAGAAAATATTCTTTGCTCAACGAGATCGAGAATGCTTTCTAAATCATCTTCGGGATGAAAAGCGCTTTCGGCAATCTCTGCCGAAGCGCTAATTAGTTCCCTTAATATCTTCTTTTCTTTAACAATCTTGCCGTAATGTAAAATGTGGGAGGAAGTCGGAACTGTATTTACTAATTCGGTTAAATAAGCCGAACCGCCCACTTCTTTCAAGTTCTCGCTTCTCCTCAACTCCGCAGTAACACTCAAAATATCTATCGGTTCGTGCTTTCCCCAAAGTTTTAACACCGCTTCGTAAATAAGACTATGAGATTTTTTATAAAAATCTGATGGTACCAAAATATCCGCCACGGAAAAAATGGCGTCTTTGTCTATCATTAGAGCGCCTAAGACAGACTGCTCGGCGTCTAAATCTTGAGGCGGTAGTTTTAAATCCTTAGTTATTGCCATTTATGATGCGTGGACCGCTTTCAGTGTCTTCTATCCTATATCCTAACGCCTTCACTTCCTTTCTCAAAGCGTCTGCCTGAATAAACTGTTTATTAGTCCTGAATTTTTCTCTCTGACTCACAAGTTTGGCTATTTTGAGAGGCACAATTGTCTTGCGTGGCTTTACGTTCTTAAGCCCGAATCCGAAGATTTCATCGAAATTATAAGCGAGTTCCTTCTTAGAAATTGGCGGTATATCCCTATCTTTCACGATCCGCCACAAGACATTCAACGCCTTGGGAATGTTAAGATCGTCATTTACGGATTCCATAAAATCTTTTTTGTAAGCTGCCACTTTTCTGCTAGTTAAAGGAGATAACTTTTCTTTCTTTATAGAGTAGAGTCCGGCCATAGTGTTTACGAGTTTATTGAGGGCGTTTTCAGCCGATACCAAACCATCCCAAGTAAAATTAAGCTTCTTGCGATAATGTGTGCTAAAAGTGAAGTATTTGAAACTTAAAGGATTGAATCCCCTGGCTTCGATATCGCGCAAAGTGAAGAAGTTTTTCAACGATTTGGACATTTTCTGTCCGTTTATAAGAAGATGTTCTCCTTCTAACCAATAATTAACGAATTTTTTGCCTGTCGCCGCCTCTGCTTGGGCAATTTCATTTTCATGATGCGGAAACAATAAATCGACTGCGCCAGTATGAATGTCAAAAGAGGCGCCTAAATATTTCATACTCATTGCAGAACATTCAATATGCCATCCAGGTCTGCCTTGTCCTAATCTGCTTTTCCAAGAGGGTTCACCGGGTTTCTTCGCTTTCCATAGAACAAAATCCTGAGCCTCTTCTTTATTGTATTCGTCGGCTTCAATCCTTGCGCCGACTTTTATCTCTCTTTTTTGCAGTCGAGAAAGCTTGCCATATTTTTTGAATCTGGAAATGTCAAAATATATTGAACCGTCCTTACCTTTATAAGCGACACCCTTTTTTATCAGCTTGCTTATCAAACTCAGCATTTCTTGTATATGTTCCGTCGCTTTTGGATAAACCTCTGCTTTTTCTATATTTAATTTTTTAATGTCGTCGAAGAACGCCCTGGTATACGGGACGGAAATCCCCTTGATTGATTTTCTCTCTTTTTGGGCACGCTTTATTATCTTATCGTCAACATCGGTTATATTCATCACCTGTCTTACTTTGTAACCGTCATATTTAAGGGTGCGGCGAAGCAGGTCGTCAAAGACGTAAGTCCGCAAATTGCCGACATGAGCATAGTCGTAAACAGTTGGTCCGCAAGTATAGAAACGCACCAATTTGCCTTTAAGAGGTTTGAATTTTTCTTTTTTGCCCGACAAAACGTTATAGAAAAACATCAAGATAAATTATAACATAGCATCAAAATAAGCGGCTAAATTGTTAGCCGCTTATTTTAGTTATCTCTGCCTCCGTAAAAGCCTGACGGTGCCCTTTTTTCTTCCTATACCTGGATTTAGAGTGATATTTAAAAACAATCTTTTTTCTATCTCTTGCTTGTCTTATAACTTTGGCCTCTACCTTCGCGCCGCTTACATAAGGCCGGCCAAGACGCAAACTGCCGTCATCACCCACAAGTAATACTTTATCGAACACAAAAACACTGCCGCCTTCAGCGTTAACCTTTTCTATTTTGATTTTATCCCCCGGGGAAACCTTGTATTGCTTTCCGCCAGTCTCTATGACCGCAAACATAGTGGTCATGATAATTTAATTTACTGATGAAATCAAGTAAACAGAAATGAAGGTAAGGATGACTATTATCAGCGAAGTGCCGGAGAAAATATAAGATAAAATCCTCTCGCGATTATAAAGATGATAAGCTAATATGAAATTTATAAGCACAATAATTCCGGCAATCGTTATGATGTTAAAAATATTTCCATTCCCACCTATAACATCCACCTCACCTTTATAATTGAAGTGAATAATAAACGGGCCTTCTACGCCGTACAAAGTCGTATAGGTCATGACACCGGAAACTATCAACAGCGTCAAACTTAAGCCGAAAAGACTGATAATAAGTAAATTTCTAATCATGGTAGCCCCAAGGGGAATCGAACCCCTGTTCCCGCCTTGAGAAGGCGGTGTCCTAGCCGCTAGACGATGGGGCCTCTCCTACGCTCCGATTACCATCGGAGCTTCGGAAGAGCAAGTAGTGGTAATTAACAGTTTACTTGTCCTTCCGAAGCTCAAATGTTCATTTGAGCGAAGGAGGAGACGATGGGGCCTCTCCTACGCTCCGATTACCATCGGAGCTTCGGAAGAGCAAGTAGTGGTAATTAACAGTTTACTTGTCCTTCCGAAGCTCAAATGTTCATTTGAGCGAAGGAGGAGACGATGGGGCCATAACGCTCGCTTCGCTCGCTAAAATCAAAATTTAAATCTCAAAAATCAAAATTACAATAATCTAAAAAGTTTGTATTGTCATTTTTAACTTTGATATTTACATTTTACACTTTATAACCATTTGCCATACTGGCGAACCAATAAGTCTTGAGCCAATTCCGGATTAGACATAATTTCCAGCACTATCTTTTCCATTCTCATGGATTGCGACCCCTTAATTAAGACTAGATCGCGGCTTCCTAATATCTTCTGTATTTCCGGCTTTGCTTCTTCCGTGTTCCAGAAACTGTAGATGTCTTTTTTGGGGAAATCCGCCTTTCTTGCTCCTTCAGCTATAAAACGAGCCTTAGCGCCCACTGTTATCAGTATATCAGCAACGCCTACTGTTTTACGGCCGATTTCTTCATGAGCATAAGTAGCGTATTTGCCCAATTCCGCCATATCACCAAATATCGCAACCTTTCTCGGAGCAGATAAATCTTTAAGTATGCCTAAAGCGGCCTCCGTTGCGAGCGGTGAGGAGTTATAAGTATCATCAAGTATATAACTATTCTTAATCCCTTCTATAAGGCGGCATCTCCCGGGTTCACCTTTATATTGCGCAAGAGCTTCAGAGATTTTAACTAAATTCATACCCTTAATCAAACTGACTGCGGCAGCGGCGGCTGCGGCATAAGCTTGTGAATTTCCGAATACCCCATCAATCCTTACCGGCACAAAATTGTCCGATGTTTCTAATTTAAACGATATACCTAACGGTTTTCCAAATTCGCTTCTATTTACGAAACTGCTTATCCTCAAATCCGCCCCCTCTCCGAATCCATAAGTAACAGCCTTGCCCTTAAATAAGTTTTTCATATCCATAACAAGCGGATCATCAAAATTCAGTATTGCTGTATCGTTTATGTTAAGCGCCTGGATAAGTTTAGATTTTTCTTTGGCTACCTCCTCCGTGTCGCTATAAAATTCTACGTGAACCGGAATACTTCCTATGGCAGTCACTATAACAACGTCCGGCTTCGCGATAGCAAGCAGATAATCAATATCACCAGGACGGTCCGCGGCATATTCCAAAACAAGCGCTTCGGGATAATGAGCCTTAAACAAAAGCTGTTCTAGAGACCTTAGAACAACGCCCAACCAAAACAGCATACCGCCAGATTTTTCATAATCTCCTAAAATAGCCAAAGGCATCCCCAATTCATTATTAAGGTTGCCTCCAGCTTTTCGTACGCTAAGACTTGATTTCAAAACTGTGTTAATGGCGGATTTGGTAGAGGTTTTCCCTACGCTGCCGGTGATGCCGATAATTGCGGGCTTGTATTTCGCTATCGTAAGCTTCGCTAAAACTTTCAAGATAAATTGCAATATGCTAAGAAAGTAAGTCTTCATAAATAATTAAATTTAATTCTCTAAATTATCCGGCGGGATATTATAGTAATTTAATATAAACTGCGCCAAATCGCGAAAAGCAGGGACAATGGTAAGCCCCGCCAAAGGCGCGCCAAGCGGTTTATCCATCTTCAAGAGAATGATGAATTTCGGGTCATAAGCCGGAGCAAAACCAATATAGGTATTAATAACTTCGTCGGTGTATCCACCATATTTAAAATCAGGCACTTGAGCCGTACCGGTTTTGCCTGCAATATTATACCCTCTAATTTTCGCTATCTCTGCTTTATTTACGGCGTTTACCATCATACCTATAACTTCCTTACTGGCTTTCTCTGTTATTACTCTGCCAATCATTTCTGGTTCTTTTTCGACATTCACATATGGTTTCATCATCACACCATGATTGGCAACAGCTGACATGGTTTTTAGAAGGCCTATAGGAGTTACGGATATGCCTTGGCCGAAAGAAGCGGTGGCGAAATTAATATCACGCTTATCAACTTCAAGCGGTCTTAAGCTGCCAACAATCTCGCCCGGTAAATCAACATTAGTTTTTTCTTTAAGACCGAATTTTACCAAGTAACTATAAAAAAGGTCGTGCCCCAAAGTACTTTCGGCAAAAACGGCTCCAGTATTAACCGAGCCCTCTATTACTTGTGTCATAGTAATTTTTCCGTGAGCCTTAAGGTCCCAATTTTTAATAGTCTTGCCGTTTAAAGTCAAAGAACCAGTATCCACGTAAGTGGTGTCCGGTGTAATCTTCCCGGCGTCTAAGCCGGCAGCCATCGTAATAATTTTAAAAATTGAACCAGGTTCATAAACGGCTTGAGTTGCCGGATTTAAAAACGCGCCCACTTCTGATTCGCCGTAAGAGTTAGGATTAAACGTAGGAATGTTTGACATGGCCAAAATTTTTCCGGTCTTAGGGTCTTGAACTATTGCTGTCCCTCCTTGAGCTTTATATTTCTCGACCAGCACGCTTAAGATTTTCTCCGCCTCCCTTTGAATATTAAGGTCTATCGTTAGTTTTAGATCCTCTCCTGCTTCAGCCGGATTAACCAGTTTATCACCTTCCGAAATCCCTGCTTTTCCTTTGAGTCTATCGTTATAATAAAACTCGACTCCGTAAGCTCCACCCACGCTTTCATCAGCAGAGACAAATCCTAAAAGATGGGAAGCAATCATACCCAACGGGTAAAGCCGGGAACGCTCATATTTAACGCCAAACCATTTTTCTAAATCTTTCCTGATAGACTTATACTCCAGAATTTTATTGACTTGGATCTCTGTGGCTTTTTTTACAATAGGCTCATAAGGATCGTCCTTTTTGCTCAAAATATCGACAAGTTCATTTTTATCCCTGCCGCTAATTTCACTAAGTATTTGGGCCGCTTCTGGAACATTTTCGATACCATTAGGGTTGGCGTAGATTATCGAATATTCTTTATTGATAGCTGCGGGCATACTTACGTTATTCTTGTCGGTAAAATAAATACTGCCTCTTACAGGATTCAACATGCCAGCAGCAAGATGGTAGAAAAAGGCCTTGGCTTGATAAGTCTCCCGTTCCTCTATTTGAAGAGTGTATAACTTAAAAATTAAGGAAGAATAGAGCAAACTAAAAAAAACTATTAAAACTGTGATGCGAATTCCCATTGTGGATTCTTGTCGTAGATTAATCCCTTTTCTTTAGCTAATTCTTCAAGTTTTCTCGAATCAACAGTTGAATAGAAGTCATTCTTAAGCTCGGCATTATCAACTCTTAACCTCTCCAGCTCCACCTCGATTTTTTCTATGTCATGCTTTAGGCTCACTGTATTTGAATAAACAAAAACGTACAAACTAGCTACTACAACAAGCAGACTGCCGAAAATAAAAAGCAAGTGTATTAAATTTTGGCTTTTGTTTGGTTGTATGACTGTCATTTTTAATATTTAGGAATTTTTATAATGGCGGCGCGAAGTTTGGCGGAGCGGCTGCGAGGGTTAATTAGTATTTCTTCCCTTTCGGCAACCATCGGTTTTTTTGTGATAATTTGAATCAATCCTTGTTTTTCCATATCCCGAAAATAGTTTTTAACAATCCTATCTTCTAAAGAGTGAAATGAGATTATAATTATTACTCCGCCTGGTTTTAGAATATTGTGTAAACTTTTTAAAACAGACTCTAAGTTGCCTAGTTCGTTATTTACATAAATGCGCAACGCCTGGAAAATTCTTGTTGCCGGGTGTATCCTGCCGCGCTCATAGGATTTCGGCACTGCGCCTCTTATGGCTTCCACGAGATCAAAGGTCGTAATAATCCTCTTTTTTCTCCTTGCTTCAATTATTCCCTTGGCAATATTTCTCGCATATCTCTCTTCCCCGTATCGAAAAAATACATCTGCTAACTCTTTCTCATTCCGTCCATTTATTATCTCGGCGGCCGTAGGACCATCTAGAGCGTAACGCATGATGAGTGGCTCGTCCTTCATAAAACTGAATCCTTTCCCTGAATTTTCTAATTGTTCTGAAGATAGCCCTAGGTCTAAAAGCAATCCATCCGCTCTCCCCAGTTTTTTACTTTTCAAGATGGCCGGCAGGTCAGCATAGTTTCCGAGAACGAGGTGAACTTCTACTTTCGGCACTTGGCCTATCCTTGATTTCGAGCCGGCAATCATACTCTTGTCCCAATCTATTCCCAAAAATATTCCGTTAGGCTCCAATCGTTTAACGATTTCTGCAGCGTGTCCTCCACCGTCTACCGTCCCGTCGATAATAAATTTATCCGGCAACGGCCTCAATATTTCTAAAACTCTATTTAAAAGAACCGGAACATGCGCCATTAAATCCCCAACTCGCTCAACTTCTCGGCTATTTCCTCTGACTGACTTTCGGTTTTCGCTTTGTAATCACTCCATGACTTCGCATCCCATACTTCCATCCTGTTATAAACGCCTGTTACCACTACTTCCTTACTCAATCCGGCATATTTTCTTAAGTAATCCGGAATAAGAATTCTACCTTGAGTATCCAGTTCCACATCCGTTGCGCCGGCAAGCATATTCCTTGCGAAAGCACGAGAGTTAGCTTGAGCCAAAGGTAAACCAACAAGCTTTTGCGCGAGAGTTTCCCAATCCTTATTAGTAAATACGAATAAGCAGTGATCCAACCCTTTTGTGATAATCGCCCCACCGGAAAGTTTGGCTCTGAATTTAGCCGGAATAGCTATTCTGCCTTTGGGGTCAAT
>Ga0210057_1001927_pt1 | contig 30643 bp, 28 predicted proteins | sample CryGeyCG2114_010_2_FD_183968 | JGI IMG/M metagenome (GOLD analysis project Ga0210057, IMG submission 183968) | Groundwater microbial communities from aquifer - Crystal Geyser CG10_big_fil_rev_8/21/14_0.10 (SPAdes) (version 2) | ecosystem: Environmental > Aquatic > Deep subsurface > Groundwater ...
AATCGGCAATCTCCTGCTGATTTTTTTCTTCTTTTTTCCATTTGAGGATTAATTTCCTCTCATCTATCGATAACATAGAAAGAAGAAAACACTTACCATTTATATGCGTTTCTTTTGTCGCTGACTAAAATGTGGATAATCATTTAAATGCAACACGTGATTATGATTTAATTGCAAGAACATCCGATTCTTTAACTTCACTTTTATTAATTGAGCATGCAGCTCAGATTCATAAAATTCCAATTGTATGGGGCACTAGAAAATCTTGGCCCGAGAGAACAACATTTACTGTTAAAGTAAAAGATTATTCTATTGGTAATCATCCACATTTTTCAAAAGCATTTAATCCTGAAAATTGGGGGATTGAACCGGATTTATTTGATTCTGTTTGTAAACAAATTTCAGGTGAATCTAGATATGAACCTCAAATTTTTGAGGAAATGAATCAAAAAAATATAAATTATATGGCAGAAAGGTTAAGGGGGCCAATAATAGAAAATCCAAAATCTATGCTAGGTCCACAAGTTGATGAAGATGAAGTTCGTAGAAAAGTTGAACAAGATCCACTCTTTTTCAAAAGATGTTCAGATCCTGTGATGACTATGCTTGTGGGGGCACATACTGCTGAAGTCATTTTAAATTTACTGACAAAAACACCCACCTATATTCCTACAGTAAGTGTAAAGAAAGGAGAATGTAGTTTTGATTCATTAAATCAATAAGATTTATAAAGATCCGATCTCCCTTTAAACATATGGATGTAGGAGGACAAGCAGTTATAGAAGGTGTTATGATGCGGAACAAAGAACGTTTTGCAGTAGCTGTCCGATTACAAGACGGTTCTATAAAAGTAAAAGAAGAAAAAAATTCTAAATTTCCTAAAATTTTCAATAAATTTTTTATTCGTGGTATTGTTGGATTAGGATACACATTATATGATGGGATTCGTGCATTAATTTGGAGCAGTAACCAAAACCTTGGTCTAGAAGAAAAACTTTCTAAGAGAGAAATTATTACAACTGTTACTTTGTCACTTGTGATATCTGCAATTGTCTTTGTCTTAATTCCATTCCTTTCTGCAAAATATCTTGCACCAAGTGGGGCTTGGTTTGATGTGTTAGATGGTATATTTAGAGTAGGATTATTTATAGGATATTTATTATTAATTTCTCTGATGAAAGATGTGAAAATTTTATTCTCATATCATGGTGCGGAACATAAAGCCATTTATTGCTATGAAGAAAAAAAGCCATTAACTGTGGAAAACGTACGAAAATTTACTCGTTTTCATCCTAGATGCGGAACCACATTTATTTTTGTTGTACTCTTATTATCAATCTTCTTATTCACATTAATTCCGGGAAGTTTTGTGATGAAATTTGTAGGAAGAATACTTTTACTTCCAGTATTAGCGGGAGCAGGTTACGAATTAATCAAACTTTCCGGAAAATATCACAAGAATACTTTTGTCAAAATCTTTATCGCACCAGGATTATGGTTACAAAGAATTACAACTAATGAACCAAATGACAAACAAATAGAAGTTTCTATTAAGGCATTGAAAGCTGTTATTGATTGATTATTTTTTTGTTTTAATTATGGGATTGGGTTATAAGAAAAAAATTAAAATTTGCCCCATACTGCTGCACTTTTACTTCGTTCAACTTCATTGAGAACTGCATATGCAAACAATGCACGTTCAGTTGGATCCTTAAGGTTCTTGAAATAAGCTGTTGCTTTTGTTAAGGCATTATCTCGTTCATCATTGTTATACCGTAAATCTGATTGAAAAGGATCTCCGACTGTAACCATTTTACAATTTTGTCCCATTCTTGTTCCTATCAAACGAAGTTCTGCATTCGTAAAATTCTGAGCTTCATCAACAAGAATATATGTATTATTAACTGTGTCTCCACGCAAATAATTAGGGGGGTTGAAAATTAATTTTTCTTCATCTAATAATGTTTGGGTTCCAGGACCTCTTAAAACAAAATCAACCAAATTTTTAATTGCACCAAAATAAGGTCCTATCTTTTCGCTAACTCCTCCGGGAAGAAATCCAATTTCATTTGAACCTGCATCAACTAAAGGACGGAAAACCATTATTCTCTCATATTTTTCATTGGGATAATTAATTTGATTCAGTCCTGCAATAATAGCCATTAAAGTTTTTCCTGTTCCTGCTCTCCCTAAACCATTTACAATTGGAACATTTTGATCTAAACATGCATCTAATAAATATAATTGTCTTGAGTTTCGTGCTTTTATACCTTCTATTTGTATACGCTTATTATTAATCAAAGGCACTAATTGTGCTTCTTTTACTTTTACATGATGCCTGTAAGAACGATCAGTTGATAAAATCTCAAAATATTGGTTTTGCTGAACTTTACCCTCTAAAGAATCAGGTATTTCAATGGTATGTGGACATCCATTTTTAGATTCAGAAAACATGCTAGCTAAAATTTCATCTGGGAAGATAAATTGATCCTGTATGGAAAACATTTCATCAAAGTCAACTTGAGCTTTATCGTGAAAATAATCTTCCGAAAAGATACCTCTACCTATTGCACGAATACGAACAGCTGTATCTTTTGAAACCAAGACTGTTTTTTGATCTGGATTTTTTTGTTGTATTTCTTCTGCTATATCTAAAATATCATCATCACCATAATTTGATCTCTTTTTTTCATCACAAAGATAAAACGTACTTCCATCTTCTAATTTAATTCCATTTTTAATCTCTAAAGGTTCTACAGCATCTGTTAATTTACTAATATTTCTTAAAGCTTCTCGTGCAGAAAATGCAACTTCTCCAGTTCCCTTTTTTAATTTATCCAATTCTCCTATTACAGTGATAGGAAGATAAATATTATTTCCGTCAAATGTATGAAGTGCATTCGGATTACCAATTAATACATTCGTATCTAGAATATAATTATGTGTACTATCAACCATCTATATCATCTCTTTAATGCATCATTAATTGCTTTATATTCTGCAGCAAATCTATAATGAGGCATATTTTTTTTAATTGTAAGATCAAAATAAGATTCCGCGCCTTCTCTTAACGCTTGTCCAATTTTTCCAAAATTTTCGTTTTGTGCAAATTTGGAAACATTTGACTCTAATGATTCTTGAGAAAAACCTTCTGGTATAAAAATTCTTTTTGTATAATTTTCTTTTAATTCGTCACGAGTAAAATGACGTAATTCTAATTTCCATTGAAATCGCGCAAGAGCACCACGAGAATATGTTTGAAATGTTTTTTCCAATTCTTGTAAAGCTGTATCTGCAAAATGTGGCGTATTTGCCATTTTTCTTCCAGGAGAAGTTCTTGAAGTACTTGATTCTATGATTGCAGCATACAACATTCCTAAAGATTCATCATCCATTCTATAAGGTTCATTGTTATCTAATCTTACTTCTGGATCTTCTAATCGTTTAATTGTACAACGTAAAGGAACACGTAAACTTCTTTGATAATGTGTTAATATCTTATCTTCATTAAAATCAAGAATTCTATCAATTGCCATAACGAATAGCTTACCAAATTCCTTATAAAACTATTTCCATACTCAAACATAATCTCTTGTAAACTCATTTAAGAATATACATTACTCACATGTCCTTCTTTACGTACCATAATCACATGTTCTACAAAACTTTCAATCTTACTCTCGTGACTAACAATCACAGTTTGTCGTAAATTAAGCTTCTCCAACACATCTCTAACTTTGTCTAACTGCTGAGAACTAAAGCCGTCTGTTGGTTCGTCCAAGATCAGTAAATCTTTTGTTTTAATTTGATGAACAACATCATTAATAACTCTATTAAGTGCTAGTCTATATGCCAGTGCAGCCGATGTTTTCTCACCACCACTCAGATTCCGAAATGAAACCTCATAACCGTTCTGTTCAATCAACGGACTAAATGTATCGTCAATCCTTGCGGTGATTTGGTCATCTTCAATAAGGATATCAAACCATTCTTGAAATAATTGATTGAATAAATTATGAATGTGAATCATCACGTGTTTTTCAATCGTATACATCAATGGCATAAAGAATCCGTCCAACCACCTATATAAATTTTGATTGCTTTTTAATTCAACTTCCATTTTTTTAAATTTTACTATTTGTAATCTTAAATCATTTTCTTGATTTTCAAAATTCAATATGGTTGCCTTTAATCTTCCTTCTTCTACTGCAAGTGTTTTTTCCTTTTCCATCACATCTTGTAATTGTAATCTTCTTTCCTTCACCATTTCAGTTAAATCTAATTTCTCTTTCAATTGTTCTTCAACTAATATCAACTCATCCTGTAAAATTGTTAATTCTTGCATGATATTTTCTTTCTGTGTTTTAATGAGGGTAATTTGCTGTTGCATCTGTTCATGATGGAGGATGATTTGCATCATTTCTTGATGGGTTTTAATTTTAAGTTGTAAATCCTCAATATTAATCAAAGTTACAACAGAGAACTCTTGCATAATTTGGTTGTTCTGTGTAATTAAGTTCATCATTCTTTCTTTTTTTATAGTTAGCGAATGTTGCTTTTCTTTTAATTGTCCTAATTCAACTTCTGTTTTGGTTAAAAGATTTTTCTGTAAATTCCATTCTTGAATCTTCGTTGTAACCTCTTGCTGTCTATTCAAAACTTCTACTTTCTCCATATCTAAATTCTTCAAGATTATTTCGGCTCCTGCAACTTTCTCACTTTCCACATGAGAAATTTTAGATTTGTGATCGTGAGTTACATTTTGTAAACACATGGGGCATTCTTCCAATTGTAAAATTTTTTGCTGTAGTTGTTTAGATTGATGTAGTAACGTTTGATTCATAGAAATTTGTGAGGATATTTGAATAAAATGTTCATCCAATTTTTTCTTTTGTGATTCTAGGATATTTCCCTCATCTACCATTTTCTTTAAACCTAATAATAACTCTTCTTTCTCAATATACACAGAAGTTTGTTCTTCTAATTGACGAATCTCCTGTTTTTCCTGGATCATATTCTGTTGTAATTGTTGAACCCGCTCTTGTAAGGATGATTTTTTTTGTAACACTTCTGACGTTTGTAATTCTAAAGAGTTTAATTCCATTTTGACACGTTCTTTATCCAACCCTTCTGGTAAATTTGTTTTTTTGTGTTCAAAATTTTCTAATTGTTGTTGTAACTCTACCAATTGCCTGCCTTTTGTTTCTTTTAACATAAATTTCATTTTCTGTTCTTGTTGTAATTTTAGAAATTCTAAATGCTGTCTTTCAAAAATCTCAATTTCTTGTCTTTGCACATTTATCTTCCCGCGTAAATCTTGTAAGGGGACTAATAATTGATTCAAACCAACTTGCAACTTTTCTTTTTCCCCACTTAGAATTACAACCTTTTCCATCACTTCGGGTAAGGGTTCCAATCTTGTTTTTATGACTGCAATATCTGTACGCATTTCTTTCAAATATATTTGTAAATTATCTCTTATGCTCTTATATTTATCAATGTTAAACACTTTCCGTAATACATCTAAACGAATATCTGCATTATCTTGCAGAATCAGTTTCATTTCCTCTTGCGGTGTGTAAACAGTATATCTATAAATGAAATTTTTTGTACTTAACAACAACTCTTCAGGATATCCCAATAAATTCAAAATTTCAGATTTTAATTCTACCGCTGTTAATTCCTTCTGCTCACCATTTACAGAAATAAAGCCAGATACTTGCTTGATAGATTTATGATCCTTCTTCAACTTCCGCATAATGATAATTTCTTTATCTTGCAATTGAAACGTTAATTCTACAGAACCTTCTAATGTTCCCTTTCGTAACAATAATTCAGCAGGCAAATCCGTTCTAGAAGTTCCAAACAATGCAAATTCAATCGCTAAAAGAATTGTAGACTTTCCACATCCAATATCTCCAGATAATACTATTGAGCCATCTGGAAAAGAAATAGTTTCGCCTATATAAGAACGAATGTTTGATAATTTGAGTTGGCGTAGAAGCATGGGGTTTATTACAATTTTAAGAAGATTTAAAACTTTATAGGGTGTAGAATAGTAGTTTTATTGTGTCATAATCTTTATTAACCAATATTTATTTCTTTAATTTTTGAGATGGTAGATATTAGGGATTTTTCTATAGATGAACTTTGTAATGCGGGAAAAATTATTGTGATTCATTCTGCAATGAATGGTGGTAAAACCGAAACTCTTGTTAAGGAAATGAAAAGAGCACTATACAATGGTGTGAATTCCATGGCATATAATACTGACATAAATGCAAGAGAAAGGGATGCAATTGTTGTTGATGGAAAAATATTCCATCCCGCTTTAACAGTTGGTCCAATTTCAGAGATCAAAAAAGATTTTGAGGATAGGCGTAGTCAATTAGAATATTTTTTAGATAAACCAATCACATGGGGCGAAGAAATTATGATTAGGGGTGTACCACATATTAAGGGATATCCCCTACGAGTTCTTGGAGTTGATGAAGTTAATTTTTTCATGAAAAATGATCAGGAAGCAAGGGAAATGTTGGCTTTAGCAGATTGGTGTTCTAATCAAAAAGTGGCAAGTTATTTTGCAGGTTTATCCCATGATTTTAGACATATGCCTTTTGGTTTGGTTGAAAGGTTGATTAAATATGCAGACATTGTTGGACAAAAAAAACCAGCCTGTATGGGTATTCCTGAAGGGGAAGTAAAATGTTCAAAACCTGCAACCCATTCACAAAGATTATGGACCCGTCAATATGCAGAATCGCAAGGGTTAGAACATTTACCAGATTTTAATTTTGTAGGTAAAAAACATAATAGGATTGTTGGTTTATATGTTCCTGCTCCATTCTTTGATTTAACTGTGGCTAGTGAAACAAAAGAAGAAGAAGCACGTCAATCAGAGATAGAATATCTTCCTGTTTGTAAGGATTGTGCAAAGCATCCCTACAAAAATGAAACAGGTTTAGTTTTGGATGCTATCAGAAAAGGAGTGGATCCTTCATCAGCAGTAGATGACGAATTAATTACCAAAAAAATTATCAACTTTCTTACACATCCTTTTGAAGGATATGTTGAAAGAACGCCTGAAGGAATTTATGTGCCTTTACACAAAAATAATCCATTTAGCTAGTTCCTTCCATAAACCTTTTAATACTCCTTATCTCTTCATAGTATATGGAATTTTTAACACTTTGTGAAAAACAAGAGTACTCTAAAAAAGATTGTCAGGAGTTTCAAGAAGCTTTAGAATTTGCAAAGATTATTCTTGGACCTAAAACGCGTCTTTCTGGTGAATCATATTATACCCATAATGTGAATGTTGCCAAAATTTTAATGGAAAACAAATCTGAGCCTGAGATCATAATAACTGCAATTCTTCATGGGTTACTAAAAGATGTCAATAAAGAAATAATTCAAAAACGATTTGGAAAAGAAGTTCTTGGTTTACTTGAAGGTGCCACAGAACTTGGGATGTTAAAAGTAAAACACGGGAAACTAGATCCATCTGTGTTACGTAAAATCATGCTTACAACCTTGAAAGATCCACGTGTTGTACTTGTGAAATTAGCAAATAAACTAGAAAACATGAAAACCATTCATGTCTTTTCTCAAAAAGAACAGGAACGATTAGCAGAAGAAGTGCTTGATTTTTATGCTCCTCTTGCATATCGTTTAGGAGTGGAACGATTTAAAATTCAACTTGAAGATGTAGCGTTTCGTATCTTAAATCCCAAAAAGTATAAGGAAATTGCAACATTCCTTAAAGAAACTGAGGAAGAACGTGAACATAATATTAATGGAATCATTTCCAAAATTAAAGGTATTACAAAAGATAAAGTAAATCTTATTAATATTAAAGGACGCTCTAAACAGATTTATAGTATTTACAAAAAATTGAAACGTACAGGAGCATCAGTCCAATTACATAAACAAATGGATCTTCTTGGTATACGAATTCTTGCAAAAAATGTGGGGGATTGTTATACTGTTTTAGGATTACTTCTAGAAACATTTACAGCACGTGAGGGAAGATTAAAAGATTACATTGCAAATCCTAAATCAAATTTTTATAGATCTATTCATGTAGGATTAGAACTTCCTCACGGAAAAGTTGTTGAAGTTCAAATACGAACGCAAGAAATGGATGAATTTGCGGATGAAGGAGTTGCAGCCCATTGGCGATATAAAAGTTTGAAATCAGATGAACTTTTTGAAAAGAAAATTTCCTGGTTACGAAATGTTTTAGATCTTCAAAAAACAAATGAACTTATTGAATCTGTCAAAGTGGATCTTTTTGGTGATAAGATTCAATGTTATACACCAAAAGGCGATGTGAAAGAACTTCCTGTTGATGCAACGTTACTTGATTTTGCGTATCTTGTTCACGAACAGATTGGAAATCATTGTATTGGTGGGCGTGTGAATGGGAAATTCGTTCCTTTGAAACATAAATTACATAATGAGGATGTTATTGAAGTTTTAATAAACAAAAAACAACGTCCACGGAGAGGATGGATTAGGATTGTCACATCTTCTAAAGCAAGGCAGAAAATAAGAAAATCCTTGAAAGAGTTTGAGAAGTTACCTGCAATATACTTTAGGACATTTAAACCAGAAATCACAGAAGAACTTGGAATTCTTGTAAAATCTGAAGTATATCCCAATGCAACCTGTATTCTCGCAAAATGTTGTAAACCAATTCCGGGAGATGAAATTCTTGGTATTGTTACAAAACGTAAGATTATTTCTACACATCGGACAGATTGTAAATTAGCTGAAAAAGAATCTAATAGGTGGGTTTCTGTAGAATGGAAAAATGAATATAATCAAAAAATTCAATTCTCCGTTGTTGCAGATGAACGAAGTGGATTACTTGCCGATTTACTTAATACAATAGTACGTGCTCAGTTTGAAGTTAAGGAAGCAAAAGCAAAACTCGTTGGTAGTGGTCAGGCAGAATGTTCTTTTTTAGTGATTCCAAAAGATTTGGATCATGTGAAAGAACTAATTAAAAGAATTTTTAAATTACGGGGCGTAAAAAAAGTTTACTTTGGTTAAATTCGTTGATTTTATATATTCAAGTTTTTTCTATCTTTTATGAAAAGATTCATTTTAATTGTCATTTTACTTTTACTTACAGGGTGTGGTTCAAAAATTTGTTGGGAATGTTATGATGGTGCAACAGATTGTAAGAATTATGACGAACCAAAAAGAGAACTTGCGCAACCTGATGCATATTTTTTTTGCAAAGGAAAATGTAATCTTGAAGGTATAAAATGTGGAGTTAATATTCTTGAAGTTAAGAAATAAACTGAAATTCCTCAATTACCGAATGGAATTTCATATATAGTTCGCCTAATTGAAGTTAATATTGTTCGCTTTTAATGGAAACTCACTATAAACCAAAAAATAACTTAATTCTGCAAAGAAAACAAGGTTTTCTGCACATATAAAAAATATTATCTTTTTGTTTTCCAGAATGGTTCAATGTGAGAGAATGCTAAAAATCATACGATTATTTTTATCAAATCAACCATTCTTTTAGAATAACCCCATTCATTATCATACCAAGATACGATCTTCAAGAATTTTCCATCAACAACTTTTGTTAATTTAGAATCAAAGATAGAACTATGTGGGTTTCCAATAATATCGGAAGAAACTAGTTCATCTTCTGAATATTCAATAATACCTTTCATTTTACCGGCAGCCTGTTTCTGAAATAATTTATTAATGGATTCAACAGTTACATCTTTTTTCATTTCAATGGTGAAATCTGTAATACTTCCATTCACAACAGGTACACGAATCGCAGACCCACGAATTTTACCTGCTAATGAAGGAATGGCTTCTACTGTTGCAACATCTGCGCCAGTAGAGGTAGGGATCATATTTATTGCTGCAGCTCTCGCACGACGTAAATCTTTATGTGGTCCATCTACAATTTTTTGATCAGCTGTATAAGCATGGATTGTGCTAAAGAAACATCGTTTTACCCCAATATTTTCCTCAAGAACTTTCATAATAGGTGCCACACAATTTGTGGTACATGAAGCATTACTAATGATCTGGTGTTTCTTTTTATTGTAAGATTTATCATTTACGCCAAGAACAATTGTTGTAGTATTAGCGGGACATAATTGACCAGACTCACATTTACATGGTGCTGAAATTAAAACTTTTTTTGCACCCGCTTTTAAATGAACTGCAGCTTTCACAGGATCTCTAAAAAAACCCGTACTTTCCACAACAACATCAATTTTTAACTGATGCCAAGGAAGATTTGCAGGATCTTTTTCAGAAAACACTTTAATTTTCTTTTTTCCAACATGCAATGTATTGTTTGATGCAGAAACATCAACATCTAATTTTCCATGAACAGAATCATGTTTTAATAAATGAGCCAGAGTTTTATTATCTGTCAAATCATTTACTGCAACAATATTGAGTAATTTATCATTCATTGCTGCACGAAAGACCATACGACCAATACGACCGAATCCATTAATTGCGACATTGATTACCATAGTAAAAGGAATTATTGTGAGTTTATATAACTTACGACTTCACATAAATCTTTTATTTAATATTTTATCTGCTCGTTCTTGTACTTCTTTTATTTAATAGAGGAGTAATTGTATCTGGTTTTGGTGTAAGTGGTGGTTTGGCAACGTCATGCCAAGAATTTTCATAACAATAATAGGTTTTATCATTAGTATCATAAGATTTTTCTTCTCCTGTTGAACAAATAATTGAGTCATCTTCAAGTTTAAAAACCATCGCATTTTTTGGATCATCAACAAATGAAATTTCTGAAAATGCTCCTACTCCGGTATATTTAGTTCTTCCAAGATATTTGTTTGGTCCATTTTCTAAATAAAATAAACCTTCATTTAAATCTTTGAAACTAATACTAAATGTTCCTCTTGATGTTGGAGGGCAATTAGTAAGAATATTATTCATAGCACATAAGTAGTCATTTCCACTATATGGGTTCTTATTTAAATTTGAAACAAAAATATAAAATGTACCTCGATAAAAATAATTGCTTAGACCTTCTTTATACGATGCTGTTGAAGGAGAAGTTTGAAAGTAAGATAAATCCTCATTATAATTGTAGATAGAAACATAACCAATTCCTGCATTTTGAATGAATTGGTTTTGATTTTTCCAACTCCCTAAGTATGATTTTGTTTTTTCTAATCCTTCCGATGCTAATTTGAATCTAATGGTACCAATTCCTGTACATAAACCTCTTTCCAATTATTTTTCCTTCCTCACCTTCAAGACAAGGTTGTAACTCTTTAATTTGTATAAGAGTATTTCCACTTCTTCCTTGATTTTTTATAGCTTGACCAGCAAGAGAATTTTCATTTTGTGAGAATAAATATGTTCCAATAACGATTAATAAGAGAAGAATAATTCCTGAAATTATATATAATGGCTGTTTATTCCTTTTTTTTATATTTTTCAAATTCTTTTTTGGTTTAGATTTCACGTTTATTTTACCTTTTTTAATAATTCAATGTAAATTCTTATTATTTATATAACTTACGACTTCACATAAATCTTTTATTAGTAATGTTTTAAATCCAACTTTAGAAGGAATAACGGAATCATCAATGGGATTATCACCAATCACAATACAATTTAATGGGTTTAATTTTTCTTTTTCAATTAATTTTTTCCAATATACCGTTTGATTTTTTTTGCAACCAGCATCATCATGAGAAAATACAAAATTTACATTAATACCATATTTTTTCAAATACAATTTAATTGTTCGTTGCATAGAATTAGAAGCAATACCTACTTTGAATCCATGTAACATTTGTAAAACATCAAATACTTTATCATGCAACACATCTATTACTTCAATGTGTTTCTCAAGAATTTCATAATATTCACCTAATAAACCAAGCTCTCTACATAAATCTCCTGAATCATATCTTCCATGAGATTCTATGGGAACTCCTTTTATTTTAGCCTCTTGTTCTAATTCAAAATCTGATAAACTTAATTTATGTTTAATCATTTTAAGAACTTCAGGATACATTTTGGCATAAATTTTTGTATCAATTAAGGTGTCATCTAAATCAAAAATGTAAGTTGTGATCATTGTAACAAATTAAACTAAACCTATATAAATAATTAACCAAATAATACTCATTATGATAGAATTAGAACCAGTTTCGAACGCAGACAACATTTCATTCAAACCTAAATTCAAGGAACGTTATGAACAATTAACGGATTGGGAACAATTTAGATGTTACTCTCTCGCATTTCTTAGAAGATGTATTAGAATCAATACAGTTTTAGGAACAGTTAAAGAAACAAAAGCATCCATTGAAGCAAAAGGTTGGGTTCTTACACCTGTTCCATGGTCCAAGGAAGCATTCTGGATTGATAATCCTGAAAGAAGAGATGTAGGGAATTTGTTGGAACATAAAACTGGTAAAATTTATGTGCAGGAAGCAGCATCTATAATTCCTCCCTTAGTTCTTGATCCTCAACCAGGAGATATTGTATTAGATATGTGTGCATCTCCAGGAAGTAAGACAACACAGATGGGTGCAATGATGAAAAATGAAGGAATCATCGTTGCAAATGATTACAAAGGTCAACGATTACAATCATTAGGAATTAATTTACAACGATCCGGTTTAACAAATGTGGTCGTCACGTTAATGGATGGTAATAGGTTTCATGGTTTTCAATTTGATAAAATTCTTGCAGATGTGCCCTGTTCAGGAACAGGTACTATTAGAAAATCTTTGAAAACAATTAATATCTGGAATCCTCACATGATTACAAAACTTGCAAAAGCACAAATGAAATTGGCAGTAAATGCATTCAATAATTTAAAAGTAGGCGGTGAAATGGTGTATTCAACATGTTCTGTAGAACCAGAAGAAAATGAAGGTGTTGTTAATTATCTTCTTGAAACATTTCCTAATGCAAAAATAATCCCTGTGAAATTAAAAGGTTTGAAAGTCTCTAAACCTGTGATGGAATTTGATGGTGTAAAATATCATAAAGATATTAGAAAAGCAATCCGTATTTGGCCTCAGGACAATGACACCGAGGGATTTTACGTTGCAAAAATTAAAAAGAATTAATTATTTTTTCTCAACTCTAAATGCATGATCTAACTCTTCTTTTGTATACATTTTAGGAACTTTTCCTGTGTCTGCATACATAAACAAGGCTGTATCAAATATTGTATTAGCAGCACCAAGAATCACTTTGCTTAAAGCAATGTAAAGAATCCATAATATTGCAAATCCAATTGCTAATGAAAGAACTCCATCAATCAAGAAAAGGATGGCCGGAACCGCAAATATAATAAATCCAATGCCTCCAACTAAACTAGCAAAAACATTTAATCCAAGATATTTTACTAAACTTTCTCCCCAAGTTTTTTTAATAGTATTATAAGATTTTTTTAAACTATCAATAGGTCCAGTACCTTTAATTATAATTGAAGGAACAACAAAGATACTTACAATTTTCCATGCAAGACCCGCTAATCCAATTAACATTTTGGCGATCATACCAACGATACCACCTTTTTCTCTTGCTTTACTTTCGGCTGAACTAATAATAATACCTACAGTTCCCGTTAATAATGCCCATTGAACTAATTGCCATTTTTTATCCCATGCGGCTTTAACTCCTTCCATAAAGGTTGCATCACCACCTTCAAATCTAGTCTTTGCAATATGAACAATTCCTGCATGTGAAAATACACCAATAAATATTTCTAAAAAGAAGAATAATAATCCAAAAAATACCATAACAGTAATTGGAGGGATAATATGTTGAATTAGTAAGGCTATCAAGAATGGAAAAAATAATCCTATAAATAACAAAATAGTTAAAATAACTCCTATAATTGGAAAAACTAAAATCTCTTTATCTGCTCTAATCACAGCAAATGTTTTCTTGGTAATATCCCAACTTCGTAAAAGACGTTCCTTGTAAGGCATTTTTTTTATAGTTTCAAACATATGAAATAAATCAATTCTTTCATTTATAATACTTTCGTCTTAAAAACAAAGAAACACCTCTTCTGAAGAATCACAATCCTTTTAAAACTGAAAGGCAATTCTAATCTGATGTACGGGCTTCCCAAAATTCTGACTGATAAAGTTGAGAAAAACACCTCTCAGTTTTATAAAATTTTAAAAAATTCTCTCAAAGTTAAAGGAGAAGAGATATTGATTATTAGTGATTATGGGCATGGTGAAAATATCTTGGCACCTATGTTAGCATATGGTTATTATGCAGCTGCAAAATCCAAAAAGATGAACGTTAACTTATTATTTCAAGATGTTAAAAAAGGTTTCATGTTTGCTGATGATCATGTAGTAAAAGCAATTGAGCTTTTAGAAAAAAATAATATTGTCATTCTTGCAGTGTCAAACAAATTAGGGAGATTTGGTGACCAAAATTCCTTCCGAACTTATTGTAATGCTCGGAAGCACAGATTTCTTTCTGCAACCGGACTTGGAGATGTAAAAACAGCATATTATCAACAATTTATGGAAGCAATGTCTATAAATCATAATCGGATGAAAAAGAAAGGATATTTAATTAAAAAACAATGGGATAAAGCTAAAACCATTCGTGTGAAAACTGAAGCAGGAACAGATATTACATTTGATGTAGAGGGCATGGAAGCAATTGCAAACATAGGAGAATACCATCAACCAGGCCAAGGGGGAAATATGCCCGCTGGTGAGGTTTATATCCCTCCACAAGGATATCATGGTGTCAGTGGAAAATTTGTCATTGATGGTAGTATGAAAACCGAAAATGGTGCCATATTATTAGATTCTCCTGTGATGGTACATGTCAAAGAAGGAAAAGTAGTAGAATTAGAAGGACCAAATGCATATCTTTTGGAAGAAACTTTTCAAAAGTTTGAAGCACGTGCAAAATATCCTGATAGAGTAAGACAAATCGCAGAACTAGGTATAGGTATTAACCCAGGTGCAGTTTTAATTGGTTCAATGATTTTAGATGAGAAAGTTTATGGAACAGGCCATATTGCAATTGGAAGCAATTCATGGTTTGGTGGTGCAATTAAAACAATTTATCATGGAGATCAAGTTTTTAAGAAACCAATTTTTTATGTAGATGGAGTTAAGAAAGAATATTAACGTTCTTCTATTTCTTCTTTTAATACATTTACAATTTTAGAAGGGCGTGCTTCTTTCTCTCCTTCATAAATCATAAAACTTACTTCTTTTTCTATATCTGAATCGAGATTTTCCAGTTTTGTCATAAAAGGTTCGCCGGTTTTATTTGCAGATGTTGTCACAATTGGAAATCCTAATTTTGCAACCACTTTAGAAAACCAATGATCTGGCAAACGAACCCCCAATGTTTTTTTTTCTTTTGTAACAGAAGCAGCTACACATTTTTTGTTTTTAATGGGCATAATTAAAGTATAAGGGCCAGGTAATTTATCTACCCATTTATGATTCATACAATTTTTTTGAATCCATTCTTTGGAAGGAACCCATACTGAAAGTGGTGTGTCTGGGCGTTCTTTAATCTCGCGAATTTTTTCAACAGCCTTTTCATCTAATGCATTACAACCTAATCCATAAATTGTATCAGTTGGATGAATAAATATTGCACCCTGTTCTATTTTTTCTACTATTTCCTCAAAACGTATACGCAATTCTATTTCTGTTAAAATTTCCATAAAAAGAAAAATAATGGGGACGGTTTATATTATTTTCCGTCCCCACAGAGGTGTTGGGGCTGTTGAGGCTTTCCAAGAGGGCTGTGGAAATATTAAAAACCGTGCATTGTAGGGAAATCATCTAAATATGTTTGTTTGAATTCTATCGGCTGATCATACTTTTCAAGCAACATTGAAATGCGTTGTTTAATGTTCATGCAAACCACCCCCCGCTCATTTGAAAATCAAATGTATCTTCTTTGGTCATAATTGTACGTTCGGTTAAATCTCGTACTTGTTTCTCAAACAAATTTCGTATAGTTCGTGTTGTTAAATCAACCATATATCTCACCTCTTTTTTGATCATAAAAAAGGATCTCAGAAAATTGTTTTAATTTTCTTGTCACCTCTTTTTTGATATATTCCTACTGGCTTTGGTGGTTTATATAGTCTATCCGTACTTGTCCAGTGTGTCTAGTGGTTTATATATTGCTAGTTGAAAGTCTTAAATTTTATACTTTAAACGCTTCAGACACTAGACAAAACACTTAAATATCTTGGGAACTTTGTTTTTTTATGCCTGATGCAAATGCTGAAAAACAACCTGAAATAGAAATGGAACATTTAATTGCAAAACCAAGAATTACAAAAGAACCAAACTTCCATTCAGAATGGGCAGTAGTCTCATTACTTTTAAGTTTATTTGGATTCATTGTACCTTTTATATTTAGCACATTAGCTATTATTTTTGCAGTCGGTGGTTTAATGCAAGCAAATAGAGAAGGTCTGAAAGGCAAATGGATGGCAGTTCTCGCAATTCTTTTTGGTATTACAAGTATTATCATTTATACTATTCTTGTTATTATTGGGATTAATCTCGCACAGCAAATGCTTGCCCAATTCGGCGATCCAAGTATGTTATTGGGATTGAATTAATTTTGAATTAATTTTTAAAAATTAATCTTTAAATGATCACAGAATTCTTATGGCATTAATTAAAGAAAATAAAGTATTGAGAGGTTTGATTGTTTGCGAATGGGTTCATACCCCGCTGCTTGCAGCGACTAATTAAGAGCAAACACTAAAAACCCAATATTAATCTAAACATACCCCACAGCTTGCTGTGGTTGGGTTTTTGATTAACCCTTGACATTATTTCTTTTTGTGAGTAATCAACCTTCTCAAAGAAGTGTTTTGAATAGTTTTTCAAAACCCTCTATTAAAAAAATAAATTTAAATTAAAACACCGTTAAGTGTTCCTTCTTGACCAGGTCTGCTTGTAATTCTTGCTTTCCCCATTTTTGTTTCAACAACAGCTCCTTTTGTAAGGATGTTTCGTCTAACTAAATGTGGGTTTGAAGGATTCTCAACTACAGTTACAATTACTGTTTTTTGTGTTTTTCCTTTCTGATCTGCAACATTAATCTCATTACCTTGAAGTAGAACTTGTTTAGAATTTCCACCGATTGTTCGTTTCTGCTTTGTTCGCTTCTCATCAGCTAACTTTGTATTTGCAGAAAAACCAGCTAATTCGTGATGTTTCTTTGATCGTCCTGATTTTAAACGTCCACCTGATGCTTTTCTTTTTGATTTTTCTTGGGATCTTGCCATTTTAGGTATTATGTGAAGGGGTGGTTTATAAAAGTTTCCATGAGGAAACTTCAAAATGCCAATATTGTTAGTTTCCGAAGAAATCTAACATGCTAATTTTGTTAGTTTCCATAAGGAAACCCAAAACTATCTCATTTTGATGGTTGCGTTTAAATAATCTTATTTTCCATTCACAAGTTTATCTCTAAGCTTCTGTTTTCCTTTCCAATATAGTGCGTGATTTAATACTTCTTCAATACGCTCAACTGGAATAATTGTAACTTTATTTAATTGGCTTTTTTCAATCACAATGTCATCTATATTACTCTTAGGAACAATGATTGTTTTGATACCAGTCTTAATTGCAGCTTCTACCTTGGAACTTACACCGCCTACTGGCAATACGTCTCCTCGGACAGATAAAGACCCTGTCATTGCGACATCTTGGCGCACAGGTACTTCTTTTAATGCAGAGATTACTGCTGTCGCAACAGCAATGGATGCGGAATCTCCTTCTACACCTTCATATGTTTGAAGGAATTGAATAAAAATATCTCGCGTTTCTTTAATGTCTTCACCGAAGTATTTCAAAATAATCGCACTAACATTTTTAATTGCCTCTTTTGCGATTTCTCCCAATTTACCTGTTGCAATAATCTCAGATTTTCGGCCACCTTTTGTGACCGCTGATTCTATTGGAAGAATAATTCCTGAATGTGAAGATCCATCTCCAATGACCGCTAAACCATTGACACGTCCAATACGATAACCTTCTGTCATAATTACTTGGTATTCTTTTTTACGATCAATATATTTATCTGCAATTTGTTGTTCTAATGGTCGTGCAAGCACACGTGCTTCTTTGATATGTTTCTCTGTCACAAATTCTGCGTTCTCTTCTTTTGCAAGATCTCCTGCTGCACGTACTAAACCACCTAAACCACGTAAATGTAATGTTAAATGATCTTTTCTTCCTGCACGTCTTTTTGCTTCTTGAATAATTGCTTTAATTCCATCAACATCAAAATGAGGGATTTTACCACTTTCCTTCTTTACTTCTTGTGCCACAAATTTCGCAACTTTTAAACGATTTTCTTTTGTGTCTTTCATGGTTTCATTCATATAAATTTCATAACCATATCCACGAATTCTACTTCTTAATGCAGGATGCATATTTTTAATAGTATCATAATTTCCTGCAGCAACTAAAACAAAGTCACAAGGCACTGCTTCTGTTCGTACCATTGCACCCGCAGATCGTTCAGATTGACCTGTAATTGGAAATCGTCTTTCTTGTAATGCTGATAATAATTCTTGTTGTGTTCTTGGATGTAATGTTGCAATTTCATCAATAAATAAAACACCTAAATGTGCTTTATGGATCATTCCTCCAATAACTCTTTGATTTGCAGGTGTACCTAATCCACCTGATTGGAATGGATCGTGAAGTACGTCACCAAGTAATGCACCTGCATGTGCACCTGTTGCATCAAAGAATGGTGCGATTTTCTTCCCAAAATTATCCACAATAACTTTAGGTGCAATAATTTGACCTTGTTTAAACATACGAGGTCCCATACTCATCATGATTACAAAGATTGCAAGAAAAATCATACCACCTAAGAAAAATGCTGTAAACATTAAGTCAGAATGATATTGATATCTTACCCACCAAGGTGCAATAAGTGTTACAATTGCAACAATAAATAATATAAAATTATTATTTTTTAACATCTGTTTGCCAGATATTTGATATTTTTTTACTTCATCTCTCCCTTGACCTGCAGAGATTTCTTGTATTAAAGGATTATTTTCATCATTTGGATTTGGAACAGCTAGTACATCTTTTAAATTAGAATTTGGAAGCAATTCAGCAAGTGCAAGTCCTAACATACTTTTTCCAGTACCAGGTTCACCAATGAGAAGAACATGTCTTCTTTGTTGTGCAGCTTTCTTAATAATTCTAACGGCTTCATCCTGTCCAATAACCTGTTCAACAATTTTTTCTGGTACTGTAATATTTTTCGTGGATTTCATACTATAACTTCTCAAGAATACCTCTCTAATTGTGTTTATGGGGCGTATTTAAAAACTTTACGTAGTAATCGTTCAAAACGTAATTTTTATAGGTTATGGAAGGAATTAGAATTTTAAAGAAAAAAAAGTTTATTTATTCGAGATTTAAGATGTTTTTTCCCCTTTTTCTTTATGTAAATGAACCTGAATCTCACCAAACGCTGTTTCTTGTTGCATTGTTAATTTATGTTGATTCTCTAAATGTAGAAGTGGCATGAATGTAAATACCTTATCCAACTTCTCCGCATTTGGGGGTAATAAGCGAGTGAATGATATATTTTTCCCCCCTTCTTTCTTAGAATAATAATGAAGTTTATGATATACATCCCTAATTGCTTCCATGATATCAATTTGTCGCTCTGGCATTTTGAATTGGTCTGGTCGCATTTTGGCGAGAATTCTTTTCTTAGACGCCATTGCACGTTGTAACGCATCTACCAAATCATGGATGGAAACTTTTCTATTCCTTGGTTGTGGGTTTCGTGGAATTAAGGTGAATTGATTTTTTACACGTGTGATTTTTTCGCCATCTTCAAATATTTCTTCAAATACACCGTCATCAATCATGTCTTCATCAGTGCTATTGATTAATTCATCCAGACGAGAAATATCATTATCTACAAGATATGTAGATTTAATTTTTAGTAATATAGCAGCTGCAAGAACTATTTTCCCTGAAATTTTCAAATCATGTTCCTTCATTTCTTTAATAACTTGAATATATCTTTTTGTAAGTGCAGTAATATCGATATGCCACGGATCCATACCCTCTACTTGGACAAGATCCATCAGAATTGTACGCCAACTAAGTTCTTGCTCATTTAGAAGCATATCAAAGATTTGTTCATTCATAGGAATAAGAATAATTGATAGTTTTTAAAGTTATTCCTCGTTAGAAAAAAAAGTGATGGGCCCACCCGGACTTTCGTAAGCCTGTACACAAAAGCACAAGTGACTTTCTCGAACCGGGGATCAATGCCTCTCTTTTCCTTGCGGATTGTAAGGGCACTGTCATAGCCACTAGACCATAGGCCCATGATCTTTAGATGTAAGATAGCCGTTCATTTAAAAACTTTACGTAGTAAAGTCCAAAATGAAGTTTGGAAATATTGAGAGAATTCTTAACCAATTCTTAACCGTATGAATTAAGCTCCCTGCACGGCGCCATAGATTTTTGTTCTTGTTTAATTTAATTTACACAAAAATGCGCCTCAATTGGCAAGGGAGCTTAATTCATACTCTTAACCGTAATACTTTAGCAAAATGAAGCAGAGATAGCACCGACTCACTTTTCTGCTGGAGGGATTGCACCAATGTCATTAAGTTAAGCGATTCCAAGCCACCAGATACTTTAAATTTTTGGTATTCGTTTAAGATTCCAAGCAGAACAAACTGCCTGTCATGGTTTAACAAAACCAAATATTTTCTTAACTTAATGACATTGGGGATTGCACTGCGGGCACCCCGTAAGGGGCTTCCCCCACCCGCAAAGAAATGTTAGAGTCGATAAACGTTCATAAATTGGTGCTTTCTCTGCTTCAGAACACTAAAGTATTACTCTTAACCCAAACACATATAAACACAAAAAAAAACATTATTATTAAAAAAAGAGGTACTGTATGAAATTCAAAGTTAAAGATATGAGCAAACAAGTTTGTTGGGCCTTTTACTCTAAAGGTGATATAAATTGAAATTTAGAGTAAAGGATATGAATATCGCTACAGGAGGTATCCTTATTGCAATTCTTCATCAAGAAGATGCAACTAAACTTGATCTTCATTCAGGCGACCGGATTATAATTACACATAAAAATAAAAAAACAACATGTGTGGTGGATATTTCTGAAAGTATAAAAGCAGTTTCTCCTGGAAAAATAGGATTCTTTGAAGAAGTTCTAGATAAATTAGGTGTTAAAAATAATCAAATAGTCAGTGTTAAAATTAATGGAAAACCAGAATCTGTCATACATATCCGTGATAAACTCTATGGAAAAAGATTATCTTACCAAGAAATTTATCACATTATTGATGATATAACTCATGATCGTTTAACTGATATCGAAAAAACATATTTTGTTGCTGCAGGATTTACGCATGGATGGAATACCAACGAAGTTGTTGATATGACCCGTGCTATGGTTGAAACAGGTGATAAAATCAAATTTTCTGGAATAACTTTAGATAAACATTGTATAGGTGGTGTTCCAGGAAATAGGACCACTATGATTGTGATTCCCATAATTGCAGCAGCAGGATTTACAATCCCTAAAACAAGTTCACGTGCAATAACATCCCCTGCAGGAACAGCCGATACAATGGAATGTCTTGCTCAAGTTGAAATGACAGAAAAAAAAATTAAAGAAGTTGTAAAAAAGACAAGGGCTTGTATGGTTCATGGTGGAAGTATGAATCTCGCACCTGCAGATGATAAAATCATTTCTGTGGAATCACCATTATCAATTGACGCTGAAGGGCAACTTCTCGCATCTGTCATGGCAAAAAAATATTCTGTGTCTGCAAATCATGTTTTAATTGATATTCCAATGGGACCTGAAGTTAAAATCAAAAATAAAAAAAGTGCAAAACGATTAAAGAAAATGTTTGAACTTATTGGAAGAAGGTTAGGGATGAATGTTAAAGTTGTAATTACAGATGGAACTCAACCAATTGGTTATGGTATTGGGCCATTATTAGAATCTGAAGATGTCATGTATGTACTTCGTGATGATCCAATAGCACCGCAGGATTTAAAAAAGAAAGCAATTTATATGGCGGGTTTATTGTTAGAGATGACAGGGAAATATCGTAATGGTAAAAAAATTGCAAAAGAAATCCTTGAATCTGGGAAAGCATTAAAAAAAATGAATGAAATCATCCGGGCTCAAGGAAGAATTAAACTTCCGTTACTTGGGACTCATCGTCATATTGTAACTAGTGAAAGTAATGGACGCGTTCACTCCATCAATAATAAAATAATCTCAAAAATAGCACGTATTGCGGGTTGTCCTAAAAATAAAGGTGCAGGTATATATCTCAATAAGAAGGTGAAAGATCAGGTAAATAAAGGTGAAATTCTTTATACTGTCTATGCTGAAAGTAGAGCAAAATTAGAACTTGCCAAAGAATTTTTGCGGGAAAGTAATGGGTATGTTATTAAGTGAGCCCAGAACTTCCAAATCCACCTTCACCACGATCTGTTGTATCCAATTCCTCTACTTCTAATAATTGTTTTTTTTCAATAGGTTGAATTAACATCTGTGCAATTTTATATCCTTTCTCAATAAGATATTCTTGATTACTTAAATTGTGTACTAAAATCTTAATTTCTCCTCTGTAACCCGCATCAATGACACCAGCCATCGTCTTCAAACCATATTTCATTGCAATCCCTGATTTATCCCACATTAATCCCACATAACCTTGAGGAATTGCCATTGCAATTCCTGTAGAAACTAATTTTCTTTTACCTGGTTGTAATATCAAGGATTCGGATGCATACAGATCCATCCCTGCATCATGTTCATTTGCATACTTAGGAAGAATTGCATCTGGGTGTAATTTTTTTATTTTTATTGTCATAATTTATTATATTTTTGTATTAGTTTATTAACATTATTAATATGAGTAATACTTTAGTGTTCTGAAGCAGAGAAAGCACCAATTTATGAACGTTTCTTGACTCTAACATTTCTTTGCGGGTGGGGGAAGCCCCTTACGGGGTGCCCGCAGTGCAATCCCACCAGCAGAAAAGTGAGTCGGTGCTATCTCTGCTTCATTTTGCTAAAGTATTACTAATATGAAGAAAACAATAGCTACTATTTTAGGTGCAACTGCACTTTATTTATCTGGAGATGCTTCTGAAGATGCACGTTTTAATGTAGAAATTAAAGATGTTACAAATTATCCTTGTGATGGTGGAACGTGTTATAAATTATCTTTACATGATCCCATTGCTTTATTTGATGATAATCTTCACTTTCGTTCTAATGACCCCTTTTGGGAAAAAGCAGAAGGTTCTAAATGAAAATATATTAGATGGAAATTAGCGCCTTCTTTTAGTAAAGCGGGTGGAAATTATTTAGAACCTCTAATTAAATTTCACCAAAATTAATTCTTACCTTCATCTTCTTTTTCATGTTCTTTTTTAGATTTATCAACTTTTTTTTGACAAGATGTACAATATCCACGATTAGGTTCACCCGGTTTGATGAGAAATCGTTCATTGCATCCGTAACAAAATTTTACTTTATTAAATTTAGCCATATTAAATTAAAAACCAAACCACAGCAAGCTGTGGGGTATGTTTAGGTTAATATTGGGTTTTTGGTGTTTGCTCTTAATTAGTCGCTACAAGCAACGAGGTATGAACCCATTCACAAACAATCAAAAAGAACCCGTTAAAAGTCTTTATAATATATATATTCCTTTGTACCTTTATAAACCCTCTGTTTATAATTTCCTACAAAATGTTAAAAAGCCAGTATGTCCTAACATTTCAAATTCAGGACGCATAATTCTATCTTCAATTTTCCACTTCCGTTCAAGAAGTTCAAGTGTTTCTAATACACGAAATCTTGTGCCCTTACAAGAATCAATAAATTGTTTTACTTGTCCTAGATTAGGTAAATACACCACTAAGAACCCACCATCCTTCAATGCTTTTTCAGCTGTATTCACAGCTTGCCATGGTTCAGGAAGATCTAAATTAATAACATCAATATCTTTCTCTTCAATGCCATTATAAACATTATCTTGTTTCAAATGTAAATTTTCAATACCAAATGCATGGACATTTTTCTGAATAACATCGTAATGTTCAGGATTGATTTCATAAACATATATATCCTTACAAATATTTGCAAAAGAAAGGCACATGCTTCCACTGCCACCACCGGCATCAACAATTCTAGATTCTCTATTAACTCCTGTTTTAGCCAATACCATACCTACATCTTTTTGTTGCATTATCTGAGGGCCACGGGTTAAATTTTCCCAGAGGTCTACAAAAGAAGGTTCTAACACTACAAATTTCTTACCTTTATCTGATTTTACTAAAGTTTCATTTCCTTGCAAATCAGTTTTAGAAATCACACCATTTGCTGTATGGAAATTATCATCTAGGTCTTTGATAAAATACTTTTTATTACTGTTCAAATCTATCACTACTTTCTTAATATTTCTCATATTCTTATTTTCATCATAATCTTTAAAAACCTTTGGTCATGAAAACTAATATATGACCTTCCAAAATGAAAAACATGTGGCATTACAAAAGATGATTGTACATGATAAAAGTAAAAAAGGTTTTATAGATCAGTATGCTATTCCGATTATTGAAACGATTAATGCATTGGAAAATTATTATACTACTTCTTCATGTTCCGGTCGTATTTATTTTTGGCAAGGGGATGGAAAAAAATGCAACACAGAATGGTTACGTGTTTCACATGAATTAATCACTTCAGATTTCTTCAATATTCAACCACAAGGAATCGTATGGCTCAAAATGGAACCATTCATTATACATATTGCCTGCCAGGATTTAGATTCAGCGAATGAATTACTTCAACTTGCAAAATCTGTTTTCAAAAAATCATCTATTCTCTCTATTAACAGAAAATTCATCGTAGAACTCCAAGGGTCTGATAAAGTAGACATGCCCTTCTATGAAGACGGCAATTTAGTATACGCAGGAGATCAAGAATGGCTTCAGAATCTTCTTAATCATAAACTTCAAAAAACATGGGAGCAGATGGAATTATTGAGACAAAAATTAATGATATAATCTTCGTTTTAATTCTTGTTGTAATATTATACTGAAATTCCTTAATTACCGAATGGAATTTCATATATAATTCGCTTAAACGACCAAAGAAAAGACGATAAAACTGCTTCGCAACTTCATATAACAACGTCTAAGTGGTTTCATTTCACCTCACTTCCCGCAAATTCTAGAAAGTGAAATATTTATTCTTTAAGCGGACATCTTAACAATAAAATGTGTTTTCAATAAAACATATTTTCCGTTTGCTCTACTTGCTGGGAAATATTTGTTTGCAGCTTCTCTTACCATCTCTGGCGTAACTGCATCCATTTTTTGTAAGTATAATTCCGGAGTTAGTCCTCTATCCCATTTAATTTCAATCGCTCCAACATGACCTTCATTAGTTTCAAAATATTTCGCTAAACCATAAATGTCATTTCTATTAATTCTTGCCAACTCATCACTATCAACAAGTTCATTTTTTAGATGTTCCATTTCGTGGAAAGTAGCATCAATTGCTTCATCGCCTCTTGTTGCTTGAACACTTCCACCAACAGTGATAGCTCCAGCATTATTTTGGGCAACATAGCTACTTCCAATTCCATAAGCAAGTCCCATTTCTTGACTTAATTTTTTGAATAATTTTGAGTTTGCATCTCCTCCTAAAATTTGAACGAGCCTTCTAACAGCATAACTGTCTTCTGCATCATCAGTTGGAGCTACAAAACTAATACTGAAATGGGCACTGCTACTTTCTGGACTTTGTCCATTATACAATTCTTGGGTACGTCTGTGAAGAACAGTTCTTCCTTCTAAATCAGGATTTCTTGGAAAATCATATTTTGCTCCGTTACCTCTTGGTTTATCTGCAAAATATTTAGCAACCAATTCATCAACATTTTCAGGCAATGCTCCTACAAGAATCAAATCCATATTATTTGGATTATATCCTCTTTCATGGAATGCCCTAAGATTATTTTGTGTTGCTCTTGCTACAACATCTTCTTTTCCTAAAACAAAATAAGTATGAGGAGAATCAACACCATAAAAGGCATCCATGTAGTCAATATTATCTTGAAATGCAGGGTTACTTTTTACGTCTGCTGTTTCTCTTAATATTCTTTGTCTTTCTTGATTTATCTTTCCTAAGTCAAATCTTGGATGAAAGATAACATCAGAAATAAGATCAAGATATAATTCCAAATCATCAGCCAGCATTCCAACAGGAAAACGAGTTTCATAAGACTTTGTAGTCGCATTAATATTCCCAAATGTACCCATAATTCTTTCGGCTGTGTTTGGAGCAAATTTTCTTCCTCCGCCTTTCATAACAGCATGTTCTAAAAAATGAGCTAAACCTTCTTCTCCCTCTCTTTCATGAAGTCCACCATGATGAACTCTTAATCTTCCAGAGATGGTCTGAGTAGGCGTATTTTGTAGAGCTACGACTAATCCATTATCTAAAGTCAATTCTCTATAATTGCCATTTAATGTAGTCATATTTTACTTAGAGGACTAGTTTATTTATAACTCTTTCGCTTTATTTTTAACTAATAAGGGGTAACAAATAAAATTATTACGAGTTTGTGGGAATTACGGAGCCAGTGCAATTTTCGGTGATAAAAAAACCTGCTCCACTTCGTTTTGCACCCCGCTGTGCTCTCTCTACGATGTTAATATTGTTCGCTTTTAATGGAAACTCACTATACATGAGAAATATCTAAATCCTCACTTAATCGTTCTACATCGGTAACAATTCTTGTTCCATATGGTTCGTGTAGGTCTCCACATCTCATAGCTTCTTCCATTGTCTCTATTGTATTAAGGATGCTTACGTAATCATTTAAAATTGGGATATCTTGATTAGGAAATTTTCTAAGAAAATAAAAAATCCCAATCGCAACAGAGCTACGGGGTATTAAATTAGTTGGGATTTTTAGTCCTTACTGGGTTTTATTGATAATCACAGCAAGCTGGGGGGTATGAACCCAGTAAGAAATCATCAATTGCTTCTATTTGAAATTCATCTAATTCAGCCATTTTATTATGTTTCAAAATAATAAAATAAAATAAAAAAAAAATAAAACTTAACGTTTCTTAATTACAAGAACTGCCATTGCTAAAACTAATGCAATGAATACAAATACAATTAAGATTGCAAGTAATGCTGTGTAACTGCTTGATTCACGGAAACTTCCTTGAACAGTAGCGCCAGTTAATGCATTTTGACCAGATGCCAATTGTGCTTGTAGTTGTGCTTGTAATTGTTGTGCTAAACTTGAATCGCTTCCTAACACTTGTTGTGAACCTGTTGTACTTTGTATTGTACTTCCACATTCAGCAACTGTTAAAGTTACAGTTTTAGTTTCTTCTAATTTTCCGTCTCTATACACTTCAACTTGAATTGGATAAGATCCTTTTTTAGCATTTGCAACATTTAAGTTAAAGGTTGCACTATAATCGTTGTCACTTCCACTAAAGTCGTCAAGATCAATACCGGTTCTTTGGCTACTTAATCCTAACTCGTTGTTTAACACACGAATTTCAATGTCTTTTTCATTATTCTTACCAATATTCTTTACAGAAACGTATAATGATGTAAAATCAATACATTGTACATTGCTTAAACTTAATGAAGTAGAGTCAATGATAACTTTGTGTTTTTCACGATCAACATTTACGGTTTTTGTAATTGTAGTAACGTGTTTTGTACCGTCTTTGTCAGTTTCACCTTCAACTGTGATTTTAATAGTGTAACTGTCTTGATCAACAACTTCATTTGATAAATCAAATGTTACTGTTACAGTTTTATCATCTGTTTTATCTAAATCAAATGAATCAGATTCTTCAGAGAGAGAATCACCATCAACGTCTAAGATTTCTACAGTTACAGTTACATCAACCATATCCTCATCTAATGTATTCTTAACTTTCACTTCAATGTCGTTTTCTTCATTTAAAGTGAGATCACCTGAGGTTTTACCATTAACTTCTACTTTTTCAACTGTCAAGAAACTCTTTGGTTGGATATAAACAGGGATGATTTTTGAAACTGCAACGCCTTTCGCGTCTTTACCAGTTACAACAATGTTACCAATACTATATTTTTCACCGTTTGCATCACTAGGTACAAAGAACTTAATTGTAACAGTTCCTTGGCCTGTTGCAGAAATACTTAAAGGTGCAGATGAAACTTCAAATTTATATTTGCTTGCGATACCGCTTGCATCAAATTTCAAATCATTAATTGCATCAACACTACCAGCATTACTTACAGTAAATGTTTTTGTAACGGTTGTTTCGCGATCAACATTTTCAACGAAAACTTCAGCAACATCTAACACAGCAGATTTCTTCTCTTCTACTTTGTATGTGCTGAAACCAGAAACTTCAAATCCAAATTTACCTGATATTTTACTATCATCAACTATTTTACAATCTCCACATACTGTGAATCCTGTATTTGCATTAAATCCAGCTGCTTTCAAGATAATAGGGTCTGCGAAAGATTTCGCTAAAGTAATGGTTGCTTTTTGATTAAATGTACTTGCTTTTGCAGAATCTATAGAAACATATCCATTGTTAATTACAACAACATCAGCTAAAGAAGCTACATCTGAAAGTTTTACATCCTGTGAAAATACAATCATCCCATTTGAATTTTCTAACACAAAGTTTGGAACTTTATCAGAATCTGCAATTGTTGCAGGATTTGTTGTTTTGGTTCCAGGGAACTTTGCAAAGTCTGTAGGTTTATCAACAACAGTGATTGTCCAACTTATTGCATTTAATCCAGACGCTTCGTTAAATTGTAATTTTACTGGATGTTCTCCTGTTTTACCTTTTGCATCAAATGTGTAAGTTACATCAAAAGTTTCTTTGTTACTTGAACCTTTAGGATTTAATGGAACACCCGCTTTATCAACAAATGTAGATTCTACAGTTTTTAAGTCAGGATTACTTATGCTTACAGTAAATACTCTATTTCCATTTTTTGTTACAGGAACTGCAGCATTTGAAGGTTCTTGTTTTGTAACTTTAGGAAGATCTGCATGATCATTTGTGACAATTACTTTGAATGCCTTGGTTGCTTTTGAACCAGAAGCATCAGCAACTGTTAATGTAACCATATCTTCTCCGTTAAAGTTTGTTTGAGGTGTTAATGTTAAGATTTTCTTATTATTATCTACACTAGCACTTACTTTTGTTCCTGAGGAAACGGTAAATGTTACAGCTTCATTTGATTCAGTATTTGTATACACTTTTGTTAAATCAAATGTTTGAGCACCTTTATCTTCAGTGATTGTAATTGGTTGGCTGTTATCTAATGTAACATCACAATTCTTTACAATTACATTTAAACTAGTTTCATCATTGAATGATTCACCAGCTTTTCCAATTAACTGAATTTTAAATGCGTTTGTACCAATTAAATCTTTGATAGGGAATGTAAGTACAGCATCTTTTGGTTTTCCTGATTCAATACTTTCAAGAAGAACCTTGGTTACTTCCTTTCCACTTCCATCCATTAATTTTACAAAAACATCGTTTTTATTTGTTTTACCTGTATTTGCAACAATAACAGTGATAGATTTTTGTTGTCCTTTCTCACTACATTCAAAGGTTAATTTACTATCTGTTTCTAATTTTTTCAAATCTTCTTTGTTTGTAATTTTAAAATCATTTACAATTTGTTTTACATTTAATTTGATTAAATGATCTTTAGATTTAACAGTTAGTTTATCCCCATCAATAACAACGTTATTATCTTTTGCACCAGCTGCAAATATAACTTCGTAGTTAGCTTCTGCTAAGGCAACAGGAACCACATAATCAAATTTGTATGTTTTTAATTCTCCACTATTAATAAAAGAATTCTTTGCTGCTAATTCAGTAGACTCTTTGTTAGGGAAGTTTGTTAATTTTAACTTCTCTTTAGGTGTTGCAGTTAAACTTAAATCTACAACTGCTCCACTTGATTTTGTGTTTTTTAAAGTAACTTCAAAACTTACAGTTTCACCAGGTTTCACAGCATCTGTGGTACCATCGTTTACGTATGTTTTTCCATTAACTTTTACATTACTAATTTCAAGAACTGGTTTACCAACTTTGAAATTGATTGTTCTTTCAGATAATGTAGTTACTTTACCTTCTTTTTCACCTGTTTTATAAGTACCAGAAATACTAAATTTAACTTCACTTGTTTGTTCTTTTAAATCAGTTAATAATGTATAAGAATACACAATTTTATCAGTTTTACCTGCATCAATAGATGTTACAGGAGTTACAATTTTTGTAGGCAAAATACCAAGATCTTTGTGAGCAGCTATTACTTTAGATGCATCAATTTTTTCAATCGTATTTAATCCATTATTTTTAAGTGTTAATTCAATAAACACTTCTTCTCCAGGATGAAATGTTGGTGAGTTAGCTTTATCAGCTACAGGGACTAAATCTCCTTTCAAACCAACATTCACACTAGTAATTTCTAAGTCTTCTCCCGCTGCTAATGCACTT
>Ga0210057_1001928_pt1 | contig 30627 bp, 22 predicted proteins | sample CryGeyCG2114_010_2_FD_183968 | JGI IMG/M metagenome (GOLD analysis project Ga0210057, IMG submission 183968) | Groundwater microbial communities from aquifer - Crystal Geyser CG10_big_fil_rev_8/21/14_0.10 (SPAdes) (version 2) | ecosystem: Environmental > Aquatic > Deep subsurface > Groundwater ...
TGAGATACTGCTCAAGATGCTCCGCAAATATGTCTTTTTTGGTTGCCATAGTCATCATGCGACTACGGTAACCGTATTTATGATCTATCCAGTCCTGGTTCGGTAACCTTTTTTATGATCTAGAACGACGACTCTACCCGGAGAAAGAAAATATGCTATACTCTTCTCGAGAGATAGTAATCTTTGAAGGAGGTGACATACATGACCATCAAGCAAAAAGTAGGTGCGATAACACTGGCCGTAATGATGCTTGCACCGTTGACAGCTTTTGCCAAACCCGACAGTTCCGGTAAACACTTACCGAAAGCAAGTGAGATCCTTGGCACAGATCAAACAGCCGGTTTTGAAGCCCAGGTAACTGAGTTTTCCGGTACGGCAAATGCGACCAATGTCAGTCTTATTGGCGCTATCCGCACCGTTGTCAACGCCTTCTTAGCTATCGTGGCTTTGGTTGCGGTTATTGTCATCATCCTGGCCGGCTTCCGCTACGTCACCTCTGGCGGTGACGAAGAGGCCGCTGCCACGGCTAAGAATCAAATTCTGTACGCGCTTATCGGCCTGGTAATCATTCTGCTCTCCGCCATTATCGTAAACTTCGTGATCAGCCTCTTCACCGTCGTCACTCCCATCGCTACTCCATAAACAGCGCCTGTACGGGGCAAAAAACACCCTTCGGGGTGTTTTTGTTTGGGTAAATAGGGACAATGGTGTAGCCGACACAGTATACTGTCCCCATGATGCAGCATAATCGATTGCGTGCACTGTTCGGTGTAGATATCCGCTCGCTTGCCCTCTTACGGGCTGGAATAGCAGCTGTGGTACTTCTTGATTTGCTTGAACGCTCCCGCAATTTGCGCGCCCACTACACCGATGCAGGCGTGCTGCCGCGGCCAGACCTCTGGCGATTATGGCCCAATCCATGGCTTGCCTCGCTCTACAGCCTATCCGGCTCATGGCAGTTTGTCGCATTCCTGTTTACCATCGCCGCCGTTTTTGCCTGTTTGCTGCTCGTCGGGTACCGTACCCGCCTGGCCGCAGTGGTCACCTGGCTCATGCTAGTGTCTTTGCACAATCGAAATCCGCTTGTATTGCAGGGTGGAGATGGCATTCTCCGTGTCACCCTATTCTGGGCTATGTTCTTGCCTTTGGGGCAAATCTTCTCCTTTGATTACCTGCGTGGTAAAAGCAAGCCGCCGTCAGCCAATACCTATGTCAGTCTGGCCTCATGTGCCTATCTGCTGCAGATGATGCTGGTATACCTGTTTGCAGCGCTGCTCAAATCATATCCTGCTTGGCATGCGGAGGGATCCGCTGCCTACTTCGCCCTGCACTTCGATCAGCTTATCCGGCCGGCTGGCGCCTGGCTGCGCACCCACGCTGCTTGGCTAAAGCTTCTCACCCACGCCACATGGTACACCGAGTTAATTGCTCCATTCGTTTTCTTTTCGCCCATTCTCACCGGACCGCTGCGCACCTTCACAATTTTGGGGCTTGTTGGCATGCAGATCGGGTTTAACATCTTCATGCGTCTCGGCTTTTTCGGCATCATCGCCGTAACCGCTCTGCTCGGCGCACTGCCAAGCTGGTTCTGGGACAAAATGTTGCCGCGAGTGATACCGCAGAAAAAAGCCGCCGCACCGGCAGCAATCTATTACGATAACGACTGCGGCTTGTGCCAGCGGTTTGTGGACCAACTGCGGCGTCTGCTAAGCCTGCCTCTAGGAACTGTCATCGCTCCCGCAGCGGATAATCCCGCAATGCAGCTGATAATGACCCAAAAAAACTCATGGGTAGTGGTAGCGGAGAATAGGGCCTACACCGGTTTTGCCGCCTTTTGCCGGGTATTAAATGCTTCTCCGTGGGCGTGGATGTTCGGCCGCATTCTGGCTGCACCGGGACTGCGTGCCCTTGGCGAAGTAATCTACCGGCTCGCAGCCCGCTCGCGCCACATGGTTTGTGTGATGCCATCGCCGCCTCATCGTCTCTGGCAGCGTATGCGTGAGACAGTCAGCGGATGTACGGTACTCATATTCCTGGTATTAATTATCCTCTGGAATGGAACAAGGCTGCCTGTCACTACCGCACCTATCGCCAAACCGGCGCAGGCGCTTGTCTGGGCAACAGGCCTACAACAGCAGTGGGGGATGTTTGCCCCGGCACCGAGCATCGAAGACGGTTGGTATGTCATCCCCGGCAAGCTTGCTAATAGCCGTGAAGTTGATCTCTTTCGCGGCGGGAAAGAAGTGACGTATGAAAAACCGCACTGGGTAGCGTATACGTATCAAGATAAACGCTGGCAGAAGTATATGAACAATCTGTGGCAAGATAGCTACGCCGGCCACCGATTGCCCTATGCCCGCTATCTCTGCCGTCAATGGAATGCGGCGCATGATAAGGATGAGCGCCTGAAAGGGCTGCAAATAATATTTATGCTAGAGCGCACCCCCCCGCCGGGGCAGCCGATACCGCCAATAGAACCCAACGTAATTCTTAACTACAACTGCGAAGAATGAGTGAGATACCAGACAAGATCAATGTGCCAGGTACATTCATTCCAGCTTTATGAAATTAAAAATAGAATATCGCTGGCCGCTTTTTCTTTCTTTCGTGTTTTTTGGATTTTTAATTGGCGCTCTGCGGCAACTTGATCCGGATTTTGGCTGGCATGTACAAGCGGGGAGATATATAAGCGAATACGGCCTGCCGCGTCACGATGTGTTCACCTATACAGCCCGCAACTTCCGCTGGATCAACCATGAATGGCTTCATGATGTGTTGGTGGCACAGACCTACCGTCTAGGCGGGTATAACCTCCTTGCCGTACTCTTTGCTGCCCTCTGGACAGTTTCAATCCGTCTTGCTGCCGGAAATAAACACTCTCTCGTTATTCCTGCCATTGCTGTCATCGCGCTCCTGCCGCAAGCCGGCGTTCGCCCGGCAGTATGGTCGGTCATCGGCGTACTCGTCATGGCACGACTGATCGCCTCTTATGTAAGCCGTCCGCAGATTGGCACCGTATTGCTGATTGGGGCGCTACTCGCACTTTGGGCGAATCTCCATGGCAGCTTCATTCTCGGTTTGCTGATGCTCATAGCACATACCGCGGTTCGGAAAGATCGCAGCGCCTTGATGGTACTGGCAGTGGCTGCCGTAGCTACGTTACTGAACCCCTACGGCCCTGGCCTCTATGAAGAAGTATGGCGCACGGCGTTTGACCATGAACTGCATTGGCACATTCGGGAGTGGTGGCCGCTCCTGCTACCCTTCCCGGTAGTTGCTTACTCAGCACTTTTCTTCAGTTGTTTCTGGCTTGCCGAGCCGCGGAAAGTTCATGCAGCGGTTTTGCTGCCAGGGGCAGCCTTCTTGCTGGCCCTATCCGGTGCGCGCCATGCACCGATTTTTGTGGCATTATCTTTACAACCGTTTGAATCTTACCGGCAAACAGTGCGGCAGAAAATGGACATACCATCCCTTTCTATCCCGCAGAAACGGGTGCGCCGCGCTCTGCAAGCGATGATCGCAATCGTCATTGTCGCAGCCGCGATCAATGCTGTCATACCTTGGCGGTACGGGTGGAGCGTATATCCATGGCGTTCCGTTGCGTATCTACGCACCCACCCCTGTCCAGGCAATCTCTTCAATGATTATAATATTGGCGGGTTCCTTGTCTGGCAGTTGCCCGGCCAGCCGGTATATATCGATGGCCGCATGCCGAGCTGGCCGGCAGGGAACACCACCTATTTTTCCCGGTACCTGGCCGTCCGCCGTAGTGCCGCCGAGCGCAACCGGCAATTTACGGAATATAACATCCGATGCGTATTGACCAAACAGGCAGGTGCTGTTGAAGTTGAACTGGAGAGGCGGCTTGACTTTATCAGTGATAAAATCTATTCCAAGGATATCGCTGCTCCTTTGCAAGCAGATGGCTGGCACGTAGTTATGCGCGAAAGCGGATATGTCTTGCTTATGAAAGAGTAACGACTCAGGACACCAACGCTATGCTTCGCTGGTGCATCAAAGCCGCTGCGGGAACAGCAATCATATCCGGAAATGAGAGGTAGAGAGCGTCCATTGTGCGTTATATCGACCAACCGCCGCAACGTAACGGGCCTTTCTAAGACACGAGTAGCGTTGATGGCTCCTTATCGGGCGTATGATGAGGAAGTGATTGTTGTGGTGAACTAGGTCCAACAGTGAGATATAATCTGCCCCGCATCAAAATACGGAAGTTTTTTAATAGGTCTGTAAAATTTCCACGTTAAATAATTAACCGCGCAGCTGCCTCAAGGCGCTAAGAAGCAAGGCTTGGGTATCAGTAATGAACAAAAAGTATGTGTTGCGCCAATCCTGGTCACGTCGAATGAGGTATTCTGATAAAACGATGCCGGCTGCTCCAAGCACCAGGCCGCCCAAAACATCCACGCCGTAGTGCTGCATCGTATAGACGCACCCAATCATGATGAAAACGAGCCACAGCAGCATTGGTAATGCCAGTACCCGTGACAATCTCGTAGCCACGTAGGCGCATCCCAAAGCCCACGCCGTATGCAAGCTGGGGAAGTTAGTAATTGCCAGGAATTTTCCGGTGGGGTCTACCCATAGCCGCCACAAAGAATCAAAGACAACGAGCCATTGCGAAGTTGGCAGAAAATGGTTTTGAGCCTCGACAATATCCGGCGGCACAGACAATGGAAAAATTGGCCGTAAGTACACCGTACCCGGTCCTAGCGCCGGAATAAGCCAGCTAATCGCAAGAGCCGCCGCAAATGTGATCGAAAAGAATAAAATGAAGACTCGAAACAGGTGAAGGCGAAAGATAAAAAGTAGAGCGAGGACGCCGCCCATAACCCAGTCCAGATGTAAATATGTCTGTAAAATAATCTGCTCCAACTGCGCATCCTGAATCCACGCCTGAATTGAGAAAATAGGATATGTACCAAAAATGAGCTTATCCCAACGCATCAACATTTCACTTGCTTGCAGCGATGCCGCTAGGGATACGCGTGAATATATGATGAGAGTTAAGAACATTATAGTAACGAGGGGCAAGCTAAATAGAAGAATTACAAAAAATAAGCTACCGAGAGAATTTCTCACAGCCGAAAATGATATCCCACCCCGACGAATAGCAGTCATGAGGTGAAACAGGCGCCAAATTGCCAAAACAAATATAATTTTTACGCCGAGAATGAATTTACTGCCCCCTACAGCTGCAGCTTGTGCCAGGGATAGCAGGTCAGCTGGCGAAATGGACGAGCCGGAAAGATGGTTAAATGCCAAAAGAATAGGCAGCACGATAAGGCTAGGTATCAGTAACACATATACTTCAATAGGATACCGTCGGCTGAGGTAACGCATAAAGCTATCATAGCAGAGAGTGCGTAAGGCTTCCTCCAGATATCTCACCCATACTTGCCTCGGGTCGAGAAACCGGCTTGTGTGCTGAAACCGAAACTGCAGGGTACCGAATATCCGGATTGTGTTAGCGTCAAACGAACTGTAGCAGGCAAAAAAAAGTACCAGCGCCGGAATGCGGTTTTGAAATAAGTATAACTATGTCTGTTACTTTGTTATTCCAATAAAACATACTACGCTCTTTAGGAAGTTTCAGGAGTTTCCAGATTGCCGTGTAGCTTATGATCTCGCGGTAGCCGGAATGGACGGACCTGCGCGCAGATGCGTGAATAGGGCCGTAAATCTTCTCATCCATTAGTCACCCTTCCCGCGGTGGAGAATAATATTTTGATATGAACTCTAGCCAAAAACCGGCAACGAACAAGTATAATATATTGCCTGTCCCCATGCCGAAAACCGCAGTGCAGATTACCACAGCCACCACCGTAATCGCTTTTTACGCAGTCATATTTTGCGGTATTTTCCTGGCCAGCCTGAATGGAGCAACTGCAGTACGGTACCCATACCCGCTAGATTACGGTGAAGGGCCGCTGCTAAACCAAGTGGTACAGATTAATGAGGGAAAGAACATTTATGAAACATCACAGCCACCGCCGTATACAATTTCTAATTATCCGCCGTTATATGTCTATATATGGGCGGTGATAGCAAAATTAACGGGGCCGACAATGCTTGGCGGGCGATTGATATCGTTAACAAGCACTATTGGTTCCACTGTCGCAATTTATCTGATCATACGAATCTTGACCAAAAAAAATTGGCCCGCAGCTATCAGTTCCCTCGTATTTTTCACATCGCCCTTCATTGTCGAGTGGTCTGCATATGCTCGCGTGGACTCGCTCGCGCTCTGTTTCAGCCTCGCCGGCCTAGCCGTCATAATACGCTGGCCGCAACCCCGAGGGATACTATGCGGGGTGGCACTCATCACCGCTTCAATCTATACACGCCAAACGCAGCTGTTAGCTGTCCCCCTGGCAGCGGCGGCTTGGCTGTGGATGCACAAAAAAGCATACTCTTTCACCTTTATCGGTCTGCTTGGAGGAACAACGCTGCTGGCTGCGGCAATGATTATGGCAATAACAAGCCGCGGCTTTTTATTTCATACCATAACAGCCAACATCAATACATATTCGTGGCCGCAACTGTACTACTATGGCAAAAAATTTATAGCAACAGTGCCCTTTTTCACCGTACTGCCGGTTGTTATGGTTGCCGTCCAGAAAACACGCCGGGCACCAGCCGAAATAACCCTTAAAGTCTATGGTATCGGTGCATTGATCGTAGCTGCAACAGTTGGAAAAAGCGGCTCGAATATCAACTATTTTTATGAGCTGATTGCCGCTGCATCATTATTAAGCGGCTGGCTAATCTATAAAGCATCAAAAAAAACCATATGGCAGAGCGTCTTAGTAACGTTACTCACAGCACAAGGCATACTGGCGATAGCCACATCTTACAACGGCTATCTCACACGCTTTAGCCCAGCACAAACAACAGCCCGTGATAACCTCATGGCCGCAATCAAAACAACAACCGGTCCGGTGCTTATTGACCAGGAGGCAGGTCTTTTGCCGCTGACAGGACGGACACTCTACATCGAGCTATATATTTACAATGAACTTACCAAGGCGGGCATCTGGGGTACGAGTGGGTTGGCTTTAGAAATTAGGCAAAAAAAATTTCCGCTTATAGTAATACGCTGGCCGGAATTATGGCCCGCACCAATTCAAGCGGAAATAGAGAAAGAATATAAGCTCACAAACGTAATGCGACAACATACATTTGTTTTCTCCCCTCAAAAGTGAACCGGAAGTCTGAGAAGCTGCCGCGCAAAAACTCGTTATTCTCACGCGGCGGCACCTGGCCGGTGGCATCACCTTATAAGCCTTCCGGAAGAGAGAATCGGGACCTTCAAACTTTAGCAGCTCAACGGCTTTATTGAGACAAATAAATGAAACGGCAAATGAGCATTATTAAGATTTTTACGGTTCCAACTGCTAAAGCCCTGCCGGTCTTCTGCGGGCACTATCTAGCCAAATCCTTCGCCGCCTGTTTACAATTGCCCTCCGGCACGGCCTGCTGCCGCAACGTGCAGGAGAAATCCCTATAGCCCCAGCCGGGAGGAATAGAGCTTATCCGAGCATCGCTGGCAGGAGAAAATATGAACCCAAAGAATGAGTGTGGTAGAGAATAGGGTAATTAGATTTTTACCAGATGGTTAAAAAACTTTTCCGGTCTTGGTCCAATCAAAGCTGATCGAGCGCGGACTAATCATCTGTGCGCCGCACGATTTTTTACACGCTGATGGTGGTACGGCCAGCTCATCACGCAAATTTATTCATAGCTATACGGATTAGGGTGTTATTGATAAAACTCCGCAACTCTTGCTATGCCTTGAAGGGGAGACAGCCTTCGCTCTAGGTAATTGCCAATAAACTCTATAGGCGCTCGAGCGGAAAGGCCATGGTGTATCTCGTCAGACCCATCAGATGACGGCTTGGTTGCAAAGGCGGTATACTTTGATTATCTATGCCCCTTCTGCCCATTGAAATCATTCTTGCTGTCAATGGCTCTCTCGCCGTGCTGGTGCTGGTATTAGCCTCACTGATGATGCGCCTATCAACTCAATTTCGCCTGGCATTAGGCGATTGGGACCGCATGCTGTCCTTACGCCGCCCTATTATCCTTTTGCTGATCATTAACCTGTTTCTCACCATCGCCGCCGCCGGTTTTAACTTCATAACCGTGTAACGAAATAAGAAAAGCCCCCAGGAATTGCTTCCCAAGGGCTAGAATGATATGTACAACAATGAACTTCATTGTACCGCCGGAAAGTCTTCCGGCCGGTACCAGACAGCGATGGCCGCTTGCACCGTACACGGTAACTCGCTAGCCACCCGGATGAGAATCGGACCTTCCCCGGCTAACTCTTGCAGCCGGGCGCTGTTGTACAGGAACGAGTCCCCTCCGGTAGAAATTTGTCGGATCGCGTCCCCCGTCGTTGCGTTCTGCAGCAGCACCAGGGGCGGGTGGAGCGTTAGCGCTCCTTCAGATAACTTCGGGGCGTCTGCAAACCCCTCCAAGTAGATATCCGGCCCGGGGTAGGGGACGGTCGGCAGCCGCCGGGTGCCGTTAGGTGCTAGCGGCGGTAAGAAGTAGATGCTCACTTCATACCAGGCCTGTTTGCCTGCCAAAACGGGAGGCAGCAAGCACAAGCTGACACTTTCCGCTTTGGTAAAACTTCGCTCCAGCGCACATTGGATAGCAGGCTGCAAGGCTGACGGCTCTCGAAAGGGAGACGCTTCAATCTCTCGCTGCCGCTGAACTGTCAGGGCATCGCTTTCCGTTAACTGCAAATCAAGTGTGAGCGGCTCAAGACGCGGCGTCCGGCGGCCCTGCGGGCGGTATAACACGTAGAAGGGTCCCATGGCCGGATCGCTCCAGCGTCCCAGCCGGTTACCGAGTACTCGTGTGAATGCTCCGTTGCAATCAAACTGCCGTCCGGATGCATCACAGCACGTAACGACTTGGTTATACTGCGTCGCCGGACCGCCTCCAAGGGACACGACACCATGATGCCGGCCTTCATTCAACGGTAACAGATACCACCCGGCCTGCTGCACCGCAATTTCGCTGCACCGGTTGGTGAGGAGGCGCCAGCCCCAATCTGCCATGGTTGCTCGCTGCACCAGCTGCTGCTTGAATTCCAGCGCTGCCTGCCGCGTGCACGTTGCCCGTTGCAAGATTGCGGCAGTAGGCATGGGGTCCGGCCCCATCCATTCGCGGTGACCTAAGCGGTACACAAACGCAAAGCCGCCGGCAAAGCAGGCGCCAATCACCAACGCCGAAGCCATCGCCTCTGCCCTCTCGTCAGGTATGCCGATCAATCCGGTGAGGCCTTTAAACCGGCCCCAGCCGCGCCGTGTACCTTTCTGTCGATTTGATACGCGGCGCATTAAGCTGCTAAGAAACGTGCGATTGCGCCAGAGGATCAATCCCAATGCCGCCACGGCAATTGCAGTGGCAATTCCTAGGTAAACCCAAGTTCCGGCAGTCATGCTGATTCTCCTTATTCAGGTTGTTGCGTTTCAGGCCCCTGTGTCTCTGCACCGTCTGGCTTGTCCGTTTTCCCTTGGAAAAAAGGCCTCACCAGGTCAGTCAGAGTATCACCCGCGCCAAACAGATTAACTTCGTTCATTTCCTTGAGTACTTCCCCGCGGTAAATCTCATCTCCGCCGCTAACCTGGCGTGAACGGGCCGCGATTTCCCTTAGCCGGTCACCTTTACCGATACCTTGGCGCTTATCCGCCTCGGCGGTAAGTTTGGCAATCATTGGTCTCGTCAATGCCTCTAGTACTGATCCCGGCTCCGGCTGTACTGGCTGGACGTCGTCAATACGGACATCAAACGAGATAAGTGAGCGGCCGGGAGCGACGTCCAGAATAGCTTCGGCAGGATGTTGACGATCGCGGGTTTCATACAAGGCATCAAGCTGCGCTTGCATCTCAGGGGTGAGTTGGGCGAGCATACCAGCTTGGACAAAGACACCATTCCGGTCCCGTGCCAATTCTGCCCGGATAAGGTCGGCAAACTGTGGCAGAGAACTCTTTATATCGCGAATGAATTCACGGCCATCGCGATAAAGAATCGGATCCCAGGTGTACATTTCACCAGCCACTGATCTGATGGCCTGCAGCGCCATTGCCTTAACAGCACTTTGGATGATGCCGGCTAAGCACGGCGATGTATAGGTGTGGACATCAAGATCATCTTGTTCCGGAGACCATAGATTATCGCGGATCTTAACTTCCTCCGCCAGGTCATGCGTTTCGCTCAAGACGTTAATTGCCTGGACAAAGGAAACCAAGTCGGGACTTAGCCTGAACTGAATAGTGACAGTAACGTTGACTGGCAGACTGGGAGATTCTCCGCGTAGGTCTTGTACAATGTCCGCCTCGTCATCTGGCGAAGTTAAGTACTCTCGCGTGAAGACAGTCGGGCCGTGCAGATGCAGCGTCACAACTGTCATCGGAAAATAAACCCCTTTCAGGAAAGGGTAGAGCAGCAACACAACATTGGTACCGAAAAGACCGCGGCTGGAATACAGCGGATGCCCTTCAGCAGGCGCCAAACGATACACATAGACCCCATTTTCGTCCCGTTCATACCAAGCTGCCCCGGTCACATACAGTACCCGGATGTCAGAAATGAAGAAACTGAGCAGCATGGTGTCGGATCGCAAGATCCACGTTGATGTCAGGGCAACATAAGCGACCCAAACAACGAGCAACCCCGCGGTAATTGAAGCAACAGGTATGCTGCCGCTAAGGAAGGTGATAAGGGAAACCGCGCCAAGAACCAGCGCCACTCCCGCCACAATCATGGCACTAATCTGGTTACCGTTCATTGCATCAATCCTTTCGATAAAGTTGTAAAGAGCCGTCTAAAGCAGCCCAAAAAAACCAAAACTACAGCGTTTAGAGTATATACGAATAATTATCATTTGTCAATGTGCCGGGGACAGGAATCGAACCTGCATGTCCTCGCGGACACTGGCTCCTAAAGCCAGCGCGTCTGCCAATTCCGCCACCCCGGCCAGCCTGCGTATGAAGAATACCGAATTCCACCCTTGGGTGCGAGGGGGGGGGTTAATATCCTATTCCCGGCTATCGATTATTTGTCACCGCAATCCGCAACTCTTGCACTGAATCAAGCGGTACTTTCCGGGCGAACGGGGCTACATACAACTGCAAGTACTCCTCTGCAATACGCTCCCATGTAAAGTGGGCCTGTGCCCGTTTGCGCGCCCGGCTGCCGTAATAGCGGCGCTTATGCGGGCTGGTGAACATGGTGGTTATCTCCACTGCTAGATCTTGCACCGCCCCCCGCCGCACAAACCGCGCGGTAACACCCGCCGTCTCCTGCAGCAAGCCATCAGTCACCGCAATAACCGGCAAGCCTTCATGCATTGCTTGCAGCAGTCGGGTAGGATTCTCCGGCGTATCCAGGAAGAGCATACCGGCCGCGCCATGCAACACCGACGCCAGCTTCCGGCCGCGCACATCCCCGATAAACCGCAGGAAAGGGTAGCGAGTCGCCAGCCGCCGCCCCCGCGCGCCCGCATCGGCCAAGACCAACACCTTATGTTTCATCCCTGCCTGCCGCCACGCGCGGTATAGCCAACGCAAGGTTGACGGCCGCAGAGCACCTGTCTGGAGATCGCCAAGATAAGCCACGAAATAGGTTTGATTTTTACGAACACCATAAGTATACAATGGCAGCAGGGGCAGCGGGGACGGCAAGTATCCGTCCGGAACGTAATCCGCTGACACTCCGAACTCATGCAGTAGCCGTGCCTGCAGTGTCCGTGTCGGCACCGTTAACGTATCGACGGCCCGCAGCGCCCGATTCAACGCCCGGCGTTCCAGCCAGCTCGCCGGTACTGTATCAACGGTTAACACCACCGCCGCCTCGCTTGCCGCCAGCCGCACTAAGGGGGAGAGGAATGCTTGCCGCCAGCCGTGCAGGTGTACCGCGTGCGGTAGCTCACGCCGAATTGTCATCACTTCCAGGAAGCTATACAGCCAACCGCCGGGCCGCTGCGGGTTAAAAGACGCTTGGTGCAGCAGGCGCGCCCCGCCCAGTGCTCGGACGGTGCGGGGAATAAACGGCGTTGCGCAGGTAACCGCCACCTGGTGCCCGCTGCCTGCCAGCACCATCGCTGCCGCTTCCACCCGCCGCTCAGCCGCTCCGGCTTCCGGCTGTCCGTATACCGGGATACCGCGCTGACCCAAATAGAGAATCTTCATACATGCAGATACGTTACGGCTAAAACCTGCTACCGTAGCACAACACACGCACTATTGACAAGAGGTGAAAAATAAGTAGGATTGGTAGGACGTTGAAAAACTGTATTTTTTGTTGTCCGCGACCGTTTTTTCCCAACTGAAGAAAGGATGAAAAGATGAAAATCACCCGACAAACCGACGTCTCCTCGTTATCAAAAGAGCAAATATATGTAACCCTTCAGAGAATCTTCCAGCGCTGTCGAGAGGCCGGTGAGCCATTTTCAGAGGAAATGTTATACATCTCCAGCAATACGAAGACGGCTCTGGTCCAACAACTCAAGCGGCTTGTCGCCTTCGCAGAAAAAATCGGCGTCTCCACCGATATCCGCAGCAGCGGCACCAACACTGGCAAACTTGACCTGCCGGATTCAGAGGATGCGCCGCCGTCGCCAACGGAATCCGGCGGCCGAAGCAGCCGGCCGGATGCTTCCGATAAAGCGGAAAAGAAAATGCCGGCTGACGGCTCGGAGACAGCGAAAAAAAAACAGGACAGCGGCAAAAAGGAGCAATCAGCCGCCTCTCCGCCCGCGTCCGCGGTGCCGCAGGCGAATACTTCGGAATCAGAAGGATGGTCAAGAGGCAAAGCCATCGGCATTGCCGCCGCCACTGCCGTAGTTGCCGTCGTGCTAACCCTCGCATTAGTACGGGCGGCGATTACGCCGGCCAACCTGGACTTTGAAAGCAATCAGCCGAGGTCAGCCGGTAATCCGTAACCCGTGTCGTCTGTCGGAAACACTTGTACTGAAAGGAAAAAAGAATGAGATACGCTATGTTCTGCTTTGCTCTGCTCGCAGCCTTCCCCGGCTGCGACGAGCACACCTTAACGTCAAAAGCCGTCAAAGGCATCAAGAACGATCACCAAAAGCTGCTGACAGTGGCCGAGCAGCAAAACAAGGATCAGGAAAAACTAAAGGAGTTGACTGCTACGTCACAGAATGTGCTGAGCAGCATCGAAAGCTTAACGAAGGTCGTTAACACCAAGGCCGACAAGGACTATGTCGATCAAAGGGTGGATGCCGTCGAGAAACGGCTCACCGAGAAGATGGACGCGTTAGATACCAACACGCGCCTCGTCTTCACTGCTATAGACCGGCAGCAGCATGATGCCGCCGCCTATCTCGTCACAGAGTCCGCCAGCTCCGCTGCGGATGGAACCATTATCCTGCCCCCGCCGCCGGATGAAACGGATGAAGTGGTATCTACAGCCGTGCCGGCCTCGGCTCCGCCGGCCCTTAAGTCTCCGGAAGACTGGGAAACGCTGCTTAACCGCCTGAATGAGGAACAAAGCCGCAAAGACCCGGTCGCCTCTTTGGCCGAGCAGAAGGCAAAAATTGACGCCTATATCGCCGAAGGAAAAAGGGATATAGCAGCTCTGAAAGGATTACAGATCGAATACAACCGGATACAAGTTCGCATGGATGCAATTGAAGCAACCGATCGTCAGCAGGGTACGCTGCTGCAACAGCATGATGAAGCTATCAAAGAGCTTCAGCGGCAACAGCAGGGTCTTCAGCTCGAGACGAGCGGCGCACGGCGCAACCAGAATAACGTGGCCTCACCGTATGCCAATCTTCCGGTTCGGCGCATGAATTCCGGGAAGTACATGTATTACTGCCCCGCCTATTAGTTCATTACATTTCAACGTCCGCCTGCGGATCACTCGGTGATCTGCAGGCGGTTTTTTATACCGCAATAAAGTGCTCCGCCGGTGCGGCCGGGACATGACTGCAACGGATAAACTTGCAGCTATTCTCGGAGGCGACATACTAATACCGTATGGCAAACGAAACTATCTGTCAGCGTTGCCAAAGCCGGCCGGCTGCCGTCCGGTTGCAGCAAACGGTAAACGGCCGCACGGAAGAATCCAGCCTGTGCCATACTTGTGCAGAGGAAATAGGTGTCTCCCTGTCAGGCATATCGGGCCGCCAGGCCGGTGGGCCGTTTGCCGGCTTTCCCGGTTTTTTCGGCGGGATTCCCGGCGGTGCCATGGACAATGAATGGATGGAGAATCCTTTCTTCGGAATGGGACGGCATGAGCACGGCGTTCCGTTAAGCGCCACCCCGCGACGACCCGCGTTGGGCGGGTCGGAGCGGGAAAGAACTCCGCACTCCGAGCAAGTGAATATCCTCGACGCCTTCTCCGACCGTGCCAAAGGCGTCATTCAAAAAGCAGCCGAAGCGGCAATTGAAGCCGGCTCACCCGCCTTGGACACAGAGCACCTGCTTATCGGTGCGGCTCAAGAAGCCGAAGTCGGCCGCCAGGTGTTAGAAAATATGGACGTACAGCCGGACGAACTGGTCGGTTATCTTACAGAAAATATGCCAAAAAACGCTAAGGAATACCCCGAAGGCGTTGCCCCCGACCTCTCTCCCCGCGCAAAGAAAGCGCTGGAACTTGCGTGGCACGCCGCCCGGAACCTGGAGCATGAATACGTCGGCTCAGAACACATTTTGCTGGGCCTCTTAGCTGAAGATGAAGGCCTTGCCGCTCAAACGCTGAAAAAATATGGTCTCACGGAAACAAAACTGCGTCAGACAATACTCTCCGCCGTCGGTGAGAAGGGTAAAAAAACCGGCAAGGCCAAGAAGAAAAGCAAAACCCCGACATTGGATCAGTACAGTCGCGATCTCACTGAATTGGCTCGTGAGGGGAAGGTGGACCCGGTCATCGGCCGCAGCGAGGAGGTCCAGCGCGTTGTACAGATCCTTTCTCGCCGGACCAAGAACAACCCTGTCCTGATCGGTGAGCCGGGTACGGGTAAAACAGCCATTATCGAGGGACTTGCCACCCGGATTATCGTCGGGAAGGTTCCGGACGTATTAAAAGATAAGCGGGTGGTAGGCCTGGATCTGCCCGCGATGGTGGCCGGCACGAAATATCGCGGTGAATTTGAAGACCGTATAAAAAAAGTGATCGAAGAAGTCACCGCCGCACATGGTTCAATAATACTGTTCCTCGATGAGTTGCACACGGTTGTCGGCGCTGGCGGCACCGGCGAAGGGGGCGGCAGCATGGACGCTGCCAATATTTTAAAACCCGCGTTAGCTCGCGGTGACCTGCAAGTGGTCGGCGCCACGACGCTCAACGAATATAAAAAACACATTGAAAAGGATGGAGCCTTGGAACGCCGCTTCCAGCCGGTCTTAGTGAAAGAACCTTCCGTGAATGACACCATCGCCATCCTCCGCGGGCTCAAAGACCGCTACGAAGCTCATCACAAAGTGACTATCAGCGACGAAGCGATAATAGCTGCAGCCCACTTGTCAGGAAAATACATCCGGGACCGTTTCTTGCCGGACAAAGCGATCGATTTGATGGACGAGGCAGCCGCCCGCGTCCGCCTGTCAGCCCTGGAAAAACCAGCCGGCTTAAGCAGCCTGGAACAGCAGCAGCAGGAATTCAAAAAAGAGCTGGCTGCCGCACAAAGAAGCAAAAATAATGCCCGCATAAAAGAACTCAAAACCAAACTGAAAGAGCAGGAAGAAGCCATAGCCAAGCAGCAGGAAGCCTGGCAAAAACAGCACGGCATAAGCAACCCGGAAGTCTGCGCCGCCGACATCGAAGCTATCGTTTCAATGTGGACAGGCATCCCCGTCCAAAAAATAACCGAAGCTGAAGCCGACCGGCTGCTCCACCTTGAAGACGATCTCCACCGCCGCCTCATCGCCCAGGATGAGGCCGTCAGCGCCGTCAGCGAGGCCATCCGCCGCAATCGTGCCGGCTTGCAGGATCCCCGCCGGCCGCAAGGATCCTTCTTATTCCTTGGCCCCACCGGCGTCGGTAAAACGGAACTCACCCGCGCACTCGCTGAACTTCTGTTCGGGTCAGAGGAAGCCTTAATCCGCCTGGATATGTCTGAATACATGGAAAAGCACGCGGTCGCCCGCATGATCGGCAGCCCTCCTGGCTACGTCGGCCACGACGAAGGCGGACAGTTAACTGAAGCCGTTCGCCGCCGGCCGTACTCGGTCATTCTTCTCGACGAAATCGAAAAAGCACATCCGGATGTCTTCAACATCCTGCTGCAGGTGCTCGAGGACGGGCAGCTCACCGACGGCCGCGGCCGCAAGGTAGATTTCAAAAATACGCTGGTTATCATGACCAGTAATATTGGCAGCAGCATGATCCAGCAGGCAACCGCCGGTGCCGCAGATATCGCCAGGCTAACCGCCGGTAAAGACTGGCAGGACTTAAAAGCACTGCTCCAGGAAAAACTTAAAGAAACCTTCCGTCCGGAATTATTGAACCGCATCGACGAAGTCATTGTCTTCCACGCCCTTACCAAGGAACACGTGCAAAAAATTACCGACGTACTGCTGGCCGACGTTATCCGGCGCGTGGCCGCCCAGGGAATCACCTTGCAAGTAACTGATGAAGTGCGGAACCGGATCGCCCAGGACGGTTTTGATCCCCAATTCGGCGCCCGGCCGCTGCGGCGGGAAATCCAGCGCCGATTAGAAAACAAGCTTGCTACCGCATTGCTTTCCGGCCAGTTCCTGAAAGGCAGCACGATCAAAGCCACCCTGCAAGGCGACGAAGTGGCCTTCAAGCCCCTCAAATCCACTCGCAAACAAACCCAAGCGGCATAATCAGTTGTTGTATCTCTTCCGTGTGCGGGCAGGTGAGGTGGGGTGATGAACGTCCGTTTTAGGCAAGCACGGTTATGACAAAGTACTGAAACAATCATCACAGGAAGCTGCATGTCTATCATGACCGCCATCCAAATCATTATCGTCACTGGTTGGCGGCACAACGGTGTGCGAGCGGGGGGCCTCCCTCAAATCTGTTGCATTCCCCTGAGCCTGCTATACTCTAGAAGCACATATGGTTAATCCGGCTTCCTCCGCTGCCGCTGGCCCCGCGGCCGACTCCAGCATCCGCCCGTTGCGCGACCGGCAATTGCAGGCGCTCTGGCAACTGTCCGATGCCCCGGCCGGCACGCCTCCACACGCAATCTTGCGTCTGTGTAAGCAAGCCCCCGATCCGGAAACGGCTGTCCGCCAGATACTGAAGGAAATAACACCCACCTCTGCTGCCCTTGAGCGCAAATGGCGTGAATTAATTTATGACGTATGGGCAGCTCACCACCCGGACGCTCCGTTGCTAGTAGACATTCCTCTCCGTGCTGGTGATGTGATTGAAACTGCCGCTTTGCTTGATGCCCGCGCCTACCTGCGCTTACTTGAGGAGAAGCCCTTGCAGATGGTTCAAGAAGAAGGAGAGTGGCTGCTAGAGGCGGATGCTGCCTACCAGGTTGCCTTGCAACTACCATCGCTGACCGGCAGTCCCAAAATACGTCTGGAGAACGAATGGCAGCACCATACGCCCCGCCGCCTGCGTGCCACCTTGGAGGCATTGAGGCTGGTCCGCCGCCAGCAAGGCCGGCTGCAGCTGGTAAAATCACGCTACCAACGGTTTCTGGATCTGCCCGTCACCCAGCAATATTACTATCTCTGGCACGCTGAGGCCTATCACGTTGAATGGGCGGCTTTTGCCGGAATCTGGGGTGACTACATCCACATTCTGCAGGAAAACCTGGCACTGCTCTGGTCCCTCTGCGATGCGGTTTTGCCTGGTATGCCGGTAAATCTGCGCCGTTGGAACCAGGAAGTATGGGACACCTACTACCCGCTTTGGGAGCAAGAGGGCTTGTTGGACAAGCACCGCAACTTCACCGCACTCATGTCAGTTGTCCGCATCCACTCCCTGCCGACAGCGGTCACACAAATGGTCGTCAAAGACTTTTTTGAACGCTACGGCTTGGCCAGCACGGAAGGCGAACACCTAGCCTACACCGATCATGGCTACAACCTGCTTAGCGCTGAACAAAGTGAAGATTTACCCTGCGCCCTCGACTTACTCCATTAAGTCTCAAGAATCACTAACATACAAACCGCACAAGCTCTAAACTCGACGGCTGACGCTGTGTATGGCTTGGGCATCTCTGTGATTTCTGCCCACTCTTCATCCGGACCGCCGTTTCCGGTGGAATTTCTCATGAACATCCTTTAGCTGCACATCCGTCAGATGTGTATACACTTGTGTAGTAGTTATCGAAGAATGTCCCAGCAGCGCCTGCACTTGGCGCACATCGGCGCCGTTAGCCAACAGGTCTGTTGCGTGGGAATGCCGCAGTGTATGCGGCGTAACCTGCTTGGTTAAGCCCGCCAGCGCCGCATATTTTTTAATCATTCGCTGCACGCTGCGGGGCGTTAAGCGCAAGTTGCGCGCATCCGCTGCGTTCGGCCCGTGCCGGACAAATAAAGCCGGGTCAATATCACCCCGCGCGGTCACGTATGGACGCACTGCCCCCAGGGCGCTCTCTGACAAAAAAACAACCCGCACCTTGTTGCCTTTGCCGCGCACCGCTACCTCGTTACTATTTTTACGAATATCATCACGGTCTAACCTGATCAGCTCGCTCACCCGTACGCCCGTTGAATACAGCACTTCTAAAATAGCCTTATCCCGCAAGCGGGGAAGGTCGTTTTCCATATCCAAGTCTGATGTTTGAAGATCGGCCGCTGCTAACAAACTGTCGGCCTCTTCCGGATACAGCACGTCAATGTCCCGGTCGCCTAGTTTCGCCAGCAGCACCTTGTCTGCCGGCAGCGCCGCAATGTCCCGCCGCGCTAAATACTTCAAGAATTGCCGCAGTGCAATGAAGTGATAATTCTGCGTCGCCAGCGAGACTCCCGCCTGCTCGCCAAGGAAGCTGGCAGTTTGTGCATACCTCCCCTCAGGTGATGAGGGCGCCATCGGGGTTCCGCCCGTTGCACCGGCAGATTCATTCAGCCACCGCCGGAACTCCCGCACCGCTTGCATGGTAATGTCTGCCGGCGCCGTAATCTGCTGGCGGGCAAAAAACTTAGTTAAATATCGGTCATAGTTCTCCACCGTTTTAGCCGACCGGCCCATGCCAATCTCCAGCTCTTCCAGGAAATCCGCCTGCAATCGCTTGATAGCATCCATGGGCATAAAAGCAGTATAAACCTCTTTCACGCTGTTACAGAAAGCTGCATCTGAGCCGGAAGTACACAAAAAACTACCTCCATAAGTAATACAACTCAAACCGCCTAAAACGCAAAAAACACATCATGGCGACCCGTTGTACTAGCGCTGGCCTGCCGGAAAGGCAGGCTTTTTTGTGATTCAGCCTGTGTCCTGTGTGTTTTGCGCTTTCTTTTAATTTGCTTTTCCGCTCGCGTTTCGCTATAGTGTCCCGTACCCCGCCAACGGGGAATAGTGTATAATCCAGTTAAGCAATTCCCATGTCAAAAGTCGAAGAGCGCAAACAGAAGATCATCAGCAAGTATAAGCTGCACACCAAGGATACCGGCTCACCGGAGGTCCAGGTGGCGCTGTTCACCGAAAAAATCGATGAACTGGCCAAACACTTAAAGCGGAACCGTAAGGATCACCACAGCCGTCGCGGCTTGCTCGGCATGGTGAGCAAGCGCAAACGGCTCCTGGGCTATCTGAAGACCCAAGACGAGAAGCGCTACAAGACCATCACCAAAAAGCTTGGCCTCAAAGCCCAGTAAAACCATGGCCGTACCCGGTCAATTTCTTGAGCAACGCATCGGCGTCTTTGTCGATATTCAAAACATGTATTACTCCGGCCGCGCGGTATACGGCAAAAAGGTGAATTTTAAAAATATTCTGGAAACAGCCGTCGCCGGCCGCCGCCTGGTCCGTGCTATCGCCTACGGCATTACCACCGAAGAAGCCCACGAGGAAGAATTTCACCAAGCGTTGGCCACTCAAGGCTTTGAAGTCAAAACGAAGCCCCTGCAGACCTTCGTCGGCGGGCAGAAGAAGGGGGATTGGGATGTCGGCATTGCGGTGGATATTCTGCAGTTAGAGCCAAAGATTGACGTGGTAGTGCTTGTCTCCGGCGATGGGGACTTCATTCCGTTGGTGGAGTTTGCCCAGGGCAAAGGCTTGCGGGTTGAGACCATCGGCTTCAAAGAGAGCACTTCAAAAGCGCTGACTGAAGCAGCCAACAGCTTCACCGACCTATCTGAAGATACCCGCCGCTTTCTCATTACCGACCGCACCTCGCGCAGCAGCGCTGGCAGCCAAAGCAGGCGTGAATCCCCGGCCAAGCCCCCCTCCCGCACAGCCGACCTCCGCGGCCGCCTGCCGAAAATTATTTAACTCCACTGCAACTCCCCCCGGGGGTAAGAGAAGCAAAACCTTGCATCGCGGCAACAATGCTCTGCTAAAGGGTATTTTCCACGCCAAGCCGTAGGAATCCAAATTAAATCGGTCAACATTTGATAGGGCCAGCATTGCCAAAACCGCTATCTTCCGCAATACTCGTGCCAAGGTATGCCATCTGCTGCTGTCGATGCGCGTCAGCCGCAGATGCTCATTCCTTAATTAAATCTATAATTAACCGTCAGACATAAGACACCGGTGAACGGTTGTCTTTGGGTTATTTATTCGGTCAGAGGCCAGCACACACCTTAAGAGAGGGAAGCTGCCGGCGCCATCCCGTACCAGGCAGCCTTGCGTGAGGCAGGGAGGGAGATCCGCCCAGCGTGAGTGGGGCTAGCTCCCGGCTTGCACAGCGGCTGGCGGGGGCGGGTGGCGGCGGCAGCTCTCGCCAGAGCCGCCCACATACCGAACAAATAATCTGAAGATCACCCATCCGGCTGTGTCTTCCATGCGCTGGCGGCCTACAACGTATGACACCATCAAAGAAAACGGATGCACAGCAGTGCATCGCTCAAATCGGGGGACAAGAGCTGTATCTGGAAACAGGTCTGCTCGCCAAGCAAGCTGGCGGCTCTATCCTGGTAAAGTTAGGAGAGACCGTCGTCCTTGGCACCGCCACCATGGGCAACCCCCTAAGCCCGGATGCCGACTGGATGCCCCTCCTGGTCGACTATGAAGAGAAATTCTATGCCGCCGGAAAGATCAAGGGCAGCCGGTTCATCAAGCGGGAAGGCCGACCGACCGATGATGCCATCTTAAATGCACGCCTCATCGATCGGGCAATCAGGCCGTTGTTTCCTGACGACGTTATCAACAACATCCAAATCGTCATCACGGTCCTGTCCTACGACGGCGAGAACGATCCGGATGTGCCGGCGATGATTGCCGCCGCCGGCGCCTTGATGCTCTCAGACGTCCCCTGGGCAGGTCCCTTAGCCGGGGTCCGTATCGGCCGGTTAGACGGAAAGTTTACCGTTAATCCCACCACCGAAGAGCGCGAATCATCCGAACTGGACCTGTTTGTAGCCGGCACCGCCGACCGCATTACCATGATTGAGGCCGGTGCGAATGAAATACCTGAAGACACCATGCTGGATGCCTTGGAAGAAGCCCAAAAGGCGCTGGGACTGATCACTCCCGCCCTGGGAGAGCTCCAGCGGCAGGCCGGCAAGGAAAAGCGCGAGCCAACGCTGATGAAGAAAACCGACCCGGCGCTGGTCGCCCGCATTCAGGAACTTGCCCGAGATATCTTTGTTGAGCAGCTCAAAGCTGGGAAGACAAAAGATGAGATCGGTCAGGCGGAGCGGGACGCGTATGCGCATGTGATCACCCATCTTCCCGGTCCGGAAAAGGAGCAAATCTCGGAAAAGGAAATTCGCGGCGCCATCCATGCGCTGCACGCTGACTACTTCCGGCAGCACATTCTGGAGAACAATTGGCGCGCCGATGGCCGGGCGCTTGATGAAGTCCGCGCCCTGCAAATTAAAGCCGGCATCCTGCCGCGCACCCATGGATCCGGCCTGTTCCAGCGCGGCGATACGCAAGTGCTCACCGTCGTAACTCTCGGCGGTCCGTCGGACGTCCTCCTTCTGGATACAATGGAAATCGAGGCCAAGAAGCGGTATATTCACTATTACAATTTCCCCGCTTTCTCCGTCGGTGAAATTAAACCTGCTCGCGGCCCCGGCCGGCGCGAGATCGGTCACGGCGCCCTTGCCGAGCGGGCGCTAATCCCTGTCCTGCCGCCGAAAGAAAACTGGCCGTACACTATGCTGCTTGTCTCCGAAGTGTTAGAATCCCATGGTTCATCCTCAATGGCATCCGTCTGCGGCTCTACGCTGGCCCTCATGGATGCGGGCGTACCGATCACCAAGCCCGTTGCCGGCATCGCAATGGGTCTGGTCAGCAGTAATGACGAACAAGGCGCTATTGATAATTTCAAAGTGCTAACCGACATCGCCGGCATCGAAGACGAGAAAGGGGACATGGACTTCAAGGTTGCCGGCACACAAGATGGCATTACCGCCTTGCAAATGGATATTAAAGTTACCGGATTAAACCGTGAAATCCTCGCCGCTGCCCTCGCTCAGGCCCGCGAGGCCCGTCTGCACATTCTAAAAGAAATGGCAGCGGTGCTGCCTTCTCCCCGGCCGGATCTGTCGCCCTATGCCCCGCGGATCGAAGTGCTGCACATCCCGGTGGAAAAGATCGGCGATCTCATTGGCCCCAAGGGTAAGCACATTAACGAGATTATCGAGCAAACCGGTGTAGAAATAGATATTGAAGACGATGGCATGGTCTCAATCACCTCCAATGACGCCGAAGCAATGGAAAAAGCCAAAGAATGGGTGCACAACATGACGCGTGAAATCAAAGCCGGTGAACGCTTTGAAGGCAAAGTGACCCGCATCATGGATTTCGGGGCCTTTGTAGAAATCCTACCCGGTACGGAGGGAATGGTACACATCAGCCAATTTCGTGAAGACCGCATAGACAAGATCAGCGACGTCGTGAAAGTTGGAGACATCATTCCCGTCGTCGTCGTAGAAATAGATCACATGGGCCGCATCAACCTCTCGCACAAAGCCGCCGTCAGCGGTAACTTCGAGGCTGCGCTTCGCGAGGAAACTGAGCGCAAAAATTCCCGTCCGTCCCGCGGAGACCGGGGAGGCGGCCGCGGCGGACAACGCGGCAACTCATTCCGCGGCCCCAGCCGCCCGGGAAGGTTCTAAGAAGGTATTTCATCCGTGCGTTTCAACTCCCCGAGCGTTAGCTCGGGGATGAATGCTGAAAGGCAGCCTAAAAATAAATAACTCCCCCTGATTAAGAAGGATGAAGGCAGTTGCAGGCATTTTGGGCATAGCTTTTACATAACGCATTTCGGCTGAAGCCGTCTGCATGTTATGTGCTTGTATGTGGTTTACGTGCGCATGGTAGCCTAAGGCATTCTCATCGCCATCGGTGTCGTATAAAAAATTCTACCTATTCCTCTCTTTTATACTGGCTTCACCATAGCCGCTAACTCCGAAGTCCTCTGAACAAGTAAGGGCCTCACCGGCCAGCCTCGCCTACACTCTTTTGCCTATTTGCCGGCTACCATACATGTACAGAGCTATTAAAGTATGCTAAAATAAAAAAGCAACACAAACAAACCAACTACCATGCTAACAACTTCTCCCCCCACTGCCCGTTTTTGTATCATGCAAGATATCCTGCACCCACCGACGACGCGTCGTACGCCGCATAGGATGCACGAAACCGGAGATGCTAAAAAAAGAGCTTTGTTAAGAAAAAGACAGCCGAAACCGGAAAAGGAGATTAACAACGGTACGCGTAAATCACTCCTCAACCCGAACGCAACTCCGGCCGCAGCGCCGGTACCTGCTGCAGCTCTTACCATTCCGTACAGCCGTTTTAGCAGCTTCTCGCGACGAGACAGGACCACGCTACTAGCCGGAAGCCTTATGGCCATACTCGTTATAAGTTGCGTTAACGCGATCTCACGGCTCGGCTTTATCACATGAGTCCAATCAAGCGCCTGGACGCACCTTCCTGCACTAACCCGGCGGTCGGATTCACACTAATTGAAATGCTCGTTGTAATCGCCATTATCGGCATCCTCGCCGCTATGGTGATACTGGCGATGCAATCCACTCGGCTTAAAGCCTATGATGCTCGCATTAAATCGTCGGTTGATCAGCTTCGCATTATGGGAGAGGTGTATTATTACAGCAATAATTTTTCTTTCAGCGGCTATGACACCTGCTTGGCCGACCCGACTGACGACAACTGTCCGGGAAATCTGGCCGCTGACGTGACGGCCGTGAAGGAGGAACTTAACCGCAGCCAAAGCAGTGGCCTCGCCGCCGCCGCTGATGCGGACGGCTTCTGCGTCGGCGCCTCCCTTGCCACAGACAGCAGCCAAGTGTTTTGCAAAGACAGCGCCGGTCACGCCGGCCTAGCCGCTTTTGCCGCCGCTTGTAACACGATAACCTGCCAGCCATAGAAAGTCCCCGTTCACAAAAAAATTTAGAAAGCCTGCCTATCCGCCCTCTGCTCTAAGCAGTCTCGTTGCTATCCGTGTTATCGAGAAGTCATCTCCCAACATTATTCTGGCGCTTGACACTTTTTATTGTCTGCAATTGCTCACCTCAGGCTCGAAATATCAGGATTTTAGAACCCTCCAGTTTCGGTTTCGTCGCTTGAGCCGGCTTCATGCCTCAAGGACGGGTTATGGATTGAATTCTAAAAAGCATCTTCCTGTCCCTGCACTCCCGCCCCCGTTATTGTATGGAGATCCGATTACGTTTTAAGCTTCACCCATGCCGCGAAAACTGTTGACTACCCTCGGTACCGCCGCCCTCTTCGTCTTCACCGCCTCGGCTGGAGCGCTTGCGCTCCACCGCTCCCTGTGGAATGTCTGGGAGATCGTACCGTCGGGAGAGCTTACTGTTGCCGTTAACCTATCTCTACCGGCCGTCGGGCTCATTCTGGATCCGGCTGCCGCCCACCTGCCTGAAGAGGCCGCTGCTGTGCAAGCCTATGCTGCCCGGGCCTCGCTCAGTCGGCAGGAGGGAGGTGCAGAAACTCTGGTTATAGTCCCGCACCTGTTTTCTCTTAACCCGCCGCAGTCATTCACTGAGGCTTTGACCGCACGCGGCTGGCAGTTAGGCCGCCGGGGACAACTCATCTACGCTGTCCGCGGCGGAGGAAAAGCTCCTGCTGACGTCCTGGCTGCCGCCCGCGCCGCCCTGCGACGGTTCATATCCGCCGCCTACCCCAAACGCCCTTTGCTGCTGGCCGCCGCCGCTCCCGGAAGGTTGCTGCCGTCTCTGAACCAACCTCTGGCCGCCGTTGCCGCATATCATCGGGCTGGGGAGCAGGTAATCGTCACTGCCGCCGTTGCTCCCTCGCTCTCCGCCGCCCTCTGGACCCATCACGGACAGTCTGACGATTGGACGGACGATACCGCGGCAGAGGCCGGCAGATTGACTGTAAGCATTCCGGGTCCGGTAATCGCCGAACTCCCCGCTGCAATCCAACAACAATGGCAGCAGTTGCTGACAGAAAATCTCGGATTGGGTGAAACGAAAGAACCCCTCATACCTTCATTTACCCAGCTGCAACAGTTGCGGCTGGAATTAATGGAGACCGGCGCTGCCGTTACCGTCTGGGGCAACCCTGATCAATTCACACAGCGCATTACCGCGATTCTGCAAGCGCAGGATGCCCGCCGCCGGCCGGTGACACACAGCTTCCGCCTGCCGGACGGGACTCTCGGGTATGAAAAATTACCCGGCCCCCTGCAACCAGTGTTTACTGACACTCCTGACTCTGACGGCTGCTCTGCACCGCTGCCGGACCGCTCGCCGCTATGGTTATGCCGGCAAGAGGATGGCGTTGCGCTTGCCGGCAGCAAGGATCAGGCGCAGGCTGCCTTGCAACCCTCCGCAGGACGCTGGCAGGCAAGCATCAACGGCAGCTACGCCAGCCTGATCGGTATTCCTAAAATCACCAGCATCAAAGCGGGCGGGGAAGACAGCACGGCGTACCTGGTAGTATCACTAACGGAATAATTGAAAAAGCAAAAAAAGACCAAACACAGCACAGCCTGCCAACAGCACAGATCACACATAGTAACAATCCGTCGTGTTGAAGTTGTTTTGTGTTGTCTCTTAAAAACCAATGTTACACTCTCTAAATGGCCGCACACCCAGCAGTTCAGAAACTTCCCGAACTCCCGCATACCATCGTCGGTATCGATGTTGAAACCACCTCGCTCGACCCCGCAGACGGTGACATCATCGAAGTCGCAGCCATCCGGTACGAACTGTCTCAAGACGGAACGAAGACGGGGCGGGAAGTGGAGGAACTCGTGCTTCTCGCTTCACCCCGCCAACCCCTTACCGATCAAATCACCGCCATCACCGGCATTACAAATGATATGGTTAAAGAAAAGCCTCCATTTAGCGCTCTAAAAAGCCAAGTACAGGAATTTATAGGTGATGATCTGCTGTTCGCCCACAATGCCAACTTTGATATCTCTTATCTCACCAGCCACGGTCTTACCATCACCCAACCAGTCTGGGATACGTTCACATTAGCCGGTGCCGCCTGGCCAACGGCACCCAGTTATAACCTCGGCACCATCGCCCAGCAAATCGGGGTGGCGGTACCGGCAGAAAATAATGATGCCTCCCGTACTGAGCATTCCGCGGGCTATGACGTCCGCCTCACCTGGGAATTATTGCAAGCCATCCGCAGGCAGCTGCAACTCCCTGCTGACCAGTACGAAGTTGTGGTAAGATTGCTACAAGAAAGTAAACAGAGTCATTATATTCCTCTGTTTAGAATAAAGAACAACCGACCTGACACGGGCAATGAGCGTGAAAAGGGAGAAGCAGGCGGGGCTGCAATATCCGGCAAGACCCCGGTCAAAAAAAATCACTATTCACCAGCCCAAGACGCAGCTAGCATCCTTGGCACCGGCGGCCTGCTTGAGCAGACCATACCCGCATTTACCGCCCGTAAGCCGCAAGTCGACATGGGTAAAACTGTTGCCGGCTACTTGCAGAACGGTGGACTGGGGTTAATTGAAGCCGGCACCGGCACCGGGAAGACCTTCGCCTACATAGCTCCTGCCATCGTCCGCATCGAACAATACAAACGGAAGAGCGGCCCGCCTGGAGCTGCCGCCGTACCCATAGTCGTATCTACTCACACTAAAACACTGCAGGACCAATTGATGCGCTATGATGTGCCCCAACTGTGCGCCGCCCTTGGCAGCACAGCCCGCGTGAGCATTCTCAAAGGACGCCGTAATTATCTTTGTACCCATCGGCTAGAGCAAGCCTTGACCAGGCCGGGCCGGCCCCACCCCGCCGGCAGGACCGATGCCTGGCTGCTCATCAAGCTACTCTGCTGGCTTCAGCAAAATGATTCCGGCGATCTCGAACAGCTGAACGTCTCGCACCAGGATAGCCGGTTATTACGCCACTTGCATGCCGACAGCATATCCTGCCGCCAAATCTGTGCCGTCCAGCGCCCGGAATGTCCATATCAGCGCGCCCGCCGCGCCGCCCGCCAAGCAGATCTGCTCATCGTGAACCACGCTATGCTGGTCCAACATGCCGAAGATGCCGCCTTGCCGGCCGCACACATCATCATTGATGAAGCGCACCACCTCCTCGCTGCCGCTCGTGATGCCACCCGGAGAGACTTATCTGAACAAAGGCTGGCAGAGGTTATAGGCGCCCTTGCCCAATTAGCACCTGAAGAAGGGCAGTCCGGCCGGCACATTCGCACCGAGGCTGCCGAGCTTACCAGCGGCTACCAACAAATACTGAAAGATATATATAGCTACATGCAGGCACACACAGCCGTCGGAACTATCAGGATAACGAACACGCTGCGCCGCTCGGCGCCGTGGCAGAAAATAGTGCAGCAGGTAGATGTCTGGGAAAGCCAACTTGCCTTCACGCTTGGTCTGCTACGCAGCACACCTGCTCCTGGCAAGCGCATAAATCTCCTTGAGGATGCCATCCGGCAGGCAGAGACGGCAGCAACTGAAGTCAGCCGGTTCATCCATGGTGACCCGGAACGGATACAATGGCTGGAAGTAAGTCAATACAGACAAAATTATGAGCTGAAGCTGCATGATGTCGCACTTTCGGTGAAAGACAGTCTTGCGCGGATGTACCAATCAGTCAACAGTTGCATCCTCACATCAGCTACGCTCACCGTATCTGGTAATTTCAGCTATATAAAGAAAAGAACAGGAACAGAAGAAGCCGGAGAGCATCGCTTTGCCTCCCCGTTTAATATCCGGGACAACATGCTGATTTACATCATTGAAGACAGTAAGGATGGAGCTGAAAAAAGCTACGAACAGTACATAGCAGCTACCATAGGCAGCACCGCCACCCTTTTGCAAGGACGGACCCTGGGGCTATTTACCTCCCACGCAATGGTAAAAGCCGTCTACGAGAAGCTGGTAAAGGAGCTTAATAAAGAAGGTATCAAGTTATTCGCCCAAAGAATGACCGGCGGTCGGCATAATATGGTCGAAAGATTCCGCCGCCGCCCGGATTCTGTGCTGCTCGGCACCTACAGTTTTTGGGAAGGCATTGATGTGCCCGGCGACAGTTTGTCGGCCGTAGTCATTCCCAAGCTGCCGTTTATGCCGCCCCACGATCCGGTCACTGCCGCCGTTGCGGAAAGTGAAGGCCTGTCTGCATTTCAGCACCTGGCACTGCCTGACATGTTACTGCGCCTGCGGCAAGGGATCGGACGGCTGCTTCGCACCACAACAGACCGGGGTGCTGTCATACTTTGCGACAGCCGCATCGTCAAGCAAGAGTACGGCAGCGAAGTTTTGAACTCACTGCCGCCGGCCACCGTCAAAGTCGGCCCAAGTTCTGACCTGGCCGCCGCACTCACCGACTGGTTTGGCGAACATACATTGGCCCGATGGCACGGCAACAGACGGGCGAAGAAAAAGTAGGGGAGTTCACCTGCCCATAAATTTGGCTGCCCATTCACGCTGAATATAAAAGATTAAATATATATTATTGTCAATGAAACCAGACACGGTTATATACACACTAAACACGAACACCTGTTCAGCAAGAGAATGTAAAAGAAATATGTTCAAAATAGTGCCCCACAGCTTTGACCGGGCTGCAACACAATGCTATACTGATGCGTAGAACTTGCATCATATCTCGCCAGTTCTTACACACAAACACCCAACATAAACGCCTCTAGTTCTCGTTGAGACCCGACCGCGTCTTGCAAACGAGAACTACAAAAAGAGTACTTTAACAGCCAAATACTGTACCGCACCATCACCGTTGGGAGGTGCTCTTAGGGAGTATTTCCCCCTATACTCCCTATGAGTACTTCCCATTTTTTGGTGAGGTACGCCTCTGCTTCGAGGACGCGCCTTATCACTGATCAACCGGTGTCCCATGTGGATAACGGTTGAAAGGCCACAAAATATAAACACAAACATACTGCGAACAAGGCAGGTTCCTTTGCACATTGTGTCGCGGTGAGGATACCAGTTACGCTTGTTTCCTCACGGTGTCCAACCATCCGCAATCGAGGTAGAGGTATATTCTGGAGAGACAGTCGGCTCCGGAATACAAGCTCGCTAGAGATGAAGTTACATTGCTGCTGGTTGCTTCCGTCTCACTCGTCATCAGTCATCCCGGCTTCATCGCCGGTCCCCGCAAAATTGCGGAAGGAGGCATACTGCCGATCTGGTGAATAAGTGGGAATGAGGCAACCAGCGGTGAATGTACATTCTGGCGAGCGTAAAGCCCGCCAGGCCAATTATTTATTTTTTGTGCTTCAGGCGGGCTTTCGCCTTTTTTATGTCAGAAACCTAAGTGCCAGCCGCAGTTCGGCCCTAAAATTCTACAAGCCATCATAAAATGTAAAGTTATGTCGGATGTAAGGGCCTGGTTTTTAAGATACCTTCCAAAGTCTATCCCAACATGCGCTCCTCCCCTTATTAAATGAGTATAACCTGCCGCAAGCGAGTCTCGCCGCAGGCGGTGGGGAGTCAGGATAGAGATTTAGTTGCCGCTCTGTGCCGTCTCGACGCACCGGTAAAAGGGGGCTATTACGCCGCATATGAGTATGGTAGATACCGCATCCGACCGCTGTTTGCCGGATCAGTTCTCTTTCCCGTTCAGGAAGCAGGAGACAAAGAATCGCAGCTACTGCCCGCCAACTTGCTCCAAGGCCCCGTGATGCCGCCTGGTCGAGCGCCTGTCAGCTCCGAACACCAGACGAGCAACTGGGCATACTGCAGGAATGCTTTAGTGTATCGCCATCGTCAATGCAACAAACCAGCCGTTTCCTGGCCAAACGACTTCCATGCTGGAAGCACACGCCCAACGTAACCGGCTTTCTCTGCCGGCCACGGCCGGGCCTCCTCGGACACTCTTACGGTGATGAAGTTGCGCGCCTTCTCGCCGCTCTGCACCTCACCCGCGCCGGCTTCAGTAGGCTCGCACAATCCTGTGCCGGCAGGTATAATTGATCCATGAACCAACCTTCCCACACACCCCAATTTATCGCCGAAATGAAGGCGAATTTAAAAGCAGAACAACAGCAGCTCAACGCCGAAGT
>Ga0210057_1001930_pt1 | contig 30616 bp, 42 predicted proteins | sample CryGeyCG2114_010_2_FD_183968 | JGI IMG/M metagenome (GOLD analysis project Ga0210057, IMG submission 183968) | Groundwater microbial communities from aquifer - Crystal Geyser CG10_big_fil_rev_8/21/14_0.10 (SPAdes) (version 2) | ecosystem: Environmental > Aquatic > Deep subsurface > Groundwater ...
CTTCTTGGCGACCTTCTTGGCGCCGGGCTTCGAGGCCTTCTTGGACACCCTCTTGGCCGCCGACTTCGCCTTCGAGGCCTTCTTGGCCGCTGGCTTCGCCTTCGGCTTCGACGCCTTCTTGACCGCAGGCTTCGCCTTCGCGACCTTCTTCGCCGCCGACTTCGCCTTCGGCGTCTTCTTCGCGACAGCCTTCGCCGCCGACTTCGCCTTGGTCTTGGACTTCGTGTTCTTCGCGACCTTGGTGTTGGTCGTGGTGTTCGTGGCAGACATTGAAACTCCCTCAGGGTTGTGTAGCCTGGACGTACGAAGATGTGGCTTCGAAACCTCAGTCCAGGCTGTAGAAGATAAACATCACATCCCCAGAAAACAAACTGTTTTTCCGTGGTACTTGACAAAAGGATTGTGACCACCATGACCACCATCACACCGGACCTCAGAGCGAGGATCGAGCGGCGAGCGAAGAGGGCCTGGCGTCAGCGCCGTGTCGGAGCCTCAAACCACATCTCGCGGATCTCAGATGTCACTGACTCAGACCTGCTCTACCGACTTCCGTACACGCCCGACTACTACGGCAAGGAGAAGGTGAAGGTCGTTCGACACCGTGATGGCTCGATCGAGGTGGACCCGAAGACCACGGGTTTCATCGAGTGTAAGTCCAAGGCTGACTTGGACAAGCTGAAGAAGCACGGGGGTGAGTTTCGAGCTTTCATGGTCGTCAAGGGAGGGACGACCTATCAGTTGACGACCTATCAGCAGAAGTCGGACCCGCTCAGGAGTCGCGAGCAGTGCCTCTCCGAGGTCAACCCAGGTGACCGCGTCTACGTGGTCGAGGCCGACGCTAACGATCTGACGCTCGGTAGTGACTCAATTATCGCCCGTGAGTTCTCAGTGGTTGGCGAGCTCGACCAGGTGAAGGACCTTGGGTTCACGACCGGACTGCTCGACTGCCTGACCAAGGCGGACCGCGACAAGCTCAAGAAGCACATCGGAAGCGTCCGCGCCTACGTTCTCAAGAAGCTGGAGAAGCGGCACTTATCGCTCAACAAGAACCACACGCTCAAGACAGGCGAGCGTTACGCATCGCGTCAAGAGGTCGTAGCTGCGGCCCGCCCTGGAGACAGGGCCTACGCGGCCGAGTTTGACTACCAGGACATTGAGAAGCTGCACTCGAACGGGATCAGCGCGAGTGCCAAGCTTGTCGAGGAGCTCGACGGCGTGAAGGACCTTGGGTTCACAACCGGCTCTCTGCTGGACCTGAAGAATTCCGCTGACATCGAGCAGCTGCGGAAGCACATCGGCCCGGTTCGTGGCTACAAGTACACGACGGTGTACGGCGAAAGCCCGACCCAGTCTCCGAAGATCAAATACGAGCCTGGTAAGGACTACGAGGTCAAGGACGCCAACACCGATGAGGGACTGGACTACGGGGCCGGGATCAACATCGCCAGCCAGGACTGGGTCAGGTCTTTTGGCCACGCTGCGGACCTGAGGTGGTTCGCTTTCAAGTTCGACTCGGCGGACATCGCCGCCATTCCGATCAACCAGAGCGGCAAGCTGAGGTGCTTCCGAGTCACCTGCGTCGAGGAGGTCGATCGCAAGTTCGTCTCTCTGACTCCTAAGGCGCTGACTCCACCTGTTGATGTCGTAGAAGCTTCAGCAGATCCGGCGATTGCGCCCGAGCCGAAGCCGAAGAAGAGAAGTCTCCTGGACAGGTTGCTGGGCCGCGAAGGGGTTGACGCCGACGAGGTATAAGACCTCGCATGGGCGCCTATCCTTACACCGTCTATCCCGATCCGGCTGACAACCCGTATATGGTAGGGGTTCCCTGCCCCTACTGCGAGGTAGGGAAGTTCGAGCGGTGTGTCACTACAGGCGGAAACCCCTACGGCGAGCTCTGCCACAAGAAGCGAAAGGACGCGGCTGCCAAGGCCGGTGTGACACTCTCCGTGGTCAAACCGCCGGTTCGACAGGAGCCTGAGCCAGACCCGAGCATTCCCGACAAGATCAGCGCCCTCAAGCTCGCGTTCTGGTACATCGACAAGATCGGCGGAGTGGACCGAGCGAGGGCCTACTTCGAGGCTGCTGCGTCGGCGCTCAATGGGTTGCCGGAGGGTGACGGGTGAGCTGGGTCATTACAGCGCGGCTGAAGGTGAGGGGGGAAATGTCGTGAGTTTCTTGAGGAACCACATGCGTCACTTCGTGGTCCCAGGAATACGAACGCTCGCTAGGGCGGACGGGCGTGCGATCACCGACCAGGACATCGTCCAATCCGACAAGATTCTGCGGCCGTCGACAAAGTGCGAGTATGTCGAGGCCGGGATGCTCTACGCTCTTGTGGCATCGATACTTCCAAAGGGCAACGAGACGAGAGAGGTCGCTCTTGGGCTGTGTCGTCGTGTCGGCAAGCCCGGCGACGCCGAGTTCGTTTACGAGTGCGATCTAGGCGGTCGCAGTGGCGGATCAAGCCTTAGCGTAGCGAACAGGGTTCGGGATCTAGCCTACGGCTACGACGGGGTTGAGGGCGCCGATGTCCTTCATTCCTTCATCACCAACAGCGTAAAAGAGCTCAAGCTGCGGACCAAGAAAAAGTCGGTCGCGATTTACCCGGGTCGCGACGTTTGGTGCTGGGAGGTGATGAGCAAGCGGCAGGGGATGCCGTCGCTCTACGACCCCAAGGTGTCGCGGTCTATCGCCACGAACGAGCACGCGATCAAGAAGGTCATCGAGCCCTGGCAGATCACAGACTGGGAGAAGACCGTTCTGTTCGATACCGGACATGAGGGCACCGTCCCTCGTGCGATTGGTAAGGCGGCCGGCATTCAGAAAATGCTTGTGATCATGCTCTCGGCGGTCCGCAACGAGGAGCAGATCTTCCGCACCCACGCTAAGAGCCGCAAGAAGGCCCTGGCCTGTGAGTATCTGGCCAAGTATCAAAAGCGGGCCAGCGTTCGCGATAACGCCCCTTACCAAGAACTCGCCGACCTAGAGGAGTTCATCAAGGCGGCCCTACTTACCATCTGGCTCTGGTATCACATCAGCCCAGCGCGGCTCCCTTCTTGGCGGGACAAGGAGGTAATAAAGACGATGGACGGGCTCAGATTCTCTAACAACATCTCCATTCAGACGATCCCAAGCGTGCGCTGGGCGCCTTACGTGTCACAGCCGATCAATCAGGCTTACTTCGGATCGGCGGCTATCAGCGGAAGCGTCAGTAACAGCCCGATCTACCTCACGTCCAGTTCGGCGTCATCAGCTACGTCAACCGGTCTCATCGACCCGACCACGAGCGGTACTCTGGACATGTTCTGGGGTGGTAGTGGCACGGCTATCGGGGGTGGTAGCGGCACGGCTATCGACACGTCGATGTGGTACAATGCGCCGTCAGTGGGAGTGACCCCAACGCTTGGTCCAGGCTTTTTGCCTGTGGGACCGGCAGGGAGTAACACCAACCCAGAGCCGGTCAGGGCCGCCAAACCAGCCGGCCTTACCACCGCTCCGGTCGATCCCGCCAAGGTCACCAGCAGGGACATCGTGGCCTACGAGACGGCCAAGCTGCAGGCCGCAACAGCTGACGCCAATCTCAAGGCGGCCTCTAAGCTCGCCGACCTCAAGGACCAGATTCCGAAGATCATGGCCGTATCGAACGCGCCTCCTGGACAGCTCCCGGACGTCAGCTTCCAGATCACCGTCGACAAGGACACAGGCGCGGTGCACAAGACAGTGACCTACAAATCACCTCTTGTAGCGAGTCAACCAGGGGGTGTTCCCTTGCCCAGCTCGTTACCTAATCCCACTACCGGTAGGTCAACCCCGCCGGTCACCGATGGAAGCGGAAAGGTCATCATCTAGACTCAACTCAACTCAACAGGATCAACATCATATTTTTAGATTGTTGATCATCTGTGTTTTCAGAATACGGTGCACACGTATTCACGAAAACTGCCTCGCGACACCGTCAGTTCTCACCTAAACGCCAACCAGTCGTGCAAGCGACTCAAGGCCGACGGGGTGCTTCAACTCCTGGAACTTGCAAGTCCTCGGGTTGTTGCGACGAGAATGCGGCCAGTAAAGGTGCAAGCCCGAAACAGTCGAACCGGCGCTCTTCCCAGGTGGGGTTGGAGCGCCGGTGCCTTGTACGGCCTTTTTCCGTCATTAGACCCGGACTCCAACTAAATTAGTGGAGTGGAGGTCGTGCGATGCGGATTAGGAGGTCGACGGTCTTTTTCGGTGGTGGCGCGGCTATCGCTGTCGCACTAGGCCTTTTGTGCCTTATGGCGCTGTCAGGGTGCGGTAGGCATCATCACCACACCCGGGCTGGCGCCTATAGCAACCTGGACCAGTCGATCGAGGTTGACGAGTTCATCGGGCTGCTAGGAGTTTGCTGGCCTAAGGACTGGACCGACGCGCAGAAGGCCGACGGACGACGCGGCGTCCTAGAGCATCTCAACGCTTGGGAGGCCGAGTTCGGACCACTGCTCAAGCCGGCTAAGCTGATCATCCTGCTGTCTGCGGACCGAGTTGGCGGCATCGACGCCCAGGACCGAGGGATTATTTTGGTATGGCCAGGTGACTGCTTCGAGTTCCCGGCCCTGTTCAATCTGCTGATTCACCATGTCCTAGACGATTTCAGAGAGCTCGACTCGCGCTGGCAACGATGGAACGCTATCGGCGCCGAGGTCGCGACCGGAATCTACTCCGGAACCTACCCCGGAACCTTCTCCGGAGCCTACTCCGGAGCCTACACCTACTCCGGAATCTACTCCGGAATCTACCCCCGAACCCACTCCCACACCAAGTGGCGAGGACCCAGACGTCGATGACAACGATGATGATCTCGACGAAGGCGAGAAGCGCTGTAAACGCCTTCTCAGGCACCTTCTGAAGGAGGATCGACACGAGCTGTATGTCTGGTGCAAGGCGCGGTACGGAAAGTGGTGGCACCGTCACTGGTGGAAGCACTGGCACCCCAGCAAACGAGATAAAAGGCTCTACGAGCTCCTGACGGCGTGCAGAGGACACAGACATGCCCAGCACTAAGAACACACCCTTCTTGCTGGTTGTCGGGGAGACCATCGCCTGGAGTGTTCCCCTGTTCGGCGGGTTGCTAATCATCGCCCTAAAGACCGGCGTTTTCAATTAGCTCCATCGCTTAGGTCGGAACAACTGCATCACTAAGTCTTGCGCGCCATTAGACTGTAAAGACCTCGCGAAGGAGTAGATCGATGCGTTACCTCCTACTGGTGCTAGTTACCATTTTCTGTGGCTGCGTTGCTACCCAGCCACCTCACAATCCGCTGACCAAGCCAGATCCGGTCAAGGAGGCTCCGGTCGAGCCGGCCGTTCCGGCAGTTCCGGCCACTCCGGCATTGAGTGGTGTCGAACTGATGAAGGAGATGTTTCTCACTCAGCGTGACATGAAGGCGCAGATTCTCAAGTTAGCGGAGACCCTGACTGATGAGGAACTGGCCGGGCTAAACGAGTGGCTAGTCCAGTACGGAGTGCAAATCCGGCGGCCAGAGCGGTCTAAGCCGAGTGACGTGCCTCGACCGAGTCGGGTCTTCTAGCAGATCCTGGTCACCCGGGTAGAATAGGAGGGTCTACTCATCAGATCTTAGGGGTGACTTTTGATTGATCGAATTCTCCTGGACATGGATGGCGTGCTCACTTGTTGAGCCTCGCCTCCGCCCACTCGGCAAGAAGGCGCAGTTCGGTAGGGGACGCGTCCCTCTTGAGCTCGTTACACCGCCAGCAGAGAACCTCGACGTTCTCGACCGTGTAGCCGAGACTCGGGTCAAACCGATCGATGCTTGGAGAGTTGTTCTGCCGACCCTTATCCATCGTGAAACTAGGATCGAGCGTCGTGCTGCAACAAGGGCATACTGCGATCTCTCTTAAAATCTGTTCCAGGTAATCTCTAGTCATCCTGGGATCAAGCGACCATCCGTGACGCTTCGTCCTCTCGACGATTCCCCTGCGCATGCGACGAGCCCTTTCCCTGATCGGATCTTGGTTTACCCGTCTGGTGATACGCCTCTTGTCCCTTGCCCACTTAGCTGATGCCTGCTCTGGGGTGAGTGGGTGGGCGGCGTTGTATTCTACTCGTGTCTTATTCGTGCACGTCCTGCACCTCTTGTTAAGACCGTGTGGCTGGTGCTTACCTCTTGGGAAATACTTCGTCGTAAATCTGAGTCGTAGGGCGCAGCCCGTACAGTTGAACCACGCAGGCTTCTTGCCATCTTCCCGTCCGCGCTCGGCGAGTTTCTTCCGGCTAGCGATCGTTGCCTTGTTGGAGCACGGCCTACACCACGAGGCGAACCCGTCTAAGGCGCGCTTGTTGGGGTAGAAGGAAGCACTAGGGTCATCGTAGGTCTGGTCGCATTTACTACACGTTTTCATGTAGAAGATGTTATGCTCGCGACAGTATCAATGTCAAGAGCCTCAGTGAGGTAGCCGTGATTGACAGAATCTTGCTCGATATGGATGGGTGCCTGGTCGATTTCCTGGGCGGTGCATGCAAGCTCCACGACAAGACATACGAGGGCCATCCTCACGACCCTGAGAACCAGAAGGAGCAGACCGCCTGGAACATCGAGCCGATTTTCCAGATGACGGCCCCCGAGCTCTGGGACCCAATGGGTTACGATTTCTGGCTCAATCTAGAGCCACTGCCTTGGATGCACGAGGTCATCGCGACCCTCAGCGCCAAGTTCGGCGAACAGAACATCTGCCTGCTCACCAGCCCGATCCGCACTGATGGCTGCATTGATGGCAAGATGGCGTTCATCCGGAAGCACATGCCACAGTTCAGCCGTCAGTTCCTCGTCGGTCCGGCGAAGCAGTTTGCGGCCAGTCCCAGGCACTGTCTGGTCGACGATCGTCACAAGAACGTCGAGGCGTTCAAGGATGCAGGCGGACACGCCTTCCTCTTCCCTGCGCCTTACAACCACCGATTCAAGGAACGGCCCGTCGAAGCCCTCCGGGAGTGGGTTCAGGCGCTCGACGTCATCGGGCGAAGCTAAGGGCAGGCGACCTTCACGCGCGGTATCATCAACTCGGTGAACATCGAGTTGATGAAGAACCCGAACTCCTCAAGGTCTCGTTGCTGACGCTCTCTAGCAAGCTTTCGCTCACAGCGGGCCGACTCGCGGGCCTTCCTCTGCCGGCGCTCAGACCGCCTTCGCTTGCGGGAGCTCTTACTCAAGTGCCGGCGCCGGTCACTGACATACTCATCATTCTACCGATTGATGAGCGGTAGCGATGAACTAGGTGCCAACGCGCTCGGTTGATCCGTACCAGACGAACTCTCCGTTTGCACCGACAGGTAGATGCTTCTTGCAGCCGCAGCAGAACGTGGCGCCGTAGTAGTCTGGCTGACGCGCGCTTATACCAGCAAAGCCGCGTAGATACTCGTCCTCACCTGAGAGCTGGTGGCCGTCCGACCCGCATTACATCCATTGCAGGATGGTACGAGATTCTTCAGCCGATTGTCGTGGCGGTCGTGGTTCAGGTGGTCTACGACGAGGTTGTTCCATGCGAAGCTGAGGCCCTTGCCGCACCAGAAGCAGGGGACAACAGCCACTCCGATGCTGTCATATAGAACCATCCGGTGTTCCGATACACGACCGTTTGGCCAGGCCAGCGGGTGGTCAGGCCTAGTGAGGACTCTGTATCGCTTCTTGGCTAACACCGGTCGGACATAGTCAAGAGGAACACCGCTCTTCTTACGACGATAGTGCTTGAGACACAGGCCACCCGCTTTGTGCTTTAGGGCACAACCTTCCAGTGAGCACAGCTTTGTTGGATAGGGCTCGCGCAGAGGGTCGCCGAACTTCTTCCAACGCCAGTGATGCATCTGACACCAACCACGGATCTCCTTGGGCTTTCCGCATCCGGCTATCGAGCACGTCTTAGGCGCTGACCGACTCGGATGGTTTCCAAGAGGATCCCCGTAGAGCTTCAGCCTCTTGTAGTGTGCCATGCAGTAACCACGAGCATTGTGTGGATTACTACAGCCAGAAACTGCGCACCGAATCACGAACCGACCCGCTCGTTAGTTCCCTCCCAGACAAACTCTTCAAGCGGGAGGTGCTTGCGGCAATTACAGCAGAAGGTCCCTCCGCCGTAGTATGACGGGTCTCGTGCGAAGGTTTCTGCAAGGTCATCGGTCATGGTCGTCATCGACCCGCAGCCTCCGATCGAGTCAAGCTGAGTCTGGGTCCAGTAACGACCGGTTACCGAAGACTCGCTCTCAGGATATTCTTCGAACTTGACGTAGCCAAACCGCGAGTGGCGTTCGACCTCTTCTGCGGTCAGGTCTCGTAGCGTCGAGTTAGGCATCGGTGGCCCTACATGCCTGTAGGACCGCCGCACGGGCCGCACGAAACCTTTGGCCCGCTCCTCCTCGGGAAGAACCCAATACGCTTCGTGCTGGCCGGTAGAGCCAATCGGCTTCGGAGCTGATGCCTCCCATAGGTCATCGGCGGGCGGCTCACCATCGGTCGTGTGGCGGGGCTTCTTCATGCCCTCAGATTACACGAGATCGGGGAAGGTGTGCGGACCGGCGATGACTGGGTCGGCGACGCCGAGCAGCACCTCTACCCGGTTCATATGAGCGTTCTACTCGTAGTAGGCCCGGTGGGGCACGATCCCACAACCCCCCGCTTAAAAGGCGGGTGCTCTAACCGATTGAGCTACGGACCCTAGTGGGTTGGGCCTGGCAGGAGTTGCACCCGCTCAGAGTCCTCGACGTTTGAGCTCCTCGACGATCCACCAACCGAGCTCGACCGCTGTTTTCTCTCGATGGCAACCAGCGCAGCGAACCACGCACTTGGCGATCTCAGCTTGGAGTTGCTTGAGTCCTACGCCCTGTGTAACCAGACGACTGATGGTCGCCTTTTTATCCCCCGATACGTGGTCGAAATCCAGGCGGATGGGGCGGGTTTCTCCACAGTCGATGCACGGATTTGCGAACAGGTGCTCCAGTGCTACTTGTCGGTTTCGCTCGATGTAACGCCGCTTGTCGCGTCCAACATCCTTAATGTGCTTTTCCCGGTTTCGACGGTAGTAGTCGCGGCTACGTGCGGCGTTGCACGTCTTACACGCAGGTTGCAGACCATCCTGGCGTGACCGCGCCAGGTTGAAGAATTTCAACGCCCGGCGGCGTTTGCAAATCACACAGGTCTTGGTCTTCGCCACGCTGTGATGGTGACTGAGATGCTCCGTTAGTGCAACACCAAGAACTTAAAAGGCTCGTAAGTTATGGGCCCGATAGGAGTTTCACCTATTCTCTTCCGCTTAAAAGGCGGCAGTGCGATCGTACACCACGGACCCTCATGGGACCGGTGGGAATCGAACCCACAACCCGCGAGTTAAAAGCTCGCTGCTCTGCCAATTGAGCTACGGACCCGTGAAGTTAGTCAGCAGCCGGAATCGGCTGCCCGATCCGTTTCAACTTCACGGGGAGACCGTTGAAGGTCTCGGGCATTCCGCCAGGGGACATGCGGGTCTTATCCCAGTAGACAAGCAGTTCGTCGACGCCTACAGCGGTAGCGATGTAGCCAAGGTGCTCACACCCGGCAAATCGGATCCACTTGTCCAACTCGATCGCTGCGTTATCCACGACGTCCTTCAAGATACCCCCGCCCGGAATCGCACCGGGTCACCCAGTTTAGAAGACCGAGTTAGCTCTATGCCGGGGACTAGTAGCGGTCCGACCAAAGTCAGTCGAGTTGTGCTTGTGAGGTGTAAACCCGACAATCATTCGGACCTATTTCGTTATACCAGGAATCGACCCTATCGTGTCGCTCTCTCGATCGCATCTAGAAGATTGATCTCATCGTTAGGAGGAACCCACCAGATGTAGCCGGAGAGCTTCTCAAAAAGGCCGGGCTTCCAGGAGTCGATCTCATCGAGCGCATACATTGGTATGGATGATTCACCACCCTCACGGGTCGGAACATCATCGATGTCATCAACATAGAGTCGGCCGTTGATGTTCTCCAACATGGAGCTCCAGCTCCAAACATCATCAATCCCTACGTGGTGGTGAGTGCTGGTCGCAGCCACAATCCCTTCAAAGCTGCGAGTGCTCATGGCGGTGAGCATCTCGACGAACTCTTCCTTAGTCATCAGATGCGTCATAAGCTCGGTATATGCACCAGGAGGTCCACGAGGTCTCGGTGAACATGGATCCGCACTACGTGATCGTAGCGTGCGGTGAGCACCTCGACTACTACGACGAGTGGCCAGACGCCTGCGTGCATTGTGGGCGAGACCTGTAGATCCGCTCACCGGTCCAAGACCCGAAGGTCTCCTCTACCAACCCGAGCTTTAACAGGACGGACACCCTGTCCTGCTCACTCTGTGACATCGACGCGTGGTAGACGCCGCTGCGGCTGTTTTTGATCTTGCGCCAAAGTCGTTTGTTGTTGGCCGAAAGCTTGAATTCCATACCCACCTTATACCGAAGCACCCCGGCCGCGAACGACCGGGGTGCTCGGTTGATCTACGAGGCGACGCCCAAGGTCTCGAAGAGAGGCTGAGCCTCAATCCTCTGCACCCAGGCGTCCCCGGTGTTGCCGTTGGCAGCGAAGTCGGCGATCAGGCTGAAGCAGGTGTCGCTCCAACCACCGATGGACAGGATGTCGGCCTCGCAGATGACCTGACCCGTCGGAGACGGTTGCAGGTCGACGCAGACGAGCCGCGCCTTCGGGTTGCGAGCCTTGAAGATCCGCCACTGCGCCATCAGCCCGGTGGACTGGTTGGCGTGAACACCGCCAAAGCGGTTGTAGGCGTAGGCGTGCTTCGTGGTCCCATTCGTGTCCATCCACGACTCGTAGTCCGAGACGTAGATCACCAGGTCAGCCTTGATGTCCCTCTGGTTCAGGAACGCGAGCGGCAGGGAGCAATCCGTGCCGCCCGAGGGCAGGCTAGCCAGTGTCCGCGCGTTGGTCGCGATCGAGTCCAGTGGGTTCAGACGCACCTCGTTGATCCGGTCGCTGAACGGCAGGATCAACGTGTTCGGCATCTTCCGCAGGTAGGCCGCCGTCAGGAGCGCCGCCACCTCACGGCACTGCACGACTGTGGTCGCACCGGAGGCGCGTCCCGTGCGGGCCGTGATCCCGGTTGCGCTGTTGTCGCGGTTGCCGGTGACCGGCGAGCCCATCGAGCCGGACATGTCCGGCGCCAGCACGACCTGGCCCTCGATCGTCGGAATGTTCCGCAGCGAGTGCTCCAGGGCCTGCTGGAGGCCGATGGTGATCGACTGCGGCATGCCTGGCTGCCGAGAGGTGTGGTTGTAAGCCGTCATCAGCTGGAACGGGAAGACCTTGGCCCTCTTGACCTGCTGCGCATCCTGAAGACGATCCGAGATCTTCTTCAGGAGTGCCTTGTTGTTGAAGACTCCGTGCCGGAGGAACGTGTTGAGGTTCATCCGGACCTGGTTCCAGGTCGCGTCCTCGGCGATCTTCTCCCAGTCGTGCTGGGAGAGCTCCAGAGCCGTCAGCATCTGGAACGGCACCTTGGGCGGCTTGCCAGGGCGGGCGCTCTTGGTCGACGCCTTCCACGCCTCGTAGTCCTTCAGCAGCTGTGGCAGGTCCTCAGCGCTGTAGCCGAACGCCTTGTCCTTCTCACCGACCTGGAGGCCGGTGAGGTACTTGAACAGCGCCCGACGAGCCGGGGTGCGGGGATCGACGCGAGCCAGCCGGATCACGTCCGCCAACGACGGATCGTTGCCCACGGACTGGTGGATCAGCTGCTCGTCGGTGTGGCCGTCGAACCACTTCTGGATCATGCGCTTTCCGGCGCTGCCGAGGGACTTGCGGCCCGCAGCACCGGAGCGGATGATCTGGACGAAGTTCTTGAGCATCTTGCCGTTGTCGATGCACCGACCGAACGCCGCCTGGAAGGGCAGGCGGGCCGACTCCTCGGTCTTGGACCGAGCGAAGAGGATGGCCGTCAGGAGCGCCGGCATGTCCTTCAGGTAGCCCTGCTCGCGGGCGTAGATCGCCGTCTTGGCGAGGAACTGGGGATCGACCTTCTGGGCCAAGCCCAGCGTGAGCTTCAGCTGGTCCTCGTCCTTCGCGTAGAAGGTAGAATGGAGGGTGCCGGTGGTCGCATATTGGGCCAGCGCCGCCTTATCGGACCTAGAGTAAGCTACCCCTCCCGCCTCATTGTGAGCATCGGTCGGAGGTAGCGCGGGTCCGGGAACTGCGGACTTGAACAGCTTGCTGTTTGCCATTGGTGTCGTCTTTCTATTCGACGTGTTTCCACGTCCTACGACTGAGGATGTGCCAGATAGTTACTGGATCCAGGTCATAGTCTTTTGCCAGCCGTCGATAGCTGGTTTTCCCCTGTGTGTAGGTCTCTCGTATTTCTTTTACCGTGGTCTCGTCGAGCTTTGCCCAGTGATGATCACTGCCGCACACATTTCTTCTTTTCTCGACACAGTCCTTGATGTTGTCGGCCTGTGTCCCTGTGAACAGGTGCTCTGGATTAACACAGGTTCGGTTGTCGCAGGCGTGGCACACGAATTGGTCCGCCGGGATCGGTCCCACGAACAGTTCGTAGCTGACACAATGAGCACCTCGTGGCTTACCGTTGTCGTGGAACTGACCATAGCCAGTTGTCTTTGTGGTGCTGGCCGTCCACTCCCAGCACCCCGTCTCATCGTTGATGCGGACCTTTTGGAGAAACCTCTCCTTCTTATCGCGGCGTCTTCTTGGGCCCGGTGGGCGATCCCATACCTTGCTCTTACAGCTCGGGCACTGCTTTGGCGTAGTCTCCGACCTCTGGGACCAGGCATGGGCGCAGCGCCTGCACAGCGGCATTCTCGCCTCCTTTGAGGCCGAGTATGCTCCGCGCTGACGTAGAAGTCAAGAGTTCAGACGGTCGAGTTCAGACAGCCGGTTACGGCGAACTGTGCGAGAGTCGCCTTGTCGGAGCGGGCGTAGGCCCGCCCGCCGGCCGCGTTCACGGTGTCCGTGGTGGGAAGGGTCGCGCCCGGAAGCGCGGACTGGAACAGTCGCTTGTTAGCCATGCGTCACCTCACATGGGCGGTGGGAATCACCGCCTGCACGGTTCTTCATACCCAGGCGTCAATGGTCACTGTCACCTGAGATCGTGCTTTTTAGCCCGATTCAATCTGAGAAAGAGGTTAGGAGTCGGTGGATGAGCTGCCGGTACCGCTGTAAACTCCTGTGGTGGAGCACGAGCTGCCGTCAGACGACGTGATTCAGGCGATCCTCGGACGCGCCATGGAGGAGCAATTCTCTAAAGCTCGCCCCGCAGCACGTCATTTTTTTGACCACGACACGCCATCGGCGGACCAGTCGAGGGCCGTAACGTTTCATCAATGGGCTACAGCCGAGCTTAGCTACGGAGACTCGATTGAGGCCGTAGCTCATCTCGCGTCGCGTTGCGTCAAAGAGGTCGTAGCTGTAGCCGACAAGCTCACCTGTGAGCTCACGTTCACGATTTCAGGGCTACTGCCGACACAGCCCACCTGGTCTGACGGGTCGGGGCTTTTCGCTACTCATAATGAGGTTGGCAACGACCGATTTGATGTGATAGATGGAAACCTAATCCGGTCGGTGAACTGCTTCTCGGCAGACATCGTTCGAGCCGCCGAACGCCTTGATGATCTCGATGAGAACTACACAACCGGTGATGAGAGGTTGCAGCTGTTCTGCGCCAAGCCGTTGGAGAAAAAGCTCATCAAGGCGTCCGTGAAGGCAGGGGTTCCGTGCCGTGTGTTCGGGCTTTACGACCACAAGGATGAACGATCGTGGGTCCTCACACGCGATTCGTCCGCCTGTTCTCTTCTTATCGGTAAACCGGCGTTCGATCTTCCGGTAAAAGGGAACAAGCTCATCGTCGGGGCTCGGTTTGTTGTCCGAGTCATCAATCCCCGACTGGCTGTGCGCGTCTCCCCTACCCAATAGTCAGAGAGTCACTCATGCCAGACAATACCCCCATCAGCTGTATCGTTGGCCTCGACCATTACCAGTCGATCGCGTTCGAGACGGCCGTGTTCCCCAAGGAAATCGGGCCACTCTACTGCGCCATGGGAGCGCTCGGTGAGTCGGGTGAGCTCGTCGAGGTAATGCTCCAGTACTACCTAGGGTCCGTACATGCTGATGAGATGACGGACGACTTCAAAAAGATCGTGATGGCGCTTCAGGTTGCCGTGCAGGCGTGTAAGACGGTCGAGCGTCTGAAGAAGGCGGCCCGCAAGGGCGAACTCGACTTGCCGCGTCTGCCAGAACTGACCGATGAAGTCCGAGCCCGAGTCAAGTCGGAGCAGGGCGATTGCATGTGGTATCAAGGCGGCACCGCAACGGTCACCGGCAACAAGCTATCCACGATTTGCCAGCAGAACATCACGAAGCTTCGAGAGCGTCGAGACGCTGGAGTGATTGCGTCTTCTGGGGAGACCATCGCTGATCGTCGGGCCGCAAACGACAACCAAGACAGCCCGGAGAACTGATTGCCATCGGGCGCCGTGCCTGTAGAATGGCGCCGTGCCTGTAGAATAAGGCCGGATTTAGCCCAAATTCAACAGAGTAACCTGGCGCTGTACTACGTGCCGCAAACCGTCGTAATCATCAGCGACGAGGAGTAATCGTATGTTCGAAGGTATCGGAGCAGAGTTGATCTGGGACGGCACTCACCACATCAACATCCCGGATCGGATGGGTAAGCCTCGTGAAGGTCAGATGGTTGGTAACATCGCTGAGCAGCTAACGGAGCTATCGGGGAGAATTTGCTACGATTCACTAGGCTCAAAGGAATCGCGACCCTCCGACGAATACATCAAGCACATCCTCGACGTTGGTCACACCTGTTACGACAGTGACACTGATGTGCTCACCGCCAGTGGTTGGAAAGCGTGGCCGGACGTCAATAACAACGATCGACTGGCGACGTTGAATCAAGCGACGCAGCGCGTTGAGTATCACAAGCCGACCCGCGTCATTCACGATCACTATCGTGGTCGCATGTACCGCGTTGATGGCCAGCAGGTCGATTTGCTCGTCACTCCTGAGCACAGGATGTGGGCATGCCGCACTACCACCCGTGAAGGCCGCCGTAAGGAACACTACGCGCTCGTCAGCGCTTCAGACATTGGTGGCTTGACGCACGCCTACATGAAGGGTTCGACCGGCTACGAGCCACACGAGTCAGGCATCACGCAGAATGGCGCTCATTCGCGTGATTTACTGGCGCTGCTTGGCTTCGCAATCGGTGATGGCTATGTCGGCGAACGCGGTCGACAGGTTCATTTCCATCTGTTCAAGGAGCGCAAGATTGTCTGGCTCACATCAATCGTAGGGCGGCTCGGTTTCGAGTTTGGCGTCAACGCCGAGGACGGAAAGTATCGCGTGACGCTGCCAGAAAACCTCGTCGGTCTGTTCCGCGAAATCTACGACGCGGACGGCCAGAAGCAGGTTCCACCAGATGTGCTCACGACTGCTGGCTCAGGTCTTCTTGCCGGGCTCTATGATGGGCTTATCGCCTCGGATGGCCATGACAATGAATCATCCCACACCTTCGACACGACAAGCGCCAAGTTGGCTGGTCAGTTCCAGCAGCTGTGTCTTCACATCGGCATCGCTGCCAACATCACGAACACAATTAGTCCTGAGGACTATAAGGGTCAATTCGTGATGAACCACTCGGTGGTTCGTCTTGGTGTTGAGCGCAGGACGCTCAGGCCGGAATATAACAAGCCGGGTTCTCCCAGTCGCACCTCTTGGATTGAGGAGTGGGAGGGTGACATCCACTGCGCCGAGGTTCCAAACAATACGCTCTACGTGCGTCGGAACGGAAAGCCCGTCTGGTCTGGTAACTCGATCGCCGAGCACTTTCAGGCGACGATCCTCATCGAGAGCACGTCTGACACCTTCATCGACATGCTCTCGTTCATCATGCTCAATCGACCGTGGGTGTGGATCACCCCGCTGAGCCCAACCTCTGCGAGGATCACTCTCAACTGTCGTGTAGTCATGGAGTTTGATCGCTGGACCCAGGTGCTGACTTCGCTGATCCCGCACTACCCTATTCACGAAGCGGCCCACCTCAGCGCCATCATCCAGGACTGCTACCACACCTTGGCTCCGCGTCTGATCAAGGCCCCCCACCCTGCGTGCGTCTCCGTCGCGGCCCAGCAACTCAACGTCTCGTCTACCAAGCTTGTTGAGCCTGAGACGGACGCCGAGAAGTGGATCACGCTCTACACCTATGGGAGTAGAGGTTTTTCACACGAGTTGGTCAGGCACGGCGATTTCACAGGCATGAGTCAACGGAGCACTCGCTACTGCAACGAGAGCAGCAGCCCCTGGACGCTGCACCCGCTGATGCAGATGTATCTGCGAGAGGCGCAAGGCGAGGTCGAGCTCATGATCGCCAAGAGCGAGACGGAGCAGTTCATCGAGGCGGCCAAGGGGCTCTACAAAAGCTGGGTGAAGCGACTGGTCCCGTTCATTCAGGCGAAGATCGACCCTGCAGACCCCTACGCCAAAACAACGGCCCGCAAGCAGGCGCGCGGAGCGGCCCGTGGGCTGCTCGGCAATGCCCTGGAGACGGAACTCGTGTTCTCTGCTAGCGTTATGCAATGGCGACATATCTTCAGGATGCGGGCTGCTGCCGCCGCCGATGCCGAGATCCGCTTCGCTGCCTGTAAAGCGCTTGAGGCTTGCAAGGCTTCCCGTTACGGTGACTGCTTCGAGGATATGACTACGGTGCCCGCCAGTGATGGCACCGGCTTCATGCTCGCTGGTGGCGGCGCTGCGTAAGAGACGTGGTGCCCGGTCTCCGATGGAAGAGCGAAGACGGGTGCGAGACATGCTCAAGGATGCCGCAAAAAGTGCCCTGAGGCGTCTGCTCGACTCACCAGCTCCTCGGTTTTCCCCTGGGGACAGGTGTCGCGTTCTGCGAAGCCTGGTCGCAGATAGCGGCGGTACGCTACTACGTGGGTCTCTGGTCGAGACCACTGGTGTACAAGATCCAATGGGAAGGTTTCAGATCCGCGTGCTCGACGTTCCGGACTACCAGTGGACAGAGTCCAGCCGGCTGCCGTATGGGCCTGACTTCGTCCTTTTTGTGGACGAAGACACACTGGAGCTTGATGTATGACGTCGCCGACCCTCAACAAGTCGGTTGTAATTGAGGTTCTGGATCGAGACATCCTCTATATCAAAGGACTGGTCCCGTGGTGGGGCGAGTTGATCGACCTAGCAAATAAGGTCGGTGGCTGGGCTCGATCAACGGAGGTCGTGCCATCCGCTGGTGCCCAAGTCACTGCTAAGAGAGTTAGCCACTCGATCCGTATCGATGGGCAAGAAGAGCCGCGCCTATCGGAGATGGAAAGACGCGTTTTCAACGCAGTCTCGTTCGCGCTCAGGAGCTACTTCGACCATAATCAGTACTTCGTAATCACTCAGGACGATGGCTACTCTTTGCTCAGGTACGATGTTGGGCACTTCTACAGTGAACACGTCGATTATGTGCTGTCGACCGATGCCACGCCTTATCGTACGCTTTCTGTTCTCGTCTACCTCAATGACAACTACAAGGGCGGAGAGATCGTGTTTCGACGGCAGGGCATCACAATAAAGCCGGAAGCCGGAAGCGTGGTTGTTTTTCCGTCGACGTGTACGCACCCGCACGAAGCTCTCAAGGTGACCGAGGGCGAGAAATACGTTGTTGTCACCTGGGCACGTTAGGAGTTAGTCGTGGCCGATACCAGAACCTGTGTGCTGTTTGCCGGTAACAGCGGGGCCGGGAAAGATACGGCAGCCGACTTGCTGGCTAAAACTCTTGAGAGACGAGGGGTGAGCACGAAAAGGATGGCCTTCGCCGACCCGATCAAGGAGCTCGCAGTCCATCTGCTTGGGATCCCCCTGAAGGTGTCCTTCGGTACGCAGCAGGACAAGCTAGACTTCAAGGTCTACGACAAGACGGCCCGCCACTACGTCGACGAAGACGTACTGGAGAGGGTCGCCTGATGAGCATTATCATCTCACTCTCAGGGCGCAAGGGTTGTGGAAAGGGTGTGCTTGCTGACGAGGCTATCAAGCGCGGATTCGTAAAGATCAGCTTTGCTGACCGTCTTCGAGAGCTTGTGTCCAGCCTCTTTGGATGGCCGGTCAGTGAGTTGCGCTTACAAGAAAAGAAAGCCGAGCTACTCGAACAGCCTATTATCTGGAATGCCGGCTACGCGGCACGCCTAAAGGCTCTGATCAGCGCCGAGTGTGACCTGGTATCTGACAATGTAGAGATTCCGACCCGCAGATACGCTCTACAGTTTGTTGGGACAGATGTCCTGCGGACCTACGATCAAGACTTTCATGTCAAGTCGCTCCTGGCCAGTCTGGAAAGCGGCGTGAACTACGTTTTGGACGACGTTAGGTTTCCTAACGAATTGACCGTAATTCGAGATCTCGGAGCCGAGTCGGTGTTCATCATCCGACCAAAGCACTTCGACTACTCCAACCATCTATCAGAAATCTCTCTTCAGAGACATCACTTCAGGCGCATCATCGTTAACGCCGGGTCTCTGGATAGCGTTGTCCAAAGGTTCAACAAATTCCTTGACACGATCCTTGCTCCCCAACCACCAAAGGTAACCTTGGATCAACTGCTGGAGGCGCTAGAACAGTCGAATTGGGACACTACTACCGCTGGTCGATGTCTCGGCGGTAGTAGAGATAAAGCAATTTGGTGGGCGGCCAATCACCTTGTGCCGATCCCAAAGGGATCACCGCGCTACTCCTACAACCACAACGCCTTTGCCGTAGCGACACCCCAGGCTGCCTATTGGGCCGGACTCCTGGCGGCGGATGGGTGTGTGAAGACAGATCCGAACTTGGCGATCGAGCTCACATCGACCGATCTGGAGTTGGTCGAGGGGTTTAGGGATTTCGTCCAGACAGACAAACCGATCTACGAGCGGGTGCCCAAAAACCCACCAGGGCGGAAGCAGTATTCGTTAGTGGTGAACTCGCCTTACATCTTGGAGGACATGAAGCTCTGGAACCTCGAACCGAGAAAGTCAAAATTCACCAAGATTCCCGAATGTCTGATGTCGGCAGGACCCGACGCGGACTCCCTGCTGAACTACTGGATTGTCGGATTGATCGATGGAGACGGCTGTGTCTACAACAAGGGCGATCGCTCGATTGCCATAAGCCTGCTAGCATCCGAGCAGGTCGTAGATTATGTCGCCGGTAGGTTTTCGGACATCACCTCACGAAAGTATCGGGAGAAGAATATCGACAACCTCTACTCGTTACGGTTCACCGGAAAGCACGCCGTTCTCTTCTACAAGAGGGTATTTCGCGGGGTCGGGTTACAGCGCAAGTGGTCTAAGCTCGCCCCGTTTCTTTATAAGACGTGGCACCACTGATTTGCCGGTTCCGCAACGAGATGGAACTGATGAGGACGATGTTGAAGGACCGGATGGAGGTGACGATCGTAAAGATCGTCAACCCTCGTGTTCCTGTGAACATGGCTCACCAGAGCGAGAGCGAGGTCTACGGCATTCCTGATCGGGATTTCGATCGCGTCATCTACAACACGCTGGGGTTCAACGAGTTGGATGGTCACATCACCTTGCTGGCAAACAGGTTACTTTCACAAGCTCCTTGAAGGCGTCACCGTAACGCGGTATAACCGAAGTGGAGCTGATCAGAGCCCCACTTTCACACACACACCGCAAACGGCGCACTCCTTGTGCGCCGTTTGCGTGTACGGTGACTCCGGTATAACCAGCGTATGACCGAACAGACCATCACTAAGCTCAAGATCATCGCCCCCGTCGACGCGTTGTTGGAGGCCACCGCGAAGCTTCTTGTGGTCGTTCCGGCCAAAAATTCGAGGCCAGTCCTATCGAACATTCAATTCACAGTCCGTGAAGGGATCCTAGAGCTCTCAGGCACCGATTCGGTGGCTGGGATCCACTACGCCGTTCCAGCCGCAACCGTCAAGGAAGAGGGCTCAGGGCTTCTCAACGGCGCCAGGTTCGCAGAACTCCTCAAGGAGTTCCGTGGTGCGGAGGCCAGGATCAGCTTCAATCCGAGCGGCGGGTGCCAGTTCCGAGCCAAAGGTGGGAACTACAAGGTAGTTGGTGACGATGTTCGTGATTACCCCAAGCTGCCGAGGTTCGAGGGCAAGAAGGGGTTCGACATCTTCGGGGCCGACCTCGTAGACATGATCAAGAAAACCGAGTTTGCGGCCGCACCCGAAGAGTCGCGTCTCACCATCAACGGAGTACTTTTCGAGCTGAAGGCCGGGCGGTTTCGGCTTGTCGCCACGGACAACAAGCGCATGTCCATCAACGAGCGATTGATCGAGGTCTCCGAGCTCGACGATTTCTCGGTGTCGCTACCCGCCGAATTCCTGCGCGCCACCCTCAAGGTCACATCGAAGGACTTGGCCAGCAAAAACTCTACTCTCGGTCTGGCGGGCACCAAGGTCTTCTACAGGATCCCCGGGGCCACGGTCTACTCCACGATCCTTCAGGGCACCTACCCACCCTACGGCGAGGCTCTGGGCCTGCGACTAGGACACCACATCGACTGCAACGTCAAGGAGCTGCTCAGCACACTTCGGCGTGCCATGCTGGTGAACAGCGACCTAGCCGCGTTCAACTTCGAGAGGAACGCCCTACGGCTAGAGAGCCTATCGTCGACGGTTGGTGTCGGAACAGCTGACATGGAGACGGAGTTCGAGCCGCCTGAGGGGGCGGAGCGGATCCGCGTAGGGTTCAACCCATCCTTCTTCAAGGACGCACTGGAGGCGATGACAACCAAGCGCTGTCGATTCTACTTCCACGGCCCCCGAAACGCCGGAGTGCTAAAGGAACTGATCTGCGGACCTACGATCGGACCGGATGGTATGGATCTTGGTGAGCAGGAACTGGTCTCGGACCAGTTCGTCTACGCCGTGATGCCGGCTATGCTCCCTCGTGAATGATTGGCGCGGTCTCAAGCTCAACCATACTGCCGTCCCAGCCCATTATCTGGGCGCACATGCGCAGTAGTTCATCCTCGGTGATGACACCGTCTGAGTTGAAGTCGAGCTCTGAGTAGTTCGGTCCCCCAATAACAATCCCGTCATTGAGGTGCGTCGGCTCGAAGGCGCCCCCGTGACCCAGTCGACCAAAACTGAATTGGATGTAGAAGTTCTTTTGACGACGATCGTTGCTCACGGCCATCAGTCGAACTCGGTCAGCCCTTCCTGGAACAACCGTGTTGTGGACGACCTCTGTCTCCTCAACGATGTCGGCACCGGTGTCGTCCTGCCATCCCGCTTTGGTGAACGCCTTGACCACCATCGCTGAGGTGAACTCCTTCGTCACCGGTGTAGCTAGTCGCCATTCAAACTTCATGTGTAGCTCCTAGGTCACTTGATCTTGATGATGAAGACGAGACCGCGATAGCCAGGCGTGTTGTCAATCGACCCAAGTGCCGAGAAGATGCTATCCCCGTTGCTTGAGGTTCCACCGTGGTTGTGATCTCCACCGCCCTGAGTTCCGCCGTGATCGTGGCTAGGAATGGGGTGGGTGTGCGTATTCTCGGCCCAGTTCTGCGGACCAGGCGGCGGGTAAGAGATGGATGGTGATGGAAAGGTGTTGGGCCCAGTGCTCAGCGCCTGACTCGGGATGCTGTGGGAGTGGGTCCCACTGTTCGGGATTCCGTGACTGTGACCGGACACTCCGTGGGCGTGGTTGACGTTGTTCGAATCAACTCCACCAACAGGAATTGTCCCTCCAGCAAAGTAAGTCACGTCTCCTGGAAAGCTGACGTTGGTGAGTGTGCCGTGACCACGCAAGAATCTGTTACGCATGTCCGGAATCGCGGTTCCGTTGTAGGGACTTGATGCGTCAACGACGGTTGAGCCATCGCAGATGAGCCATCCGCTAGGCAAAGGTGTAGATGCATTAGGCCGAAGCCAGGACTTCAAAGACCCGATCGGCTCAGACAGTCCATTTATGCTCAGTACCATGTCAGGCCCCTAGCTTCTTGTCCGGCACTAGACCACCACGCTGGTAAGCACCCAAACATCAACGGATCCGGCCGTCGCCGCCACAACATCGTCGCCGGTCGATGTGGCCTCAATACGAATCGACGTTGTCGCGCCGTGGTTCTCGCTGCCAACCACAGTCGACAGCTGAAACGCCGTGCCAGAGGTTGCCTGGAAAACGTCGAACGCGGTCGCGTATTTGGTGAGGTTACCGGTGATCCCAACTGATACGGTGAAGGATGCAACCGATCCCCCAGAGAAGGCGGTGGAGTGCTTGATCTTGACCGCGTGGATTACGCCACCGGCCGGAAGAACGAAGAGTTCAATGTCTTCGGACGTTGCCGCTGCGGTGAAGGCGGACTCATCTACCGTGATTTTTTCCCACCTGGGCAGCGCTCGACTGGCAGGGCTCTGAGCTACCTCGGATGCCCCATCCAATGTAGCAATCCCGCCGGCAGCGCCGAGAGCTGGTGCGTGGTCATTGTGGGGCATCGGTTAGCTCCTAGGTCATCTCGACGATGGCAAAATCGGCGAGCGTGCCGGCCACTGTACTGCGGCGGAAGAGGTGGTAGACCGTGTCTGTAGCGCCCTTGTAGAAGTAGCCAAAGTTACCTACCGATGGTAGTAGGGCGTTGGCCTCTGCGTAGTCCGGTGCCGACGCAGCATAGGTATCGGAACCCTTAGACGGGTTAGCGGATGCTGGAGACGATGTCTGTTGCCAGACGGCATCATCGGCATCCCACGTGTAGGCCGAACTCGATTCGACCGTCTGGTGGGTCTCTCCGGGCAGAAGACCGGCGGTAGCACGACCAAATCCTGCGTACTGTGTCACAGGATCGGCTGCTGGTAGGTCGATCTGGCCCGGTGTCGGCTTGGCATAGTCGAACGTGTTGCTTCCGAATTGGATAACCTGGATGTCCGACTGAGCCCCAGCGATAACTCCGTAAACGCGGTCCGCGTTTCCGGTTGTCGCCAGCGTTCTATAGACCACGATCGACGGGTCTAGCGGTGATGAGAAGTAGGTGCCCAGGCCTGTCGTAGTAACCGCTGACCAAAGAGTGGAGTCGGCGTTTATTGCCGCGACGAGATTCGCAGTGGTGGTAGTGATGCCCGACCCTGCGACGAACTGAAAGGCCGCCGGTGCTGCGCCAACGCCCGTGAAGGTCTCTGTTGTAGATCCATCGGTGATGATGAAGGTGTCGCCTGGCGCTAGATCAACGGCAATGGCTACCAGCAATGCCTGACTGATACCTCCAGCGCCGCCTGCCACGAGTTGCTCTGGTACGAGCAGCAGTTCTTTCCACGAGCGACCTTGTACGGACAGGGTGTCAACGTAGCTCTTCGAAGCAGCAGCGCCGGCGGCGGTCGGTGTCAGCGCGACAATCACATCGCCGTTTGAATCGCGCAGGGCGATGGTGCTCGGAGTGGCGCTAGCGCTAGCGCTAGCTGGGTTCTGAACGACCAGTGAGGATCCGTTGAGCGTAGGGATGCCGTTGGCGGCGCCCAGCTCGTTGACTAGAACGCTGGTCCCGGCCGCGTTCTGAGGGCTGTCGGCGGCAGTCAGCTGCGCCTTCCGCCCGTCAGTGGCCCTTACTCCCTTGTAGATGACTCCGGCCATGGATCAGCTCCTAGAAGACCACGTAGCCGAAGACATCGGCCAATAGTGTTTGGCTTGTTCCGGTTGCTGGGTTCGTAACGACGACGTCGATCTGAGTTGTTGCAGGGACGACGAGTCCGCGAGCTTCGGCCACGAACACCCACGTATCATTGACACTTACGACACTGAGCAACACCTCTTCGGCGAAGATGTCACCACCACCGCCGGTGATCTCAACCTTAGCGCTAGCTGGGACCGACACGCTATTCGCCGCAGTGCAGCGCAGCACCAACTTGGTCAGTACGACTGCGTTCGCGGCGGGCGCGGTGTAGACCGGGTATGCTGTAGCCGAGAACGGGTTTACCGTCACACCACTTGCAAGTCGCCGAATTTCATTACCGAGCAGTAGTGCCATTTCAGGCTCCCAGTCGTTGAGCTGATGCTCAGTATAGCGTGGATGAGTCTACCAGACTACGCTGCTTTATGATGGACCGCCACCTGCAATCATGGCGTTGAACGCTGATTGAACTTCGTCAGTCAGCCTAGCGCGCAGAGTGTCATAAAGAGCGTCACCAGGGACGGATTCCAGCCGAGATCTTATGGAAAGCCATCGGTCGGTAAGCCCAGGAGAATCTGTCCTGCCCTCGAACCCGTCGTTACCACGGGTCGCGATTACGGACCAGTTCACGCTGAGCGGCGGGTCGTTTAGATTCGGCGATACCGCGATATAGCTACTTCCCAGGTGGGAGACACCGTCGTTGCGCTCATAGCCAACAACGGGGCTCCAGTTACCAAGCCAGTTGATGCCAATAGGACCGGTTGGTCCTTGATCACCCTGATCGCCCTTCTCTCCCGGGTTTCCGGCGGCACCCCTCGGGCCGCGAGGGCCCTCCGGTCCAACACCTCCGGCGATTGGACCGGACGGTGGAACGATGGCTGGTCCGCTCGCGACTACGATGTCTTTCGAGGCGAGCAGCCGTTGAATCGACGCGCACCTAGGTCTGCACTTGAAGACCGCGCCGGCTGGATAGAACACGGACGAGCCGGCGTCCTCAACTACGACGCCGGCTGGTGCAACCGCTTGGTAGGTCAAAAGGTCTATGGCCATCCGTAAGCCCCTTCGATTGGTGCTACGTCTATGATGCCACAGTTGTCTAAAGAGGGGGACCAGGAAGCCGCAGGATTAGCGGATGCTGAACTCCAGGCCCAGCTACCTTGTCGAAGATCGATTTGTGCGCGGCGCACAGGCCAAAAGGCCTGACACCACCAAACACACGATACTCGATATCCGATGAGCCGCACTTCAGGCACAGCTTGTCGTAGTCCTCAACAGCGATCGGACCGAGATAATTCGGGTAGGACCGGTTGAAGATGGGCCCGCCACATGTGAGGGTTCGACCGCAGTCGTCCTCGTTCCTGTCCCAGGCGTCCTTGAGGTGTTCACAGGTCGCGCAAGTGATCGGGAACCCGTGCGCTAGAGCCAGTCGTGCTGTCTGTTGCCCACTGACCGTGGGCAGGCGTCTAACCGCCTCATCCATAGCTGGCCTTAGGCTTCTTGAACTTACTTGCAACCGATGATAGTCCGAAGTGATCTGACTGTTGGTCGCTGTCACCAGCGTCGACCTCCGGCTCGACCTCTGACGGGACACCGGCATCGGCCTGCTCGATCTTCTTGACACCAGTGATCAGCTCGATGCAACGCGCCACGAACTGCTCGGAACGGTTCTCACCAAAGTAACCAAGCTCGAAGGCGGCCCGCTTATGCGCGTCCGGCACCATCGCCGACTGCCCAGGACAAACCATCAGAGAGGAGCTGGTCGTCTTCGACGGACCCGGCTCGTCCTTCTCCTTCTGCTTCTTCTCGACCTCTCCGTCTGGCTCCTTAGAACCCTTGTCGTTAGACGACGGGATCGAGGATGGCGTCTTCACCACGTGCGGAGAGTTCTTGCCGTGGTCCATGGCCGGATAAATCGTACTCAAGAAGCTCGGCTTCGGCCGATCGCTCTCCGCCAACTCCGACTTCAGGCGAAGCGCACGACGCTTGAGAATGTTGTCCAGGTCCATGAATGCCCTCGAAGGTGTTACTTGTTGGCCGCTGACGCGCGAATGGCGACCAGCTCCTCGGATAGCAACAGCGTGCGCGCCACGCGGTCATCCCAGGAGGCCTCAGATTGAGACGCGGGAGTCTTCTGCTCGGATGACTCAACCAGACTATCGAAGAGACTGGCCGAGCTGTTCTGCTCAACGAGAGCATCGAACAGACTTCCCTTCTCCTCCTGAACAATGGCGTCAAAGATGCTGACTGCCTCGCCGCAGTCTGCGCTCGTCCCATCGTTGTCGTTGTCGTTGTCGTCGTCACTGCCAGTCTTCTTGAAGAACGACAGCTTGTTGTTGGAGCCGTGGCCTGAGCTGCCCAACTTGAAGCGGCCAGCGTTCTTCTTGAACGCTTCCGGAAGCTCTCGCTCCACTAGTGAATCGAACATGGACACGTCGTTCTCCTCGGTTTGTTTGTTTGTAGCGGTATTGTTCAGACGAAGCTCAGATCGGCGCAACATCATCTTAGCCATTACCCGCCTCCGTCTAGCTTCCGCTCGGGCTGGAACATTGTGTTTCGCACGAGGTCGAACGAGTAAGCGATGAAGTAACCCTGAGCGCCAAACCGAGTTTGATCTCGCTCAGCATGTTTTACATCATAGTAGCTGTCTAGGAGCTTGGGCAATCGAATTACGTCGCCGGCCCTCGGTCTGATGCCGAGTTCGTCCAACAGGACCCTAGCAATGTGCAACTTCAGTGAAAATGTATAGATAGACCCACGTTCATCCGGGTCTTCTTCTTGAACCGGCTCCATGCCTAGGGCACGGACCATGGTCGGTCCAGAGTAGCGCCAGTCCGGTACGATCTCTCGCTTGGTCGAGTCGATCCGATTGCGGACCACAACAGGCTCTCCGTAGAGAGACATGTTGCCGCTTCGCTTCCGCAGCGGAATCCCCTCAGGTGGAAGTGGCTGTCCGTCTGGACCAGGTCCTGGACCGTCTGTCAGCGGTCGCGCACCGTCGATGCGCCTGAACTGGTCCTGTTGCACGTAGTAGTAGCAATCCGTACCTCGAAGACGCGACATGTCCTTGGCCTTGCGGTCCAAGTACTTCTTGTCATTCGGGCCGAAAAACGTGTCGTCGAACCCACTGACACCGGACGTGAACGGCGGATTAGGTGGTATTCCCTCACCAGTTCCATGCGGAACATGCTCTGGTGTCTTGAAGGGAGGGTCGGCCATTACGGGTTACTCACCGGAGATTGTTGCGGCTGTCCATCCGGCAGCTCTCGGACCAGGATATCAATCCAGATCCTAAGCTTCTTCATACGGTCCTTGGTGTCCTTCTGCATCTGAGCTTTGGTCTTGTTTCCGTGGCTCTTCTTCGCCTCTTCGTCGAAACGCCTCATGCCACGGAGCATTTCGTCTCGCTTCATGCCATACGAGGTTAGTTGAATCTGCTCCTTGTTCACACGGATCCGAGGAGGATCTGACTTCTTCGCTAGGGTCATTATGATGACGTTGAACGCCTTGATGTAGCTCTCCATGAGCGAGCCGCGACCCGCTTTGCGCTCGCGCTCGATGATCCCCTGAATTCCTCTCAGGATGATAATGGGGTAGTTCTGCTCCCAACCTGGATCGCGGAGCAGGTTTAGTGGGTCTGGATAGCCTTCTGGTAGAGTCTTGTTGGGCACCAATTACTCCATGATGATCGGAGTAGCGCGTCTCCAGTTAATCGCGTCCTTCTCCAGCTGCTCCTTCTCTTCCTTCGCCGCCTCAAGGAGCTTCTCGCCGTTCAGGCCCTTGTCGCCGCCCACCATTGGCATGCTGTCGTACTTGTTGCGGATCTCCCCGAGGAACTCCTTGGAGGTTGCCAGCGCGTATCGGAGGAACAAGCTCTCGTCTTCGGGCCCAAACTGCCGGGGATCGATGTCTACGGTCCAGACCTCGACAAGCATGTTTCCGACGATGGAGGGCCTGGGCATGATCAGTAGCTCACGGGTGTCGCGGTTGTAGCTCCACTCGCGGTCCGCCGAGAAAATCTTCTTGCTCATGCTCAGGTATTGGAGTCGCTGCACCAGGTCGCTGTACGGCATCGGCGAGGCGCCAGGGGACCGCCATTGTCCGAAAAGAAGTGAGTAGGTATAGGAGAAGTCGTCGGTGTCTACAGCAGGGAAGTGAGAGGACGGAAGGAAGACCTGAAGGACCTCTGTGACATCCGGCTCCAGGACATAAAGGTTGGTGGCTGTGGTGAGGGGGATCTGGATCACCCTCTTCTGTCCAAGGCGGAACCCAAACCACCGCTTGGTATCCCGGATGATGTCGTCTAGCTGGTCTGGCGTCAGCTCGACGTCGATGATCCCCGAACCTAGTCGTCTAAGGACGTAAGCCTTGATCTCGTCTTCGGTCATGGCCATAAGGGAGCTCCGGTGATCCCAACAGTTTAGCGCGTTCTGGTCGGCATCACTACCACTTACATCATACGCGCTGACATGGACTAACGCCGTTGCGAAGAGCATCAATCCCTGCCATCATCGGGACAACTCGTCATTCTCGGGCGAGGATCGATGTAGAACAACCGAGCCGCCCTGGGGCAGCTCGGTTGTTTTCTATGGACTTGACTGGCGCATCAACGTCAGTTGATGTAGAGTAAACGTCTCAGACAGGAACTGAGCCAAGGAGTGATGACATGGCGCGCTACGTTCTGACAGCCGACCTCGACTTCGAGGGGCTTCCCTACAAGCGGGGTGATGTTCTGAACGCGCCCCAGGGTCTACCCGCCGTTGTGGCGGCTGCAGCCTCGCTCGACGCGGTTCCCCGCGCTCGGCCGGCCGGCCTGCAGTACCTCCCGGATCACTACGTGCCTGTTGCTGTGGCCGACCAGATCGGCCGCCAGCAGTCCACGCTGGCGCTTCCGGCGGAGGGGACCATCAAGGAGCCCGTCCTTCCGAACACCAACACGCAGTACGACTGATCTACCGTCTCTGACCAGGTTCACCGCAACAGACAGGCAGAAGCCTGTCTGTTGCGCTGTACGGTCACATCACCGGATGAGCGCCATCCGGGTGAGCAGGTCAGGGTGCACGTAGATGCGTCCGCCTTCGACTCGGACGACTTCGAGAGATCCATCGCCGACCATGAAGAGGCATCCGGCCACAACAGCGCTGTGGATTTCAGATCGCGTCCCGTCAACCGAACACGCGAACCAAACCCCAGCGCTGATCTCTGGCACAGTCGCAGGGCGCTTGAGATGCTCGAAGAGGCCTATGATTGCGGCCCTGATGTCCTGACGGATCTGGTGCACGCCGAGATCATATCCAAGATGGATATCGGTGTCAGCTCCGAGCTGAGATAAACGTCCTCAGCGTCTCCTATTCCGTGATGATCCGTGTCGACGGTGAGTCCGTAGGCGCATTGATCGCGCACTCCTAGCAACCAATCATCGACAATGATTGGAGCTATCTTGTGCTCCTCGACCGGAAGAACAGGGCCGCGAATGCGCAGCAGTCGATAGGCCTTCCGCACAGGGTTGCGCTTCCACAGAAGTCTGAGCTTCCACAACCCTTCGCTCGTGCCATCAAAATGGTGCGCAAACACCTGTATTACGACCCAACAGCCGTTCGGCATTTGCTGCACATCCAACAGCTTTATCTCCTGAAACGGACTATCGTCGTCTAGGGCGTAGAGCACATCAGTCGTCGTCGCTGGTCGTCACCAGCGCCGCAGCTGCGCCCTTCAGTTGGTGTTGACGTGCTCGCTCGCCGCACAGCGCGCCCATTGCGTTGTAGAGGCGAAAGACAACGTCTGGACCACACCGCTTTCTGAGCTCTGCTCGCTCCGCAGGAGTCCATTTGTCGCTGATCATCTCCTCGCAGAGAGGCAGAATACCGCTGATCCGATTCGCCAACTCGGCGATGATCCTGGAGTGATCATTCTTGACGCAGAGGTCATCCCAGGCTCGACGAGCCTCCTCGAAGTCCCAGCTGGTCTCGTTGGCGATCTCCTCGAACACCGCCCTATAGCTCAGCTTGACGTGATCGTTACCAACCAGAAACTGAACGACACGGGTCGAGTCGATGGTCGGGTCGTTGAAGCGAGCGACCATCGAGTCGATGGTGATTACGTGAAACGCGACCATCTTGCCGACAGTCACGAGCAGCGGATCGTCACATCGCCAGTCTGGGTTCGTGAAGCCAGCCTCGTTGAGAAGGAAGTGCATGCGCAGCGCCCTAACACCTGAAGGAACCGTCTTCCGCCGGACCCACGAGCGGATGGTTTGGTCTTGCACCTCTAGGAATTGAGCAAGGCGACGCCTTAGGGCGATGTTGAGAGTGGACACGTAGTCTACGACTCGGTCCGGAAATGAACCGTTGGCAGTCTTGGTCACGATGGCTACTCCTCGCCGGTTCCGGCCGTCGCTGGGCTCTTCGTCGCGCGCTTCTTCCGCTCCTCCTGCCGCTGCCGACGGGCACCGCCTACGCGGTCCACGTAGGCGCCTCGCTCCATCAGCTTGTCAGCCTCGGCGATCAAGAACAGGTCGAGCCGAAGGTGATCGGTACTGGCCGAGTCCGTCCACTCCAGGACGTCCTCGATGAACATCTCGTGTACCTGCGTCAGGTCCTTGCCGTAGCGCGCCATGAGCTTTGACTTGAGCTTGAGCCGGACAAGCGCCTGTCCAAGGACGCGCTCCTGGAGGTCGCAGATCAGCTTGTCGCGCTGCTTCGGGGTCCGAAGCTGCACCTTGTTCTCGTCGTGCGTTTGATCGCACGCCTCCCACGTAGGGTGCATGATGTTGATCGTGACGATCCCGTTGTTCTCGTCCAGAGCCCACAGGTTGGAGGTAGGAAGCCGACCGTGGTGGAGGATCAGCCCGTGGCTATTGCCGCGCACCAACTGGCGCGGCTGACCACCATCAGCCCCTCCGATGGCGATTGGGGTGTGACCCTTTTTCTCCTTGGGCTCGT
>Ga0210057_1001931_pt1 | contig 30611 bp, 38 predicted proteins | sample CryGeyCG2114_010_2_FD_183968 | JGI IMG/M metagenome (GOLD analysis project Ga0210057, IMG submission 183968) | Groundwater microbial communities from aquifer - Crystal Geyser CG10_big_fil_rev_8/21/14_0.10 (SPAdes) (version 2) | ecosystem: Environmental > Aquatic > Deep subsurface > Groundwater ...
ACACTTTTCAGGTTTTCAATTATTTCCTTATCAGAAATATTGAGCCTAAGCAGGTTTCTTACCGAATCCTTTAGAATAGTTTTCTTTTCCATGCAAACCAGAGATACTAATGGGAATTTCTATTATAAAAACGTTATTAATACTGGTTTTCCTTAAAACCTATATATCCTACCAAAACTAAGGGTTTTCCCTTAGAATCAAGGATTTTCTAATCTCCAACTCTGTTTTGTCAATATTCTGGGGTTCGCCACAAGCAGTGCAGTAAACGTTCCCGAACCTCTCCAAAACATCCTTCGCACCCTTCGTTGGAATCGCTTTTCCACAGTTCCAACAAACCACTTTGCCTTCCCCAATTTGTTTCTTCAAAGCAGGGCGGATAACCTCTTTTCCCTTCTTGACCTCAAAACCACAGTTGGGACAAAACTCCCAAGTAGGATTCAAATCAAAACCGCACTTCTTGCACTTCAACATACTATAACCTATGTCAAGGAGGGATAAATAATTATTTGTTTGCAGAAAAACTTATAGCGTTAGTATAGAATGTCTGGAAATAAATTTTTTGGAATTATGTGATTTCAGAAAAGGAAAAACTCTCTTGAAGCACATTATATAACTCAACCAATCCTTGCTCTCCCATTTGTAACAATGCTCTGCTGATACTTTCTCTGACGAGTATTGGTGGTTTTTATAATACATCGAAAACATTTTTCGGATTCCCAGAATTTGGCGATAAAAAAGTAACAATTATTGCCGTCTTTGATAAAGGGGAGGAGGAATTTGAAGTAGACTTATCGAAATACAAGTAATACTTTCTTTTAAACACTTTTCCACATTAAAAATTAACATTGTTTACGGGGTTTTTGAATTGAAATGGTTGGGAATAATAGCGATTGTTAGTTTGATTTTGTTGAGCGGGTGTGCCCAAGAAAAATTTGTTTGTAATGAACCATACATTCAAGTTGGAGATGCTTGTTGTTTGGATGAAAACAACAATAATATTTGTGATTCTGATGAAAATTCGGTTTCTGTCCCTAATACCGCCAACCAAGAACTGAATGAGCCAGAAGAAGCTATTTCTTGTGAGGATAAATGTGAAGGAACTACCTTCTATTCAGATGGGAAAGCTAACGGAACTGAATGCGGGTATGAAACAATAATTGAAAACTCTGTTGATTGTGGCTATGAGGAAGAAATTCCCCCAGTAATACAAATTGTTGAAATGGGTTGCAGATATGCTTACAATTCCTCTTTTTTAGCTCACTTCAAAAGCATTTCAGAAACTCCTGTGCCGGTGGGGTCTTCAATAAAACTTCTTTTAGATGACGGGAATAGTAAAACTTATTCGATATCAAGTGAATATGCAAATGGACAGAGGATTTGGCAAGATGTTAGCTTGAGAAGTGGCTGGGACACGCAAGGGAGAAACTTTGATTTTAAGGGAATTAACTCCAGTAATTTTGGAAGGAAAAATCAAAACTATGCTTACATTTATTGCCCTGTGGGGTTGGATAAAAACGATTGTGATAAAAGCAATGGTTTGGTTTTGTATGAGGGAAATGCTATTGCTGATTGTGGCACAGAAATAAGAAATTATGGTTATTTTACTCCCTATAATGACTTTATTAAAATCGCTGATGAAAAACCAGTTGTTAGTGCCGAGCTAAAAGCTTTGTCCGAGAAAAATCTTAAAAAAACAGATTTCTCGAATGGCTTTTCAATAGTTGAAAAGTTTTCAGGGACAACAGACAATGTTGAGTATTATTCCGATTTAAACAAAGCTCATATTGAAAAATTAATTGAAAGAGGGTGGATTGCTAATAATCGAATAACAATTGCCAACAGTGAATTAGATACAAAAATACAATTAATGTTGCCTTCCGAGCAAGTTTATTCAAGCATTTCAGAATATTCAAAAATAAACTCTCCTAAAGAAGTAGTAAAAGAATCTTTAGTGGATTACTCGGATTTTTTTGACAATAAAGAAGAAATCATTGAATCATATGAATCAGCAGACTATAAAGATGTAGTGATTGAACTTCATGATTCCAATGTTACAAAAAGCAAAATTTTGTTTTTTTCATATATTGATAAAGAACAAACTTTAGGCAGTGGAAAATACACCACAATAAGTACTGCTTTTAATAAAGGGAATTATTTTGTTTCTTTAATTGTTGAAGGTTATTCTGATTCAATTACTATTGAAAAGATTGAAGAATATGCTCAGACAATAATGGAACGCTTAAGCTAACCACTATACCTTTTCCCCAATACAACCCACTTGCTCATTGTCCCATTGGGAAACATTAACCTACAATAAGGGATTCTTAATGCCCCTTACTTTGTATTAAAATCTCCAATGGTGTCCTGTGGTTTGCCTAGGAAGAATTGCCTTACACAATCAAAGTCCAGTCGCGTTTCGCCTTTCTCGTTGGTCAAGAGCAATTCTATTTTTGTGTTTTTGGGTATTTTCACATTCAAACATTTTTCCTTGTCCTCGAATATGACGTGATAGATTTTCTTCAATTCAACTCGCCTCCGTCTTGTTTGTCCATTGAATAAATGATTTGCTTCATTTCGCTTAATTGTGCTTTTAGCTTTTCGATTTTGTTCATGCTTTAATCCTTCTCCACGATTTCGAGCCTCTGCCTAAAATCTTGTAATAATTGTTTTCTGTCGTCCGATTCAATTGTAAGTTTTTCCCCCCACACGGCGCGTTTGTAGTCGAATAATCTTTGCAAATAGAGATTATATTTTTCCAACGAAGGTTCATCGTCGATTATGTCTTTCATCACGACCAAGGTGTCGGCCATTTCTCTTAGCAAAACCCTGCCTGTTTGGTCAGAAGCGAGGAGTAAAATGTTTTTGAGTATGTCAACGTCCGCTCCTTCAATCTCCATCTTTTCCGCTAGTTTTTTTGTGATTGTTTTCCTGCTCTTGAGCGAGTTAAATTGGAGAGCCAGTTTTTTGTTCAGACTTTTAGACTGCCCGCCCTTGCGTTGGTCTGCCAAAGTGAAGGTGTGCCTTTTTTCTCCGAACGTGTCTTTTTGCATTTTCAAACTTCCTTTTTTTGTTGGGGAGCGGGGGAAGGAGGGTTGTCCCCCTACTCCCACTTTTTGGTTGCGCCTAAACTTTGCGAGGTGAGTCGCTCCTGTTATCTCGGAAAGTATTCCTTCAAGGATTTTCTATAAGCCATTTCCAAAGAATTATAGCCGTAGGCGTTTGCCCTCTCAATGCCACTAACCATTCTCCTTGCTTTCTCCACTCCGTAACTTTTTTCCAGTCGCCCTATCATTTCTTGTCTTTTCGCCTCGTCCTGTCTCCGCAAGAGTGTGGCTTCTGGGGAAGAATCCTGCTTGACCATGAGTTCTTCTCTCTTTCGATTGCTCTTGATTTTATCAATCTCTTCGCGGGCAAGGCGTTCCATCTCCTTCTGGTCTTTCAAATCTTCCTCGTTGGTCGTGTAAACCTCTTCTTGCCCCGTCTCTCGTTTCAATTCCGCGAGCCTCTTTGAAAGAACCTCGATGGTTCGCTCCAACTCTTCCGCAGTCATGTCCTTCCTTTCACTTCCACTAATCGACTCCAACAAATTTATTTTTTCTCGTTGGGCTCTTTCTACCAAAAGCCCGATGCTTTCTCCACTTCTTTGATGTCTCAATTTTTTTCACCTCTTAAATATAGCTTACTCTCCGCCTCAATTCACTCTGCATGTTTGTCGTTAGAATTTCTGACAACTCATCTGCGAGTTTTCTCAAATCCATTTTATTGTTGACTTTGGCGTTTAGCGTAATGCTGTTCGTAATATTGACTGGTGCTCCAGTCTGTTCGTTCGCCCTCAAAACCTGTTCGCCACGATGGAGAGTATACATACCAGTCTCGGGAACATAACTCGAGCCAACTTGGAACATCGCTGCCCTTTCAGGCGTTTGCAATCTCGGGTCAGTTGGGATAATCACTTGACTCAACGCACGCCTAAACGCATCGCCCGTTGGATAACCACCGCTACTGCTCGGAACATTAGTCACAGCATTTTTGTATGCCTTCACTTGCTCTACCAATGCCCCCAACCCTTCCGCGAATAGTTTTTCCATCAAGTCAAACGCTGAAATAATGTTTTCCCTCGTGTTGACCCGCCAAACTTCAATCCCATTGATTATATTGGTTTTCATTGCGTCCACGCCAACAATCATGGTGTCAATGCTCTTCTCGAAATCCTTCCGAAAAGTAGTGTTTATCCCAATAAAACCCAGTAGAGCATCGACCGCCCCGAGTATAGGCGAAACAACCATTTTCATCAAGTTGAGGAGAACAATAATCGCGTCCATCGTGTTTTGAACAATAGCGGTTCCCAGACCAGCGATTGCATCCGTCAAGCCCAAGAGCAGTTGCTCCAAACCAGTTGTCATTAGGAAACCACCCCAATCACCGAGAGCACTAAGTGACGAGCGTATACTCGCTCCGAATGGGTCGAAATTCCCGCTAAACATGTCAAAACTCCCTTTCTGCTTTTCTTCGAGCAACCGCTTCCTATAAGACAATAAAAAAGGCTTGAAGAGCAGGTTAATCATTTTCGCCATTGGCATCATAATCCAGATTAGTGGCTGTAAAGCACTCCCGATTATATCTCCAATTGGCTTCAAAATAAACATGATGGCTTTGAGAGTATTGCCAATAGCGTTCTTCAATATGCCACTGGCTTCTGACAACAAGCCCACGACCGCAGTAATGCCTTGCACAACCATTTCGAGTAGTTTGACTATCACCATGCCAGCGATACCGCCTGCGAGACCACCAACCGCTCCACCAATGGCCGCACCCGCACCCCCAGCACCTGATGCTCCTGCTCCAATCGCTCCTTTGATGTTTTCAAACGCCGAACCCATTTTCTCCAACGGACTGCCTTTTGAAAACAATTTGCTCTTCAATAACGAGGAAAAGGAATCGTTGGAATCCGCTCCAGGAGTAGCCTTAACACTCTTCCCTCTGAGGTCTTTCACCTTCTTCCTAAAATCCTTGTCGTCAAGCTCTATTCTGACCCTGAGTTTAGCATCGTCCGGCATTTTTAATCACCTCATGCTTTGCTATAACGCATAGCAAGTGCTTCCTTTCTCTCTTGTAAAATACGTTGCTCTCTGGTGACCGCGTCGTAAATCTTCAACAACAGTTGCCTCTGCTCTGACAAGACAGACGCCAAAGTCAATTCAGCATCAACATCCTTGTCGGTTGAGGCAACCTTAAACAAAATAGTTCCAAAATTCTCAATGACCTCGGACTTTGAAACACCCCTCGATTCCGCAAACTCGGAGAGCATGTCATCAAAACCCTTGCTCAAAGAAAAAGTCCTCGTGACCTTTCCAGATAATTCTTCGTCCAATTTTTCCCACCACCTATAAATACTTTTTTTATTTAAATTTATTTTAAGTCGCTTAATAAACCCTAAAGATTCAATCTACCTTTACGCCCCACGCTTTCAACTCTGCCTTAGTCGGGCAGTAATAACCCGTTGGAAAGTTTGTCTTGTTGGGTGATTTCCTTGTATAATGAAACTTCCCCAAACACCGAGTAAGCGAATTAACGCCTTTAAAGGGCAGGTTGTGTTGCCCAGTGATTTTTTGTGCCTCAAAAAAAATCGCGTTAGCAGTCAAGAACTTCCTCTCATTCCGCTTGAAGACCTCCAACAACACGCTTTTTTTACTATCCATTATTCCACCTCCAAAACCTTTTCCGCCATCAAAAGCAATTCCCTCGCCCTCGCCTTGCTTCGTGTTCCGTTGGATAACAGCAAGGCAATCGCTTCGGAAGCACAGAGAGCAGGGTCGTCTGCCCGATTCACCTCATCGACCAACAGCAAAACCAAGCCCCGCACCTCTGCATCCACTTTCTCACCAATCAGGCTTCTGCTCTTCTGCCTTGGGTTTTGTTCCGTTGGAAAGACTGTTTTCTTCTTCAGGCAAGGCAACTATCCTCAAAATGCCTCTTGCAAAACCGAACCGCACACGCTCGTCCAACAAATCCCTGCCAGACAAAAATTGCCGTGCACCAACTTCTGGCCAGTAAGCCCCGACAGCAGTCGCACTAAACTTCTTCTCGCCACCAAGAATCCTTTCAACCACGACCGTCCTGCCGTCCTCTTTTTTCTTGGTCGCATGACATTCCCTGCACAAACCATCTTGGGCGTTAATACTCTCGCACTGCTTACTGCATTTTTTGCAGACAAAAGGAAATTTTGTTAATGCCTTTGGAATCACTTTCTCCTCAACGGGTTCTTTTGCCTTGCATTCCGGACAAATCTGCTTCGCATTCACACTTGGGCAACGCTTCCCACAAGCCAAGCACTTGTAGATTGTACCCATATTTTTTATCTCACTCATTTTCCATCACACTCCCTTTTTGTTTTTTCAGCTGTTTATCCTGCCAATTTTCATACTGTTTGAGCATTTTTTGGTTCTGATATTCGTAGGCTAAAGTAGTAAAATCATGTAACCAATCAGACATTATGCCCAACAGATTCTCAGCCTCTTGCAAAAGCAAATCCGCCTGAATATCTCCTCCAAGAATTCTTTTCTTGTGCTTTTCGAATTCATATTCTAAATCATCAAAAGCACTGTGAAACATACAGAACGCTTCATAGTCTTCAGATTCCATAAGTTTCTGAACAATTGGTTCCGCGTTTCTCACAAATTTATAGTGTATTGTTGTGCTACCATTAAGCGGTTCAAACAAAACTCTATCTAGCTTTTCTTCGCGCCCATCATAGCATAATTCAACTTCTGTGTTCTTTGTTTTTCCTTCATCCATTTTCATATCCCTCCATTGTTTCTTACAAAAATTTGTAAGTGTTAATTTCCGTGTTTGGCTGAAAAAATTTATGCAATTTAAGGGATTTATGGCATTCTACTCTATTTTATTTTTTTAATTTTAAAATAAAATAAAAAAAAGAAGTTACGAGATTTGCCTTAAATCCCTTAATGCATTCAACTCCATTCTTTATCGTTTTCCAACATGAACCTTTCCAATCCGACACTCTCCTTTTTCTTTCCATTGATTTTCCACAGCCTAATTTCCTTCCTCGCTCCTGTGTGTTTGTAATCTCTGTTGATACCTATTCCGACATCTTCCAATGTAGCCTTCAAATTCCCTAACGCCCTCGACAACGCTGAACCATTACCTGGCCAGCCTTTCGATTTCTGTTTTTCAAGCGTGTTTTTTTCGTTTAGTTCGCTTAGTAATTCTTCTGCTGTGCCAATCCATTCTTCATTATCCTCAACAAAATCAACTACTGCTGAACCAACTGGAGTGTTGCCAATAATCTCAGAAGTCATGCCTTTGGCGTTCCTTTCAAACGCGTTGACAAATTCCATTGGTTTATGCCCCATTACTCTTGCGATTGCTTCACCCCATTTCACAAAATCAGCCATGCGAGGAATTCTTTCCAACGAGATATTTTCGTATTCATTCATTGCTCTGCTTACAACTTCAAAGCACTCTGTCACAATTTCTGGCTTGAGTTCATCAAAGAATTGTTTAATTTCGTCTTCTGTTTTCCTCTTAGTGGGATTTATTCTATTCATTGAGATGATAATGCTTCTATCTAACAAGTCTGCGTTGAAAGCTACGTTGTTTATGCCGTTCAAACTCACAAGTCTTCTGTAAGAAGAAATAAAGTCTTCATTATCAGTATAGAGTTTTCTTGTGCTTGTCCCCGCTCCTGTTGAAGCCCTGCATAGTGCATCCGATACTTCCCTGCTCATGTAAGACATATTGTCAAATGGCGTGTAGTAGTGGTGCTGTAGTGTGTGAGCCAACTCATTTTTATTCAAAGGCGGGTCTATTGTTTTCAACGTACTAGGGTCAATGATGTCCCTTGAACTTCCTGCTAAAACTGATTTGCCCGAACCTTGTGGTCCAAAAAAGATAAGGAATGCTCTTGGAATATCAGGAATAAATCCAGACACGATAAACACTTTAACAAGTAGTTTATTGTCAGCATCTAAATCAAACAACGATAACATTTTGTCGATGTTTCCTGAAGAATACTCATTTGAATAAACCTGTTCTTTTTGGTGGGCATATCTTGTAAATATCGGTTTTTTTGGAGTCGCTACCCTCCAACCAGATTTATCTATTTTTACAACTTCCCATTGAGAGTTAGCCAAATCATAGAAAATTGAACTATCTCTTTTACAGACGCGGTTATCCAATTCATAAACCGTGCCAAATGCTTCTGCTTCGCAGAAATCTATTGCTGTTTTAACAGGGGTAGCAGATACTGTTTTTTTGTATTTTTTATGATATAAATTTAACAAAAAATTTCTGAATTTTTTCGAGTTTACAGGAATGACTTCAGAATGTTCCTTGATTTTTACGAAGCCGTATGCTGTTCCAAATTGGTCTTGAAAAAACAATCCATTTTCTTTAGCAAGTTTTAGCAATGAATCTGCAAGACTTGTTGTTAATTTTGCCTCAGCATTAACAATATCAGTTCCGAGATTTTGTGCAATCTCCACAGTCATTCCAGTTCACCTTCAATGCTCTGAATGTGTTCAATTTGACTGTACTTTATCATGACCAGTTGATTATAGCGGTCCTTGAGAATCAGACTCTCCTGATTTAACTGGCGTATTTCTCCTGAGAAAAATCGCATGTTGCCTTCGGCAGTTGTTTTAGTTATTTTGATTTTCTTTTTCAAGAAAATCTCCAATTCCTTTTTCTCCATTTCCATCATCTCCAATTTCTCCAATTATTTTTTCTTTTAAACTCTGCGAAATCGCAGTGAAAAATAAAATCACGGCTCCGCCCAGCAAAACCAAAAATTCTTCCAGATGATTCATGGTTTCGCCTCCAGAGCCTCAATTTTGGCGTTTAGCTTTTCAATTTCCCGCATTTTTTGATTTCTCAACGAAACCAACGCCTCTTTTTCATTTCCTGTTTCAAGTAGCTTTAATTCATGCTCGTAGAGGAGCTTGGCGTCCCTTGCCAAAAGAATATAAGGTCTCTCCTTCGCTTTCTCTAAGAAGGCAAGTTCGCTGTTCATTCGGACACTTCCCTTTCCCAGTATTTTGAAACGCCTGCACCAATCTTGTACGGCACCCTCCAATCAGCGTGGCAACGCGGACAGGCTTTCGGGTCTTCTACTCTTGGATGCCAAATAAACCTGCATTTTTGGCAAACTAAGGTTCTTTTCCCTGAAATTTGGTCTTTCATAATATGCTTTTATAAAAGGTTATATATATTAGTTATATAAGTTTCAATTATATAATGGTAAAGGTGGTTAGTTGACGTTCAAAGAATATTATGAGGCAGTAATCAACACAGAAGAATATGGGAAAATCGTTAAATTATCACTAGATAGTGAAATGAATTTGCTGTATTATTTCAATAAAAGTTGTGAAACATTTTTCACTGAGATGGCGCCTTACCTGCTCACTGAAAAAAAAGGAAGCCCAAACGAAAACAGACTCAGAGAGCTTTTGTTTAATCTCGTTTTTTACCCTAAAACAATTTATGAAACTCAAAGATATAAAAATAAAATTGTAGTTGAAAAAGGAAAGGAAATTGTGGTCGAAAGACCAACAATTAAAAATGGAAAATTAAAAGGGGTTAATACTCAATTTAAAGGTGCTGATGGAGTAGATAGGTTATCAATTTTTTTAGAAAAGCAAATATTTGAAGAACAATTTAAAATCAAATCAACAAGAGGAAATACTCCTGTAGTGTATTTTAGTTTTGCAAAAATATTTTCTCACATTAAAACAGCGAGATTAGCTGACAATCCTTTTTTTAGATATTACTTCATTTTCAAGCCTATTGCAATTTATGGAGGGGACAAACAACCATTAACAAAAAATTTAAAATTGAGTGAAATAAAACTATGCGAAGATATTTCCAGCGAACAAAAATTTTTTAGATTAATAGCACAAGCATTTTTTGCATCATTCAATGAAAGGAAACTAATCCTACAAAGGTATGGTGATGGAAAACACAGTTTAACAAAAGACTGTGATTTAGATTTTGGGTTAAAGCTCAGGGAACACAACAAAAATAATTTGTTGACAAACAAATTGATGAATGAACATTTTGAAAAAACACAAAATTGGATTGATAAAAAAAAGCAAGAATATATCCGAGAAGTTTCTTCAATTATGGAGGGAGAGTTCCCTTATCAGCCTTCTCCTCAAGAAGAAAAAGAAGACCAAGAAAGAATTGGTGAATTGAAAAAAATGCTGAAGAGTTACAAAGAACAAAAATAACTTTCTCCCCTTGTGTTTTACCCAAAACATATAATCCAAATGTCCAATACACTTACCGTGACACAACCGCCCTAATCTCTTCCCTTACTCTCCTCTCCTGTTCTTTGTCGCTGAGGGTTATTTTTTCTGAAACCAACTTATCCTCGATGAGTTTTCTGAGCTCGTTGATTTGCTCCTGCATTGACATCTGTTTTTCTGCTTCTTGTGAATCGTACACCCAACCGCAAATACACATCTTCTTTTCGAGGCCGGAAATTTTACCACACCGCGGACAGGTTTGTGCAGTCACAATTTCCTTGTCAGCAATCTTGCTTGACTTAATCCCTAACCTTTCCTTCTTGAACCATTCTTCAACAGTAGTGTCAACAATATCAGTATAGTGCAAATACATCTGGCTTGTCTTTGACCAACCATACATTCTGTTGGCAATTGAAATCGGCGTGCCTTTAATCGCATCCTCCGTTACCCTGCTATGCCTCAAGCTGTGCAAAGTCACATGTTCACATTTTTCCTTTGAGATGAATCCATTTTCATAAGCTTTTTTTGCCGCGCCTTTCAACTTCTGCATTGCGGTTTCTTTTCCAATTGGCTTATCTTCCCTCATAAAATGAACCTCAACAAACAAGTAAGGGTTGTCGAGCTTATCCCAGAAGTGATGCTGGGAAGTCCACTCATTCAAAACAGGCACAGCACGAGAAATAAAGACATCCCTTTCAGTCCGATTCTTGCTGTTCTCAGCCCTGATTTTAATCTTACAATACCTCTCGTTGAATTCAATATCCTTCTTGCGAATGTTCAAAACCTCATTTATCCTGCAACCACTATCAAAAGTAAGGTAAATTAGGCATTTAGACCTAGTGGAAGAGGCACAACGAACTACCTTCACAACCTCTTCAGGCGTGAGAAGAAGCTCTGGATTGAGTTTCACTATTTTGGCGTTGTTTTTAGCCTGTCTGCCTCTTCGCTTTATGTTCCTAAGATGCATTACCCATTCAGGATACTCCTCTACACCATTAAGTATCCCATTAAGCCACTTACCAAAAAAACATAGGCGAGCCCTGTAATTATTGAATGTAGCCGGCATCATTGGCTTTCCCTTATCCTTGGCAATTTTTTCCCGTTCTTTTAGGAAGTTATCTATATCTTTTTGGGTGGACTTGGAAACATGCTTCTTCCCAATTGAACGCATGTAAAGGGAAATAGTGGTCAAGTAATTCAAGCGGGAAGCAAGGGTTAATCCGTCTTGTTTGTTATGTTCATCAAAGTCGTACAAAATCTTCCTGTTCTCGTTGGTGAGGTCATACTTGCCTTCACGCAAATTTTTAAGCATACTTTCTATTAACATAAAAAATAATTTATATAAAATATTTAAAAAAGCCAATGTTATACTTTTTTATCTATTATATAATAATAATTGTTGCCAAATCAAAGACTTTTGGAGCTATTCTCCAATGATTTTGACAATTACCTTTTTTGTTCGTCTGCAATCGAACTCGCAGTAAAAAATCTGCTCCCATGAACCTAGGTCAAGGATTCCTTTTGTAATTGGCATTACAACCTGGTGCCCCATTAGCTGGCGCCAGATGTGGGACGCCGCATTGTCTTCCCCAATATTGTGCGCATATTTATCTTTGTACGGAACAAACATTTCAAGAACTCTTTGGTAATCCGAAATAAGCCCGGATTCATTGTCATTTACTATTACCGCAGCCGTAATGTGCATTGGATTCACAAGAACAAAACCCTCCTTTATTCCCGAGTCAGAAATGCATTTTTGTATTTTATTGGTTATAAGAACAAATTCTTTTTTTTTGATGTGTTGAACTCAAAATATTTTGTGAAAGATTTCATGAAAAAAATAATAATATAAAAAATTTATAACCCAATAAAAAAAAACTAAACGTTTAAATATTAGGTACGGCACAATAAGTCTGAACTGACAGGAGCACTCTCATTGAGAGTGATAATCGGTTGCACTCAGAAAAAAAATTGCCGGAAAGCGACACTGATTCTGCATTGAAAAAATCAATCTTTAGCTTTGCCTAAAGTGAAATGCAGATTATGCCGGTTGAAGAGCTTATAACTTTAAGGGAGGAATTTACCATGGCAGCAAAGAAGAAAAAACCTGCAGCAAAAAAACCTGCGGCAAAGAAAACAACAAAGAAAAAAACAGCAAAGAAGAAATGAAATTCGCCTTAAGGGGGAATCTTTTTTGGCGCCCCCACTTACCGGATTAAATTGCATTGAAATGAAAATTCTTATTTTATCCGCTGAAAAACAGCAGGAGATTCACCGAATAACGGATGAGGCCAAAAGGCGCGGCCATAAAATTACTTTCAGGATTCTTAAAAAAGGACTCAAAATTAACCCGGATAAATTCGATGTGCTTCTTTTGAGGGCAATAATAGGCAACGTTAAACTTGCGGAAAGGATTGCGGAAAAATTTTATTTGCGGGAAAAGCCTGTTGTTGATGAAAAGCTCGCCAAAAAAATTGACAGAAACAAAATGGAAAATTATATTGTGTTCATGCACAAACATCTTTACATTCCAAAAACAGAATATTTCACAAAATCAAATTTAATTAAAATAAAAAAATTTGACTCCGAATGGATTGTTCTTAAACCTCTTTCAGGAAAACGCGGAATCGGAATTGAAAGAATCCACAAAAATGAGCTTGAAAGCAGATTGAAAAAATTCGGGGAAACAACCTACCTCGCACAGGAATTTGCAGAAATAAAAAAAGAATACCGGGTTTATGTTATAGATGGAAAAGCAATAGGCGGAATGGAAAAAGTTTCAAAAAACTGGATACACAATATTTATCAAGGAGCAAAACCAAAGAAAGCTATACTTTCCACAAAAATAAAGGAAGTTGCAATTGATGCAGCTAAAAGCGTTGAAACAGAAATAGCCGGATGTGACATAGGCACAACAAAAAAAGGATTATTTGTTATAGAGGTAAATAGGAGTCCGGGGTTTGCAGGGTATGAAAGTTTAGGAAAAAAATTTGCAGTTGAAATTGTGAAATATGTTGAAAGGAAATTGAAAAAATAAAACTGTTTTTTGTAAGGGAATTTAAAAGTTAATGTAAATTAATTGAATATACGGGCCCTTAGCTCAGGTAGTAGAGCGTTCGGTTGGCAATCGGAAGGCCTCGGGTGCAAGTCCCGGAGGGTCCACTTTTGCAATTAACAAATTGCAGCCAACTAGATTGAAATCAAAAGCACATTATCTCCTCTTAGGAGGACCTTTTCGTACTTGCTTTTTGGTTCGCCGTTTTCGAGTTTTTCAGCGCTTTCAAGGGTAAGGTTCATGTGAATATCAAAAGCCTTGAGTACTCCCCTTACTGCTATGTTGCCTTTCAGCTCCACAAGCACGTTTTTTCCTATAGCTTCATTCAGCAAATCAAATGGTCTGTCACTCATAATTTCACCTCAGTAATTTGTTAGCATAAATCCTATTGCAAATCCCAATGCGCATAGAAAGTGTAACAACCAAAAACCAATTGCGTTGGAGGGTTGCGCAATTATTTCTTAACTGCCTCCTTTGGCTTTCGCTTGAACATTGCGAAGAGCTTTGCAAGGAAACCCTGTTTTGGAACATCCTCTATTTTCAATGAAATTCCCGCAAGTTTTGCAGCGGCTTTTTGTATTGCAACCGCGGCAGGGGTTCCGGGTTTTCGCACCATTACAGGCATCACGGTTTCCTGCATGAAACTTTTTCTTATCTCATCATCAAAAGGAACAGAAACAAGAACAGGCAATTCAAGAAGCTTCATGACATCCTCTTTCTTTATTTCCCCTTTTTCATTTCTCACAAAATTTAGTATAACCCCGATTGGTTTACTGCCAAGCCTTTGTGCAGTTATTTTTGCCTTCAAAACATCGGCAATACTGGGGCTTGTTGGTGCGGTAACCAAAAGCACTTCATCGGAAGCCGAAATTGCGGCAAGAACATTTTTTTCAATTCCTGCGGCACCATCAAGGAAAATGAAATCAAACTGATTTTTTATGGAGTCAATAACTGATTGAAGCCTTTCAGAATCAACTCGTTTATAATTTTCAAGGCTAAGCCCGGAAGGAACAAATTTCATTCCAGATGGAGCATCATAAAGAGCATCCTGAATATCAGCTTCACCCAAAAGAACATCATGAAGAGTTATAGGGGAATTCTGCATGTTCAATAAAAGCGAAAGGTTTGCCATTGCAATATCAGCATCAATTATGCAGACATTAAGACCCCTTTTTGCAAGAGCAATACCGAGGTTTGCGGTTATAGTAGTTTTACCTACTCCTCCTTTCCCTGAAACAACTGCAATTACCCTACCCATAAAAATCACTTGTTAACATAAAAGCATTTCATTAAATAAAAAACATTCGCATCCATAATTCAGCTTGATTTTACCAAGAATTTATCTATTTCTTTTGCAAGAGCTTTTAATTCAATTGTGGAAAGATCGGATGATGCCCTTACAATATAAAGTTTCCCATTATAAGGAATAATCATGTGCCAGTTGTCCGCTTTTATTATAACTGACTGGCTTTTTGGTATTTCGGACTGAACATAATTGTAAAGGGCGGCTCCGGTAACAGCGCTTGAAATCGCATGGCCATTTGTTGACGCAATTGAACTGCCGTTAAGGGAAGAAACAACAATGTCATCAACAAGATGCTTTTTTTTCAGTTCCTTCAAAAAAATTTCAATGCTATTTGTATTTGTATTGAAACTGAATTTCCCAAGATAATCCTCAAAAAGATCCAGATGGCTAGTAGGTTTTACAGTATCGTCAAGATCCAGTACTTTTCTTGCAAATCCATTAAGAAAAGATTTTGCTACTTTAAACATTTTACCCTAATCCACTCAACCCAAATTTCTTGAAGAGATCTTTCTTTGACTCGCTTTTTGTCAGAACCTCGCTGAGTGTTTGCTTGGCATAATCCGCGGAGAACTGCTTCGGGATTAATTTGCCGACAGAATTTTTGTCAACAGGCTTTGTTATTTTCCACCTGTCATTAAACGCTGTCACGAGATCGACCTGTTGATTAGTCAAAGAAATGATATCTGCTACAACAAAATCAGCGCCAAAAGAATTAAAAACTTGCGGAAACGCCGAATCCCCGAAAACGCTTATACCGTAATTATCATACTCATAAACAGATGCAACAAGATTCCCTTCCTTGAAAAGAATGGCACCTTCCTCAACACCATCAAAACCCTCTATTGTTGCCACTATATAGCCTGAAAACTTCTTATCGTAAAAGCTTTCAACAAGCTTTTTGGCATCAAGTTCACGGAAATCAATTCTCTGGCTTATAACCTCTCCAATCGGCAAATTCATTAAAAAATCACTAAAAAGAAATAGGAATAACTTCTATTTAACCCTCACTATCGGAAAAAAGTTTCACAACATTCGGCTAAAAAATGCAAATATATTTAAATTGAATCAAATTACTCTCATATGTAAAAAGAAGTGATGTATGATGGCTGATGGAGATATAAAATTTATTAATGCAGGTTCACTAAAACCAGGGTCTTATGTGCTTATAGAGGGCGAACCTTGCCAGGTAAAAAGCGTTGAAAAATCAAAACCTGGAAAACACGGAGCCGCAAAAGTAAGGGTAACGGCAATGGGAATATTTAGAGACACCAAGAAAAATCTTCTTAAACCAGTAGATGCCGATGCACAAACCCCCATAATCCTCAAGGGAAACGGACAGGTAGTTGCGGTAATGGGAGACCTTGTCCAGATAATGGATATTGAATCTTACAAAACATTTGACGTACCAAAACCAAAGGACGTTGCAGGAATAACCGGCGGATCGGAAGTAGAGTATATCCACTGGGGAAATTTCGTGAAAATAGTAAGGAAAAAATAATTATTTTTTTTCTTCATAACTAACCCCTAAAAAAAACGCAAAAAGGATTTTAGGCTTGATTGAATTCCCTGATTATTTGCGAATCAAGCTGCGCAATAATTTCCTTAACCGTTTTTGCTTCATTTTTCCATCCTCTTTCAGTATTCTTTCCATTTTCAAAAATCCCATACTGCAAAGTTAATGGATTTATTTCCCCATGCTGATTAAAAGCAAAAGTAACCTGAACACGCGTATTATTGAAAGGCAAAATCGTTGTATGAATATCACCCTGAGTTTGTTTCCAGTTTACAGGAATCCATATTTTTGCACCATTAAAAGAAAGCTCTTTTCGCTCCTGTTTCATGCGCTCATGTATAACACGATCATGAACAGTAATATTTTCCCCAAGGTTATTTGCAATCTGAATAAGCTGATTTTTTGAAGGTTTTGAAAATTTTAATTTGCCGTTTGGCAGCACCGTAACAATACGAATAGATTCCTCAATTGGTTCGCCTAAAGTGTTTACCCGAAACCTTGTTGCCTTGCCTTTCCGGAACCTTGTCTGGAAACTAAACTGGGTTCCAACTTGAGGCCTTGGGGGCAATTCTCTTACAGCCCAGCTTTTCGGATACACAAGATGACCCATATGCACTGCAACTCTTCCCTGACTTGGTTTCGGCATAAATCAAAAAAGATGCCTGAAAATAAAAAGCTTACTGAACCTTAACCTGCTTCCAAGAACCGCCGCAATACATAGTTATATTTTCGCAGATTTTTTTGAGAGCGGATTCTAAATATTCGTTAGAAGTGTACTTATTGCCCTGCACATAAAGGAACACATTCTTTGTTTCATTGGTTACTTTTGTGTGCTCACCCTGCTTCACATCCATCCTGCACAAAACAACGCAATCATCAACAAACACATACTCTTTTGAATCAATTTTCATTGCGCCAGTTTTTCCAAGAGGAATGTACAATTCTTTTCCTGTTGCTTTTCTTACGGCAACATTTCCCTTAACCTTATCAAGGTCATGCGCACCCACAATTAATCCCTTTTCAATTGAAACAAGATTATAAGAATCGACAACCGTGTTTATGGTGGGCAACTTACCAGATTTTTTTGCAAGCTCCACAAGATTTTTCACCGCATGGGTATCGTGCTCAACGTCAAGAGCATCATAAAGCTCAAGGTAACCTTTAATCACATCGCTTTCCTCAACAGCATCAAGGTCTGTTGCCTTTATTGTTTCACGCGCCTGTCTATCAAGGCCTTCGTGCTTTTTCTTAATTTTAACGCCTTCAATAACGGCCACAACAAGTTTCAAATCAAGCTTTTTCAGTTCAGGAGAAACCTTAACAGTTATTTCCCTTGCGCTTATTTTCTCCTCAACAACTGCATCAAGTTTTTCAAAAAGAATTTCTTTTTTTCCAATCTTACCTGGTTTTAAAATACCGAATTTCAATTCATTCAATGAACCAAGCGGCACATTAAGCTGTTTTGAAATTTTCTCCGATGTTTCAGGAAGAAAAGGCGAAAGGATAATCGCAATAACCCTGAGCGAATCCAATACAGAATAGAGAACCTGTTCAAGTTCTTTTCCATCAAGATTCCAGGGCTCCTTATCATTGATGTAGCGGTTGCACGCGCTTACAAAAGAAAAAATTTCCCCAAGCGCATTATGAACCTCTAGTTTTTCCATGAAAGAATTTATCTTATCAATACGAAAATTCTCTGAAAGCACAGAATCTGTTTTTGCTGCAGGAATTTTTCCAAAAAGTTTTTTTTCAGTAAGATTCATGGTTCTGTTAAGCAGATTTCCAAGGGTATTCGCAAGCTCGTTGTTGTGCCGCACGATTATTGCATTTTGGGAAAAATTTCCGTCCTCACCCATTGGAATTTCACGCAAAAGATAATACCTTACAGAATCAACCCCGAATTTTTCGACAATATCAATCGGATCAATCACATTGCCAAGACTCTTGGACATTTTTTCACCTGAAGCGGCATTAATGAAACCGTGAACGAAAACTTTTTTTGGAGGATCAATGTCCGCGGAAAAAAGCATTATCGGCCAAATAACAGAATGAAACCACAGAATATCCTTGCCGATTACGTGCATATTTGCAGGCCAGAATTTATCCGATTTTTTTGACGGATACTCAACACCTGAAAGATAATTCAAGAGAGCATCAAACCACACATAAATAACATGCTTAGGGTCATTTTTCAGTTTTATACCCCAATCAAAACTTGCCCTTGAAACACTCAAATCACGCAAACCCTCTTTTACCCTGTTCACTATTTCCTGCCTTCGCCTCACAGGGTAAATGAATTCCGGATTTTTTTCAACAAAAGAAAGCCACTGCTTTTGGTAATTTGACATCCTGAAAAAATAGGATTCCTCCTTGACCTTCTCCAAAAGAGTTTTGTGATTAGGGCAACAACCATCAACAGCATCCTTTTCAAGGTAATAAGCTTCACAACCAGTACAGTAAAAACCCTCATATTCACCAAGATAAATATCGCCCTTGTCAAGCACTTTCTGGAAAATGTTACGGCACATCTCCTCGTGATGTTTATCCGTAGTTCTTATGAAATTGTCATAGGAAATGTTCCACTTTTCACAAAGTGTTTTGAATGAAACAACCTGCTCATCGACAAAGGCTTTTGGCTTCTTGCCCTGCTTTTCCGCGGCCTCCTGAATCTTCTTGCCGTGCTCATCCGTACCAGTAAGGAAAAAAGTTTCCTGACCATTAAAGCGATGCCAGCGTGCAAGGCAATCAGCAACGGTTTTTTCATAAGCATGACCCAAGTGAGGCTTAGAATTGGGATAATCAATAGCAGTTGTTATATAGAATTTTTCCGCCATTTAAATCACACACCTTAGTTTCTTTAGGTTGAAAAGCTTTAATAGAGATTCCTTTCTGTTTATTCCTATCACCCAGAAATTATTCTTTTGATGCAAATTTAGTTTTGTTTCAAGTTTATACATGACTTGAACCCCTAGAAGCAGATAAAAAAATTCTGGAAATAATACCACCCGCAGAAAAAATACCACACAGCCGATTTTCACTTTCCTTACATTTTTGAAATCAAAATTTCGGAAAGCTAAGCAGGAGTTATTAATTAGGTATCATACTTATTAGATATAACTAATTCTCCCACTACTCGCACCGGCAAAATGCTCTCACAGAGTATTTAAACCCAAAAAACAGAAATTTAGTGATTAAATGTACGGCGAAGATTTTAAACAGCAGGATAATCCATTTACTGATAAATTTGAGAGCTTTTTCAAGAACAGATACATGAAGGAAATTGAAAAACTTGTCTCTGATTATCCAATCAAAAAATCTCTTATGGTTGATTTTAAAGAGCTTGAGCATTATGATTTTGAGCTTGCGGATGAACTCCTTGTAAATCCTGATGTTTGCTTTGAGGCTGCAAAAAAGGCATTAAAAAACATTGATGTGCCAATGCTGGAAATTGATGATTTTAACCCTTACATCAGATTTTTTAATCTGCCCGCGGAACAAAAACCCTTGCTCAGAAACCTGAGCGCAAAACACATTGGCAAACTTGTTACAGTAGAGGGGGTAGTAAAGCAGGTTACGGATGTATTGCCAAAACTTAGCTTTGCAACATGGGAATGTGCAAGATGCTCATCAACATACAAGGTGCCGCAGACAAAAAACCAGCCAAAGACACCAAATGTCTGTGCCGAATGTAAAAACAGAACATTTAATCTCCTTGAAGAGCAAAGCGATTTCATTGATTATCAAAAAATACAGATACAAGAACCCCTGGAAATGATAAAGGGAAGCGAACTCGCAACAAGCCTTGACATTTATGTAAGCGATGACATGGTTAACAGAATAAGTCCCGGAGACAGGACAGAGCTTACAGGCGTTCTAAGATTAATGCCACCCAAAGAAAAGAAAGTTGTTTACGGAAGATACCTAGAATGCATTCACCTTGAAGAAACCGCAAAGGAATTTGAGGAAGTTGATATCAGCGAAGAGGAAGAAGAGGAGATAAAGGAACTTGCAGGCAGGGAAGATATTTATGATTTGCTTGTGCAGAGCATTGCCCCGCACATTTACGGCCACGAAACAATGAAAGAGGCAATTGCATTACAACTTTTCGGCGGAGTTAGAAAGGAGCTCCCGAACGATCAGAAGATCAGGGGAAATATCCACATTATAGTAATGGGTGATCCTGGTTTGGCCAAATCGGCGATTTTGAGAGCCACGGACGCCATTGCACCAAAATCAATTTACGTTGCGGGAAAAACAACATCTGGCGCGGGAATATCCGCAACAGCAGTAAAAGACGAATTTGGAGAAGGCGGTTGGACAATCAAAGCAGGTGCGCTTGTGCTCGCGTCTGGCGGAATGGCAATGATTGATGAATTTGACAAAATGGATGCAGAGGACAGGAGTGCAATGCACGAGGCGCTTGAGCAACAGACGATTAGTATAGCAAAGGCAGGAATTGTCACAAAATTCAAAGCAGATACAACAGTGCTTGCTGCAGCAAATCCAAAATATTCGAGGTTTGATCCGCACATGCCTTTTGTTGACCAGATAAATCTGCCTCCGACACTTATCAGCAGGTTTGATCTGTTCTTCATGCTTAGAGATGTGCTTGACAAAAAAAAGGACATGGAGATATCACTGCACATACTCAAGAGCCATCGCGCAGGAGAGATGTCATTACAAAGAAAAAAACTTGGCATAACAAAAAAGGACAAATTGCTCGAAGAAATTGAGGAACTTATAACTCCGAAAATTCAGGGGGATATTCTCAAAAAATACATTTCATATGCAAGGCAGAATATTTTTCCTGTGATGTCAGAAGAAGCAATGAAAGAAATTTCCGAATTTTACATTAGCTTAAGGGATATTGGCAGGAAGGACGGCGTGGTTGCTGCAACACACAGGCAGCTTGAAGGACTTATCAGATTAAGCGAAGCGTCAGCAAGGGTAAGGTTAAGCAACAATGTTGAAAGAGAAGACATTGAAAGATCAATAAGACTTGTGAAAACATCTTTGGAGGAACTTGTAACGGATCCTGAAACAGGAAAAATTGACATTGATATAATTACCTCAGGGCAAACGCATACAAAAATGAACAACATGAAAAAGATTTTAGAAATTGTAAGGGAAAAAGCACAGGAAATTGACATGGTTCCTATTGAAGAAATTATTTCAGAAGCAAAAACAATTGGAATTGAGGCGGACAAAACAAGGGATTTGCTTGCGGAGCTCACAAAGAAAGGCGACGTTTATACCCCAAAACACAGATTCTACAAACTTACTTAAGGGCGAATAATAACACAGGAAAACATAGAACAATTAACAGAATCTAATCCTTAAAAACACTTTCACCCCCAAATTGGTTTTATGAACATAAAAGAAAATTACAATAAAATGCAAAAAGAAATTACAGAAACCTGTGCAAAAGTCAGGAGGAATCCGAAAGACATTACGCTTATAGGCGTTACAAAGCACCAGCCTGTTTCCAAAATAAAAGAAGCAATTGCTTTAGGCATAGAAGATATTGGAGAAAATAAAGAGCAGGAGCTTTCTGAAAAATACCCTGAAATCAAAAACCTTGGAGCGGACATCCATTTTATAGGGCACCTGCAGAGCAATAAAGTAAAAAGTGTTGTTGAAATGGCTGATTATATACATTCCGTTGATTCGCTTAATTCGCTTAGAAAAATACATTACGCCGCACTCGACATGGATAAGGAACAGAATATTTTTTTGCAGGTGAATACCTCAGGCGAAGAACAAAAATACGGGATGCCTCCGGAGGAAGTTGAATCACTCTTAACAACAATGAAAAACCTCCCATATGAAAATGTACACTTCACAGGATTAATGACAATGGCGCCATTAACAGAAGATGAAACAATAATCAGGGAGTGCTTCCAGAAATTATTTGATATTAAAGAGCATTTGAATTTACATCACCTTTCAATGGGAATGAGCAATGATTTCAAAATCGCAATTGAGGAAGGGGCAACTGTTTTAAGGATTGGAAGGAAATTGTTTGGGTGAATTAAACAAACCATTACACCCAAAAAATAGTTAAACATCAAATGCATTTTTTTCCTATGAACCGTAAGCTGATTGCCCAATTGATCCTGATTTTTGTTGTTACCCAGGCAATCGGTTTGTATGTGGGAAATTACCTTATTGATGAAGGCATAAAAACAACCATTGTGAATGATAATCCTGATTCAATTGAAAACAGCCTAGGCCTTATTGTTTGGATTTTGCTTTTTACAGGAATCCTGTTATTACTTTTGAAATTTGCTCCGAAATGGATATTCCGGTATTTGATAAAAGGAATGGAATTAATGGCTGTTTTCGGAACAAGCTTCATTGTGCTTGCGGTTTTTATTCCTGAAGAACTTTTTGCACTTGGACTTTCATTAATACTTGTTGCAACAAGAATAATTTTTAGAAAAAATGTATTATTGAGAAATGTTTCAAGTGTTTTTGCAGCAGCAGGAGCAGGACCATTGATAGGCGCAAGCCTAGGAATAATTCCAATACTTGTTTTCATTATATTACTTTCAGTGTATGATTTGATTGCGGTATTTAAAACAAAGCACATGGTTATGCTCGCAAAAGGAATTTCAAAACAGAATCTTTCGTTTACATTCGCAATGCCTACAAAAGAACACCAGTTTGAATTAGGCACTGGAGATATTGTAATTCCGCTTGCATTTGCAGTAAGTGTTCTCGGAGCGGCAAAGCAAGGAGCACAGATGGGAAATATATTTATTGTTCCAAGCCTTTTGCTTTTCGCATCACTTATTGGTTTAATTGCAACAGTGCATTATGCTTCGCTTGAAAACGGGAAAGCATTACCAGCGCTTCCTTTACAGACAGTACTAATGGTAATTGTATATGGTCTGACAATGTTGTTCTAAGCGGAGATGAAGAAGAAAGCCTTTACTGCAGCAAAACCATAATAGGCGGCTAAACTTATTAGGAAATATCTTACAATTTTTCCCGCAATTGCTGCAACAAGAAATTTTTTAGGATCATATTTTATGACACCTGCAACAATGCCAATGATATCAAAAGGAAACGGAGTTAATGCTCCAAAAAAAACAAACACCATCCCTTTCTTCCCGAGTTTTTCTTCAATAACATTTATTTTAGAAAATTCTTTGTGCTTTGCTTTTTCAGCAGTGCGGATTCCAAGCAAACCGAAAAGATACGCACTCATTTCACCAATGCCGGCACCTATACCGGCAACAATTGAAATAACAACTAGCTCTTGAAAATCAAGTGCGTTTGCACCAAGAGCAAAAATCACTATGTCAATTGGCACAGGAAGGAAAATTGATGCATTTGCAACAAGAGCCGCAACCAATATCCCTACAAGACCGTAACCTGCAACAAGATCATTTACAAGAGTTGCGTTTGAAAAAATCCAATAAGCAAAAAGAATCAAGAATAAAAAGGAAATTCCGGCCTTCACAAAATCCTTGGATTTAACGTTTAGCATATTCAGAATTGAATTAATGCATTAATAAATGCTTCGTACGGCTTGAGAAGCTTTAAAAGCATTAGGAAGGGAATCTATTAGTATGGAATACGAAAAAATGCTCAATCGTCTTTATGGCTCATTACCTGAGAAGACAACATCAAAGGAAAGATTTGAGATACCGCGACTTGACAGCAGAGTCCAGGGGAAAAAAACAATGGTAAATAATTTCTCTGCGGTTGTAAAACTTATAGGCAGGGAAGAAAAGCACGTTTACAAATATTTTGCAAAAGAAACCGCAAGCTCACTTACAATCGAAAGCGGCAAGCTCATTATGAATGGAAAATTCTATCCCGATATGCTTGGAAAACTTTTTGACAGTTATCTGAAAGAATTTGTTTATTGCCATGAGTGCGGCAAACCCGATACAAAAATAGTTGATAACCAAGGAATTAAGATGCTCAAATGCACTGCATGCGGAGCACTAAGTCCGCTGAAAAAAATCTAGGGGATACATTGTTTTACAAATCCTATGAAATGAATAACACAAAAGTTCTTGCCTGTGCAGATAAGGAAATAATTGGAAAAACTTTCAAGGAAAAGGATCTTGAAGTAACTGTTGAAGAATCATTCTACAAGGGACAGGAACTTGATGAAAAAAAATTAGGCGAACTTCTTGCAGAACACAATAGCATAAACCTTTTCGGGAACAAAGTCGTTGAAATTGCCGTAAAACAAGGTTTTTTAATGGAAGCTGACATTATTAAGATTGCGGGCATAAAGCACGCGATAATATTGAAGGTATAAAATTTGGTTACGAAAAAAGAAATAGAACAAAAAGAAGAAAAGCAGGAAGAACAGCTCAGAAAAATCAGAACACCGCGAAGAAATGACGGGGAAATGTTCGGAATAGTCACCCAAAGAATGGGCGGGACTCAGATAAAGGTTCTTTGTGAAGATGGCAAAGAAAGAAACTGCAGAATTCCCGGAAAAATGAAAAAGAGAACCTGGATGCGGGACAGGGATGTTGTTATTATAAAATTATGGGATTTCCAGCCTGACAAAGCGGATATTGTGTGGAGATACATTGGTTTCCAGACAGAACACCTAAAAAGAAACGGTTATTTGAATAAACTCCCAGTATAAAGAAATAAAACCACTTCCAATCAAATTTGATGCATGGAAGAATTCGACTTTGAAATACTTGCAAAAAGAATAAGGAATGAAACCGACAGGAAAACATTCCAAAAGGTATTTGATGGTTCAACATTAACCACAATACACCAACTTGCTAATAAAGGATTTTATGATGTGCTTCAGCATGTAATCAGCACGGGAAAAGAAGCACATGTTTTTGTTGCAACTGATGTTTCAGAGAACATGCGAGCAGTCAAAATTTACAAAACAAACACATCCGATTTCAAGAACATGATGAAATACATTCAAGGCGACATAAGGTTCAAGGATGTGAAAAAAGACAAAAGGGACATTGTATTTACATGGACAAAAAAAGAATTCAAAAACTTAACAACCGCAATAAATGCCAATCTTTCTGTGCCAATGCCGCTTGGATTCAAAAACAATGTGCTTGTAATGGAATACATTGGGAATGAAGACGCGAGCCCAAGGTTAAAGGATTTTGATTTTGATGAAAAAACCGCAAAACAATTTTATAAAGAAACAATTGATTTCATGGCAGGGCTTTACAATGCTGGCCTTGTACACGGAGATTTATCCGAATACAATATACTTGTAAACAAAAACAGGCTTGTTTTCATTGATATTGGACAAGCAGTACTGCTTACGCATCCGAATGCAAGGGAATTCTTTGAGCGAGACGTTGACAATATATCGAGGTTTTTCTCAAAAAACGGCATTGATACGAGTTTTGATAAGATGTATGCTGAAATAAAGCAGGAAAGTGGAAAAAAAGTGAAAAAAAGGCATGAAAAGCCATAGATTTAAAAGGGCAATTAATATTTCATTTTTAATATATCCTATATACTATATATATAATATATTAGAAAAAAGTTGGTTTGAAGATGGAAAACAGCGAATTCCTGATGATCCCCCATGAAAGAGTAGGCGCATTAATAGGAAAAAATGGCTCCACAAAGCGTGAAATTGAAAAATCAACAGAAACCTATATTAAAATAAACAGTCAGGAAGGGGAAATTGAAATAATTCAAAAAGGAGCGCCTTTTAGATTTCTCAAAGCATTGAAAATAATCAAGGCAATTGGCAGGGGCTTTTCTCCTGAACATGCTTATAGGCTTCTTGATGATGAAAGCATTTTTGAAATTATAGAACTTAAAGAAGTACTTGGAAAGAATGAAAGTCTTTTGAAAACAAAAAAAGGAAGAGTAATAGGAGAAAAAGGAAAAGCAAGAGAAGAAATAGAAATTGAAACAGGAGCAAATATATCAGTTTATGGAAAAACCGTAGGAATCATAGGAAAACTGGATCAAGTGGATAAAGCAATGCATGCAGTTAACATGCTTTTGCACGGAGCAAAGCATGGAACGGTTTATAATACTTTAAAGAGAAAAGATTTTGAAGAAAAGTTTGAATTGTGAGGGGATTGAATGGCAGAACACGAAGGATCAAATGCAGAACAAATTGCAAAGGAATTCAAAGAACATAGCGTTGCGGAATTTTTCAAAAAAAATATGCAAATGCTTGGCCTTACAGGAAAAATAAAAACACTCACAACAATAGTACATGAATATGTAACCAATTCCCTTGATGCATGCGAAGAAGCAAAAATATTGCCAGATATTGAAGTTCAACTCAAAGAACTCGGAGCAGAATATTATGAAGTTACAGTTAAAGATAATGGACCAGGGCTTACAAAAGAAACTGTTGGAAAAGCACTTGGACAGCTTCTTGCAGGAACAAAATTCCACAGGATGATGCAGATGCGCGGTCAGCAGGGAATTGGTGCTGCAGGATGTACAATGCTTTCACAGATAACAACAGGAAAAGCAACAGAAGTAATTACGGGCACGGGAAAAGGGCCTGCGCTAAGCCTTGAAGTCACAATTGACCCGAAAAAGAACCAGCCAAAAATCGTGAATCTTCATGAACTAAAAAGCGAATTCAAGGGAACCGCAATAAAGGCAAAATTCAAAGGGGTGAAATATGTTAATTCGGAACAGGCGCCTCTTGAATACCTGAGAAGGACCGCTATTGCAAATCCACATGCAAAAATAACACTTATAGAGCCAAGCAAAAAAAAGATAGTTTTCAACAGAACAGTAAAGGAAATTCCAAGAAAACCAACAGAAATGAAACCGCATCCAAAAGGAGTTAATGTTGATGAAGTTATCAGCCTTTCAAAATACTCCGATACAAAAAAAGTTTCAAGCTTTTTGAAATCCGCATTTGACAGGGTAGGAGACAAGGCAATTGAACAGATTGCAAAAAACATTACATTTGACATAAACATAGATCCAAAACAACTTACTTGGGAAGAATCTGAGGAGATTGTAAAGCAATTCAAAAAAATAAATTTTATTGCACCAAGAACAGACGGATTAATACCAATAGGTGAGGATAGAATACAAAAAAGCCTGAACGGAATTGTAAAACCTGAATTTTTATCAGTGGTAACGAGAAAACCAACAGTTTACAGCGGAGGATTTCCATTCCAGGTTGAAGTCGGAATAGCATACGGCGGAGAAGCAGGAAGAGGAAATGCGGTAAATCCAGATGGAGAAGCAGAAAGAAAAATGGAAATAATGCGATTTGCAAACAGAGCACCATTGCTCTTTGATACCGGAGGATGCGCAATCACAAGGGCAGTACAATCCATTGACTGGAAAAGATACGGTGTAAAGGATTATGAAAATGCACCAATAACAATTTTTGTAAATTTAATTTCAGTACACATTCCATATACATCAGCAGGAAAGCAAGCTATTAGCGATGAAGATGAAATAATGGAAGAGCTCAGGCTCGCATTAATGGATTCGGGAAGAAAAGCAGGGGCATACATTGCAGGAAAGAAAAAAGAGCAGGAAAGAAAAATGAAGAAAGAGCTTTTCTACAAATATATTCCTGAAACAGCATGGGCAATTGAGGCAATTACAAAGCAATCAAGAAAAACACTTGAAAAAAATCTTGAAAAACTTGTACTTGAAAAACTCAAATTAGAAGACGAGGAAGATGAAGCACAGGAAATTAAAAAAGAAATAGCTAAAACATCGGCAGATACAAAAAAGAAAGCAAAGGAAAATGAAGATTACAGCGAAGAAGAACAGGAAGAGGAAGAAGAGGAGGAGAACTAAATGGCAAAGGAGAAAAAACCAAAAAAAACGAGATCTACTACAGAAACTCCTGAAGCAATAGCACAGAGAATAGAAGAAATGGCAGGAAACATTGCAAAAGAGATTAATTCTAACCAAGACCCTACTTTCAGCACACAGCAAAGAGGAAGAAATAATGTTGAATTTGATGAAGACAAAGGACTCCTAATGCTAGGAGATAAAGTTACCTCAAGAAACTTCCTTAACATAGGGCATGCAAAAAAATTCATGCAGACAATGATGGTTTCGGCAAAAACACACAATTATCTAAAGCAAAATAAAACAGCATCAATAAGGGAAGTTTATTATGAATTGAAACACACTCTCGGAAAAAGCAAGGAAAACACTTTTGAAGATCAAACTGAGAGCGATGCATGCATTGTTGATCTTGAGCATTCAGTAAACACTATAAGGGAAAAGCTCAATCTGCACGCAAACCCGAAGGGAACACTCTATGGAGATATCATCCTAAGGGACAGAAAACACAATAACGATGAATTCAATGCAGCAAAACTAGGTAGGGGCGGATGGAGCATAATGTCCAGAATCGAACCTGAAGAAATTGAAATTGTAAAAGTTAACGCAGAATACATTCTTGTAATTGAAACAGAAGCAATGTACGAAAGGCTTGTTGAGGAAAACTTTGCAAAAAAGAACAAAGCAATACTGATAAGCACTGGAGGACAAGCAGCAAGAGGAACAAGAAGATTAATACAAAGACTGCACTCTGAAGGCAAATTGCCAGTATACATATTCACAGACGGAGACCCATACGGGTGGTACATTTACAGCGTTGTAAAGCAAGGTTCAATGGCTCTTGCGGCGCACTCCAATTTTTTGGCGGTGCCCGACGCAAAATACATCGGAATGACACTTGAAGATGTTGAGGACTTTGGCCTTCAAAATGTTACTGAAAAAATGAAGGACGGAGATGTTAAAAGAGCAAAAGAAATGCTCGCATACCCTTGGTTTCAGAACAAAGAATGGCAGGAAGAACTCAAAAAAGCAATTAAGGAAAAAATCAGGATAGAACAGCAGGCTCTTGCAAACAAATCACTTTCATTTGTTGCGGATGAATACCTGCCGAAGAAAATAAAGAAAAAAGATTTCCTGCCTTAAACTCAACAAACAAATTAAAAACAAAAAACGCACAAAATAGTACTGCATGGAAAAAAAATTTGATGCCGCAAACATAGAAAAACTGAAGAAAATAGTTGAAGAAGCGGAAAAGAAGAAGGCAATAAAAAAGAAATCCGTTAACCGAAACATTTGGATAATTGCAGGAATAATTATTATTGTTCTTTTTGTATTGGCAGGAGCGTATTTTTTCCAGGAGCAAATAACAGTTATAATAACAACCCAAGGAAACCTGGGAAATACCACTATTTTGGAACCTGTTGAATGCCCTACAGAATTCCAATGCTGCAACCAGGGAGAATACAACAGGAAAGCCTGCCCCGCATACCAGATATGCAACAACAATACATGTGAACTGCAGGCATGCAAAAGCGAATGCTGTATTTCAGGAAACTATGAAAGAAAAGACTGCCCTTCAGGACTTGAATGCAGAAGATATGAATGCGTGAAACCTGCATGCGAAACCGAATGCTGCACTGCAAACAGCAAGTACGAGCAAAAGGAATGTGCAGGAAACCTCGAATGCAGAAACAGCAAATGCAAGTTAAAAGAATGTACGACAGAGTGCTGTGAAAATAAGCAGGGGTATGAAGACAAGGCATGTGAAGGGAATCTCATGTGCAATAACAGCCAATGCGAAAAGGCGGAGTGTGAGGCATTATGCTGTCCTCCGAACGACCCCAATTACCAAGAAAAGCTTTGCCCGCCACATCAGAAATGTGTGGGAAAAATATGCGTGGGAAGGTTCTAGAAAGATTATTAAGAATTAAAATCAATTATTAATAATGAACAACATAAAATCAATTGATGCTTTTTTTAACCCTGAATCAATAGCGGTAATCGGGGCTTCAAATTCCAAAGGAAGCGTAGGATACACGATATTCCAGAACCTTAAAAACGCAAAAGCAAAAAAAATATACCCTGTAAATCCCAAAAGAAAAAATGTTCAGGGAATAAAAGCCTATGATTCAATAAACAAAATTAATGGAAAAATAGACCTTGCGGTTATTGCAATAAAATCGGAATTTGTTCCAATTGAATTGGAAAACTGCATGAAAATGAAAACAAAAGCAGTAATTATTGTTAGTGCAGGATTTTCAGAAATAGGAGAAACCAATCTTACTGGACAGATTGCAGAATTAATAAAAAAATACCCCGGAACAAGAGTAATGGGTCCTAATTGTGTAGGCGTCCTTAACAAGTACAGCGGAGTTGACACAACTTTTTTTGAAAGAAGCAGGATGAAAATGCCAAAAAAAGGAAGCCTGTCATTTATCTCGCAGTCAGGAGCACTTGGCTCAATGATACTTGACTGGGTTGCGACACAGGAATTCGGAGTAAACAAGTTTGCATCATATGGAAATGCAATGGATGTTGATGAATCAGATCTGCTTGAATATTTTGCATCAGACAAAGACACAAAAGTGATTACAGTTTACCTTGAAGGCGCAAGAGACGGCAGGAAGTTTTTTGAGATTGCAAAAAAAGTTTCAAAGAAAAAACCAATAATTGTGCTTAAAGGCGGAAAAAGCGAGGAAACAAGAAAAGCAGCAG
>Ga0210057_1001933_pt1 | contig 30600 bp, 40 predicted proteins | sample CryGeyCG2114_010_2_FD_183968 | JGI IMG/M metagenome (GOLD analysis project Ga0210057, IMG submission 183968) | Groundwater microbial communities from aquifer - Crystal Geyser CG10_big_fil_rev_8/21/14_0.10 (SPAdes) (version 2) | ecosystem: Environmental > Aquatic > Deep subsurface > Groundwater ...
TATGGAGCCCTGGCAAGTTTGCTTCCAGCCTTGGATTTATTCAAGTTGAGAGAGCAATAGATTATGTGAGAAATCAGGATGTGCATCACTCGTAGAAGCCTTGCCCTTTAGGGCAAGGAGTAGTCACTTTAGTGAGATGAAAAAGAAGACAGTCAGGATTTGGTATTGGATTGTTACTCTGTTGTTTGCTCTATTTATGATATTTTCTGGAGTTATGGGGCTGATTGGAACTGAGGATGGGAATGAATTATTGATAAGTTTGGGATATCCCTTATATTTGAATATTATAATTGGTGTTGCGAAAATTCTTGGAGCTGTTGTTTTGGTTTATCCTAAATTTAATGTTTTGAAAGAGTGGGCTTATGCAGGGTTCACCATTGATATGATTGGAGCTTCAGCTTCATTTGCTTTTAATGGAAATAGTTTCGGAGATATTTTAGGTCCGTTGATATTTTTGGCTGTGATGTTTGTTTCTTATGGGCTTTGGAAGAAAACTAGGAAGTAAATTCTTGAGATAATTGGGATTTTTAAGCATTATCGAAAAGGAGGGTATACCTCAGGATTGTTTTAACTTTGGATAATTTCTCTTGGTAAATTCTATTACTTTTTCCGCATATTCTTTATCTAACCTCGTTCCGTAATAGAGCATTCCGTTTCTAAAATATCTTATTTTATCCATAAATTGAATATCGCTTTCGCTAAATCCCAAAACCTGTAAATATGATATTTCTGCTGAGTGAGCATTAAGACCTGAAGTATTGTAACCTTTGCTGTAAAGTTTTGCTCTAATAAGCAACATCAGGATATCGTAGCAATATTCAACATAGTCGTTTGAGTTTTCATCTTTCACACCTATTTTATCTATTCTTTCTTTTAAGGAATTCATTTTTCTTTCTGATTCAAAAATGAGGCTTTTTGCTCTTTCGGTGTTGGGTTTTATCTTTTTTACAAGTCCGATTTTAATATATTCTTCAAATGCTCTTATTGACTTCATAGTTCAACACTTCCCGAAAGAATAATTCCATTTAAAATATTATTCCTTAAATTTATATGTATTTTTTTCCATGATTCATAGAACTGGATGTTTATCTCTTTTTCAAACACTTTTTCAAAATTTTCGATATTCAGTTCTTTTTCCTTCCTTCCTATGACTGCTATGTCTATATCAGAATTCTCCGTATCTTCTCCTATCGCATAACTTCCAAACAAGACCATGGTGCCCCCAGCTAGTTCCTGTTCCAAGTAGTCAAGTAATCCAGAAAGATAGATATTTTTTAGATTTTCCAGTTGCTTTAGCTCTCTTGCTTTTTTCTCATCTCTATTAAACATGACAAAATTTATATTCTTTACTTTTTCAATTTTTATTAAATTGTCTTTCTCAAGAATTGACAATGAATTGGATATGGCTGTTGGAGAAACTTTTAGTAGCTTGGCAATCTCTCTCTGGCTTAATCTCCTTTCTGCTTTTAAACAAAGTAATGAGAAGATTTCTGCCTGTAATCTTGTCCAATTATGTTTATATATGTCCATATTAATTTATATGTATAAACTTAAGTTTATAAACATTTGGCGGGCGTTCGTGATTTGAATATTCGGGTTTTGGATTTTTTTAAGGATTGTGGGATTTGTTCTGGGATTGAATAGCAGGATGATGTTAGGATGTATCATCGGCCTTTGCTTGAAGATGAAGTGATAGTTCTTGCTAATGGATTTGATTAGGGATAGGTTTTTTAATCTTGTTTATTAATTTATATCATGAAAGAGAAAGGAATCAAGAATACAAAAGGAGTTAGTGTAGAGAAGGATGATTTTTCTGAATGGTTTACGCAAATTATGTTGAAAGCGGATTTAGCAGATTATAGTTCGGTTTCTGGAATGATGGTTTATAGGCCTGGAGCTTATGAGCTATGGGAGAAGATTGTTTATGAAGTTGATAAAAGATTTAAGAAAATTGGAGTGAAGAATTGTTATTTTCCTTTATTGATTCCTGAGAAGAATTTTGAGAAGTTGAAAACACATACGGAAGGATTTAAGCCAGAGGTTGCTTGGGTGACTGAAGCAGGAGATACTAAGCTTTCAGAGAGACTTGCAATTCGTCCTACTAGTGAGGCAATTATGTATGAATCGTATTCAAAATGGATAAGAAGCTGGAGAGATTTGCCTTTAAAATTGAATCAATGGAATAATGTTGTTAGATGGGAATTCAAACATCCTGTGCCTTTTTTACGAGGGAGGGAGTTTTTGTGGAATGAAGGACATAGTGCTTATGCTACAAAGAAAGAGGCGGAGGCAGAGGAGAAAAAAATAATCGGAATTTACAAAGATGTTTGTGAGAATTATCTTGCTTTGCCTGCACTGATTGGAAGAAAATCTGAGAAGGAAAAGTTTGCAGGGGCAGAATACAGTGTGAGCATGGAATATTATATGCCAAATGGAAAAGCTATACAAGGTCCTGATTTCCATTTTGATGGACAACATTTTGCAAAAGCATACGATATTCAATTTTTAGATAAAGATGGAAAGAAACAATATGCTTGGCAGAATACTTACGCTATATCTACAAGAATGTTAGGGGTGATGTTTGCAGTGCATTCAGATTCTAAAGGACTTATATTGCCTCCAAAAATTGCTTTGAACAAAGTTGTAATTGTTCCTATTCTATTTGATGATTCACGAGATAAAGTTCTTAAGGTTGCTAGAGATTTGGAAATCAAATTAAGAAAGTTTGGAGTTATCTTGGATGATAGAGAAGAATACAAGCCAGGATTTAAGTTCAATGAGTGGGATATGAAAGGAATTCCTTTGAAAATTGAGATTGGACCTAGGGACTTGAGTAAGAAGGAAGTTGTTGTTTCTCGAAGAGATAATGGTAAAAAAGAAAGCGTGAAGATAAAAGACATTGAGAAGTATATCTGGAGAGTATTTGAGGAGATTCAAGATAGTTTATTTGAGAAAGCAAAGAAATTGCTTTATGATAATATTGTTGAATGCAAGAATTTGGGAGATGTTGAAAAAGCCATTAATGGAAAGAAGATTGCATTTGCTCCAATGTGCAAAAGGATTGAATGTGAAGATGAACTGAAAGATAAGACTGGAGCTAAGGTTTTGAATATACCATATACAACCTCTCCGGGTTCTATGAGTCCAGGGAACAGACATGACACCTCTCCGGGTTCTATGAGTCCAGGGAACAGACATGACACCTCTCCGGGTTCTATGAGTCCAGGGAATAGGAAAGAGAAATGTGTTTTATGTTCTGGGGATTCTGAGCATTGGGCTTACATAGGGAAGAGTTATTAAAATGGTAGAACTAAGATTTAATCCTGGAGATTATGTACAACTAAAACTTGCTCAGTTTAGAGAACTTGAAGGGACTGCACTTGAAAGTCATGATAAAAGTATTGTTCTTCTCAAACTAAGATCTGGATATAATATAGGGATACCAAAAGAGAACATTCTTGGAAGTAAAATCTTGAAGAAATTTAAAGATGAGAAAAGAGAGTATAAATTGCCTTCTGGAAAAGGGAAACCAAAGATTGGTATGATTATTACAGGCGGGACGATTGCAGCCAAGCTAGACAGTAAGACTGGAGGTGTGCATTGGCTTACAGATACTGCAGAATTCGCGAAGTTTTATCCCAAACTATTTGAAAAAGTCGATGTAAAAAAAATAGAGGTGCCATTTATGATGGCATCTGAGAACATGTCCTATAATGAATGGGCAAAAATTGCTGAATCTGTTGAAAAAATGCTAAATGATAAAGACATCAAGGGGGTTATTATAACTCATGGAACTGACACTCTGCATTACACAGCAGCAGCGTTATCTTTCTTTTTAAGAAATTTGAACAAGCCTGTTGTCTTGACCTACAGTCAAAGGAGTATTGACAGAGCAAGCAGTGATGCAGAGCTTAATTTGCAATGTGCTGTTGAAATGGCTTTGAGTGATTGTGCAGAAGTTGTTCTTGTTGGGCATGCATCTATGGATGACGATCATTGCCATGCTCTAATTGGAACAAAAACGAAGAAGATGCACACTTCAAGAAGAGATGCTTTCAAATCTGTCAACATAGGGCCTCTTGCAAAAGTCTGGAAAGATAATGTTGAATTTCTTGAGGAGAGAAGACCTAGAAATGATGAGAAAGTTGAGTTAGACACTAATTTCAGCGATAAAATTGCACTTGTTAAATTTTATCCTGGTCAGGATCCTGACATTTTGGATTACTATAAGGATAAGGGATACAAAGGCATTATAATTGAAGCTACAGGATTGGGGCATGTTGCATCTTCTGAATCGAAAAACAGTTGGGTAATCAAAATTAAGAAATTAATAAAAGAAGGAGTTATAGTCTGTGCTGTAGCACAAACGATTTATGGCAGATTAAATCCTAAAGTTTACTCCTTAGGAAGAGAGCTTGAGGAAACAGGAGTTATTTTTTTGGAAGACATGCTTGCAGAGACTGCATTTGTGAAGCTTGGCTGGGTGCTTGGGCATAGAACTTGGAAGGGTAAGGAAAAGGAAAAGATGCTTGAGAATTTTGCTCGGGAGTTCAATGAGCTTTTAAAAGAATGAAAATTTTGGTGACGGGGGGAGCTGGATTTATAGGGAGTCATCTTGTTGATAGACTTGTTGAGGAAGGACATGAAGTTATAGTGATAGATGATCTTTCTTCTGGAAATAGAGAAAATGTAAACTCTAAGGCAATGTTGATCATAAGAGACATAGTTGATGATGTTGAAGATGTTTTTAAGGAGGGAATCGATTATGTTTTCCATTTAGCAGCACAGATGAATGTGCGTGTTTCATTGGATAATCCTGAGAAAGATGCTAAGATAAATATTCTTGGAGGTTTGAATATAATAAAAAATTGCGTTAGGTATAATGTTAAGAAGATGATTTTTTCATCTACAGGGGGGGCAATTTATTCTTCAAAGGCAGAAATTCCTTGTGATGAGAATAGTGAGGCTAAGCCTGAATCCCCTTATGGACTTGCTAAGTTAACAATTGAAAATTATTTAAGAATTATGGAATCAACTAGAGGGTTGAACTATTGTGCACTAAGGTATGCAAATGTATATGGCCCGAGACAGAATGCAAAAGGCGAAGCAGGAGTTGTGTCTATATTTATTAGCAACTTTCTTAATGGAAGAGAATCGGTTGTGTTTGGAGATGGGGAACAGACAAGAGATTATGTATTTGTTAATGATGTTGTTGATGCAAACATTATTGCAATGGAGAAGAATTTGAAGGGAGCTTTTAATGTTGGAACTGGTATTGAGGTAAGTGTGAATGAAATTGCAAATAAGATAAACAAGTTAATGAAGGACTCTGGAAAAATAATCCATGGTAAGGCTGTAATTGGAGAGTTAAGAAGGAATGCATTGGATGCAAACAAATTAAAATCTGAAGGATGGAGTTTAAATAATGATCTGGATGAGGGGTTGAAAAAGACAGTTGAATGGTTTAAGAAAAATTTATTTTAATTTTCTTTCAATTTTAGAAAGTTGTTGTTTAATTTCTTGTATTTCTCTTTCTGCTTTTCTATTCACTGCATAATCATATTCAGCCCTTATTCTATCTTTTTGTGCTTCTCTGTTTTGGCTCATTAATATAATTGGGGCTTGTATTGCAGCTATTAATGAAAGGCCAAGATTTAACAAGATAAATGGGTAAGGATCAAATGGTTCTAGATTGTATATCTTAAATAAATAATATCCATTTAACGTAATCCATGCGGCGATAGCAATTAAAAAGATTATTATGAACACCCAAGAACCTGCCCATTTTGTAAGATTGTCTGCAGATTTTTGTCCAAAAGTTAATTTAGATGAGAGTGTTGGATGTTTCTCTTTATCTTCTTTTCCTAACATATTAATTTTTACTCAATTAGGAATTTAAAGGTTTCTACAATAAGATTTTTAAAGAAAGAAATCTAAAATTTGATGTATTAAGATGACAACACATTATTATGGAAAGATTTTTGTAGGTGTTGGAGATTATAGTATTGCACTTATGGAACAGGCAGAGAGGGGAGTTGATCCGACGAATTCTGCTTTTGAAGAAATTGTTTCTGCGCCTGCTGGAGAAGAACCAACAATGATACACACTAAAACTGGACTTGAGAGGTTTTCGGATAGATACCCTAGTTGGGGAAATTCTGGAAGAGATTTTTAAAATGGCAAAAGGAAATGGGTTTCACAAGAGGGTTTTGCGCGCGCAAAGAGGACAAGGAGATTATTTTTTAGGAACAGAGCCTCTTCCTAAACTGAATTTGAGTCAGGATGGTGTTTATAAGGTTCATGGAAATTTTAGAGGACTTGATCAGGGAGGGATTTCTGCAAGTTATTTTTTTGGAGAGGCTTTATGTTTAGAAAAAATTGGGGAAAGGGTTGAATTGGTGGGAATGTATGGGGGAGAGATGTGGAGATACCAAGGAAGAACTTCAGATTTCATTATTTCTTCTAATGGGGATGGGATTGGAAGAATAGACCTCGGTTATGGAATCGCAAGAACTATTGAGCCTACAGATCCTAAGGCTAGAATTACAAGAAAAAAATTAGGGAAAATTTATCAACCTAAGGAAGAACTTGTTAGTGTTTAATTGTTTTAACTATTAGGGAGTTACAAAGAGAAAGGTTTAAATATAGTTTTTGAGTGGAATTTTTATGGATATATTAAGGAGAATAGACCAAGTAGTTGGAAGAATAAATACTCACCCAGAGTATTCTAAATGTGTTTATAAGGAATTTACTAGAGCATTAAGGGAGGAGGCAGGCAGAGAATCTTATTTTCTTGAATTCACGAGAGTTATGGATCCTAGAAGTATTCCAAAAGAAGATAAGGAAATTTTTGAGTTAAGTGAGCCCCAAATCAGGTCAAGATTAGGCAACGCCTGGGATCTTTTGGCTAGAAATGGGATAGATCTTTTTTCTCTTTCTAAACTTGGTGAAATATTATTGCCAGAGAAAAATAGTGGGGGATTTAGAAATCGAGAAGTTCAAGTTTTTGGATTCGCTCCACCTGGACCATTAGAGGTGCCTCAGGGAATAGATAATCTTGTTGGTTTTTTGAATGCTTCAGATATACATTCTGTTTTAAGAGCTTCTGCGGCACATCTTGATTTAATCAGAATTCATCCATATGCTGATGGAAATAAAAGGGCTGCTCAATTGTTGCAAAATTTTTGTTTGGCCAAGACAGGACACCCTCCAGCCATAATTCCTCTTACAGATAGCGAATTGTATTTTAATCTTCTTAAGGGGGCATTGTCTGATAGGTATGCTTTTAAGAGTACAGCTTTTCAACCTTCTGAATCTGAGAGGTTGTTTACAGAATACATAGGCTCTAGAGTTTTGGCTTCTGCTGAAAGATTGGAGGCTGAACTAGCTAAGAACAGAGCTTATGATGTGCTTCTTACGAATGTTGATCAACCTGGCGCAGTCCATTCTACTGCTAATGCTCTTAGAAATATAGGAAGAAGAGGGAACAGAGGGGGAATAAAGGTTAAAATAGAAAAGAATAATCAAGGTAAGAAGGGAGAGAAACTTGAAGTGATTGGAGATATAGGGGAAAGAGAATTAGGTGAGGTTCTTTCCATATGTGCCAAGAGAGCTCACTTAAAATATCAAATTGTTAATAGGTCTTGCGGGTGTGATTGATTAGCTAAATTTATTAAACTCTGTTCTTATCGTTTTATCATGAATAAGGATTATACTAAAATTGGGTTTAAAGCAGGTTTAGAGATACATCAACAACTAGATACTCCTAAGCTGTTTTCTGGAGCGCCGAGTTATTTGAAAAATGAAGAACCTGATTATGTTATAAAAAGAAAATTGCATGCGGTTGCTGGAGAAAGCGGGGAGGTTGATGTTGCTGTTGCACATGAGGCTGCACTAGATAAAGAGTTTCATTATGAAGTTCATAAAGATGTTGTGAGCTTAGTTGAATTGGACGAAGAGCCTCCACATAGTGTGAATGAAGATGCTTTGAATGTCGTTTTACAGATTGCTTTACTTTTGAATTGTGAAATATACCCTGTTTCGCAGGTAATGAGAAAAACAGTTATCGATGGAAGTAATACTTCAGGTTTTCAGAGAACTTTGCTTATTGGGTATGACGGGTTTGTAGAAACTTCCTTTGGAAATGTTCCTATAGAGACAGTTATTCTTGAGGAGGATTCTGCTCGTACTATCAAAAGGGAAAAAGACAAGGTCATTTACAGGCTTGATAGGCTTGGAATTCCTCTTGTTGAAATTGCAACTGCTCCCGAAATGAAAAATCCGGAACAAGTGAAAGAGTGCGCTTTGAAGATTGGAGAGATATTACGGGCATGTAGAGTAAAGAGGGGGATTGGGACTATTAGACAGGATGTAAATGTTTCTATTAAAGGACATGATAGAGTTGAGATAAAAGGATTTCAAGATCCTAAGATGATGGTTAAGACTATTGACATTGAGATTGAAAGACAATTAGAAGATATAATGAAAGAAAAGGAAAAGGAGAAAATTGTTGGAGAGCGTGCAAAATGGACTGAGGGAGGGGTAAGAAATGCACTTCCTTCTGGAGAGACAGAATTTTTAAGACCTCTTCCTGGAAAGGACAGAATGTATCCTGAAACAGACCTACCCTTATTGAAAATTGGAAGAGAAAGACTTGACAAATTAAAGAAAAATCTTCCTAAGCTCAAGACAGAGATAAAATCAGAGTTGAAGAAGAAGGGATTAAATGATGAATTGATTAATTTAGTTCTTGATAATAATGAAGACTTAGATGAATTTTTAATTTTGATTAAGGTTTATAGCAAGGATGCAAATTTAATTGGGAAGATGGTTTCTCTTTGGAGGAATGAGTTTGCTACAAAGATGAAGAAAAGCATTGATGAAATAAAGAACGTATTGAACGAAAGAGTTCTTGAAAAAATACTTGAAAAAGTTAAGAAAAAAGAGCTCTCTGAAGGGGATGTAAAAGAGGTCATGCAGAGAATCTTAGAAGGGAAGAAGGTTGAAGAAGCAATTAAGATTGAGAAAGCAAGCGATGATGATATTGAAGCTGAGATAAGAAAAATAGTGAAAGAGAAACCTGGATTAAGACCTAATGCTTATATGGGATTAGTAATGGCTAAGTTTGCCGGGAAATTAGATGCCAAGAAGGCTATGGAAATCCTGCAAAGAATCGTAAGTTGATTCTTCTTGGACATTCAAAAATCCAGTTGGAAATTTTTGCCTGTTATTAATAGGGTTGTTGGTTAAGATTAAGACAATATTCTTTTTTTCAAATCATTTCTAATTTTATACGCTTTTTCGGCATCTTTCAAAATAGCTGTATCAACTTCTTGAATAAACATTTCTTCACGATTATGTTCAAGCTTTTTTATTGCGCCCATAAACGGAACAGCAATTTGAGAATGTCCGAGTAATTTTCCTCTCAATTTCGGAAGAATTAGATTTCCCGCAGGATTGCAATAAACTATTATTATTTCGTTTTCAAAAGCCCTACCAATACACAAAGCATCAACAAGTTTGGCATCCGAATTTTTATCGTATTTCAAACCAACAGAAGCATCTTCAAAAGTCCAATAACTTGGACAGATTAAGATATTAACTCCTAATCTTACCATTTTTCTAAAGATTTCAGGAAACATTAAATCCCAACAAATTACAATCCCAATCTTTCCAAATTTTGTATTGAATACAGAAATTTTGTTTCCTGGATTGATGTATTTCTTTTCTGGGTGCCAGAGATTTATTTTTTTATGTCAAGGAACTTGACAGATTCCTTGAGCATCCAAAAAACGAGTGCCTTTTCAAACCATGCCTTTTAAGGCGTGGTGGCACATCGTTTTTTTGATATTCAGAAAGTATTTTACCATTTGAGTTAATGTAATATGTTGTATTATACAACCCAAAATTGTCTTTTTCAATTATAGAGCCTGGAACAATGTCTATATTATATTTTTTTGCTAATTCTTGGAAAAATTTTACATATTTTTTACTAGAATCTGCGAACTCAACTTTTTTTATCAAAGGTCCCGTAATAAAATCCTCTGGAAAAACTATTAAATCTGCTCGGCTAGCTGCTTTTTTTATGAATTCTTCTGCTTTTGCTAGATTTTTTTCAGGTTGGTATTGATTTATTTCAAATTGGACTACTGCAATTTTAGGATTTTTCATAAATCTTTGAAAAAAGTCAGATATTTAAACCTATCTACTCTAATATATATATTAAATAATATATATTCTATTAATATAATAAAAAACTTGATCTTTGGAGAAGCGTGATTAAATTGAGGGTGCATAAGTTTGAAGAGCACAAGTTTAGTCAATAATCAGATATCTTCAAATCAGGGATTTTTTCAAAATGCTTTTTGTTTTTAGTCACTAGTATTTCTTCGTTTTTTATGCATATTGCTCCAGTCATAATATCTTCAATATCGATTATAGATCCCTCATTGGATAATCTAGCCTCTATTTCTCCTGCTAAGATTGCTTCTTCCTTTCCAAAATCTAACACTGAAAAAAGGGAGATAATCCTTTTTGTTTCTTCCTCTTCTCTAGGTTTTATATTCTTAGAGTTAGATTCTAGATTCAATCCTCTTATAATCTCAAGGATTGTTGGAGATGCTATAAATATTTCTTTCTTACTAAAATTCTTTTCTAAATAGTCTATGCTAATCCTTCCATTAATCAAGTCAATCATAAATGTTGTTTCTAGACAAACCATTTATTTACTCCATTGCTCCCCTAATTTTTTTATTCTTTCCTCGTGCATTTTCCTTCTTAATTTTCTATTTTCAAGAATATTTTTTTCAAGATCCCCTCCTTTCTTGCCTTTGAGGATTCCGTGGATTTTTTTAAGGTTATCAATATCTGTTTTTTTTGTGATCCTATTAACTACGTCTGAAAAACTTTCCCTTTCCAGTTTTAGAGCAGATAGTCTTTTGTAAGCTTCAAGAGTTATGGAGATATTTTTAGTTGCCATATATGGGTGTATGTGTGGGTACTTATAAATTTTTCTGTTTTCTCGGCTTTGAGTAATTTTGATAGTTGATTTTTTGAGATTTTCTATGTAGAAATTTAATCTATAAGTGAAAGAGTAAGAAAATTTTAGATTATTATTTTAGCTATCGACATATGTTGGTAGGCAATACATTTCTTAATGAAATAAAAGTATTTTTAAATCATTTTGCAGTGGTTTTTATATGGATAATGTTCGCCTTATGATTGCAGGTACTGGAAGTTATTTGCCTGAAGGAGTTATTAGAAATGATTTTTTTGCTAATCGGCCATTGAAAATTTATGACTCTAGTGGAAGTGTTATTGGAGAGAAGGTTCTTTCAGAAGAAGATATATTTAATCTTGGAGGAATAAAAGAGAGGCGAAGAGCGAGGGAAAATGAATGCCCTTCAGATATGGGATATAAAGCAGCACTGAGGGCTATTGAGAATGCGGGAATCGAAGTAGACAGTTTAAAGGGAATAATTTTGGCCAGCGTGTCCGAAGACACAAATTATCCTAGCGGGGCAACGAAAATTCAGAGAATGCTCGGTGCTCGAAATTGTCTTGCTTATGATTTTAGTGCTGCATGTGCAGGTTTTCCAGAAGCATTAGCTCAAGCAGATGCTAGAAATTTAAGAAATCCTGGAAATTACTTGGTTGTTGCAGCAGAATGTTTGACTAGAATGATGGATAATGAAGATATAAATTCCTGGATTTTTGGTGATGGTGCTGGAGCAGCTGTTTTAACTCCTACAAATGATCTTGTGGGAATACTAGCCACTTATTCCAGAAGTGATCCTTTTGATGGAAAAGATGGATGGATTTTTAGAGATTCTGGAAGAATTCTTAGAATGCCTGAGGGAAGAAAAGTCATGAAAGAAGCTGTAAGAGGAATGTTAGATGCAGCTTCGCAAGTTAAGAAAATTGCAGGATGGGAAAGGGCAGATGTTTATATTCCTCATCAAGCTAACTTAAGAATTCTTCAACAAGTAGAGGATAGGGTAAGGGAAGAAGGAGCAATTGTCTATAAAAATATTGGAGACTACGGAAATATGTCTTCCGCTACATGTGCTGTTGCATTAGATGAAGCAAGAAGAAAGGGAATTGTAAAATCAGGTAGCAAGGTTGTGGTGGTTGCTTTCGGCTCAGGGTTGATTACTTCTGCAGCAGCTATTCAGTTTTGAATTCTTTTAATAAAATCAAAAATAATCTGAAAAATTAGAGGGCGTAACCTTAAATACTCATTTAGGAGATTTTAAAATATGTCTACAAAAGAAACTATTGAGAAGAACTTAGAACTCTTAGTGGATTCAGGTAATGGAATTAATCATGCAGCTATGCTTGCGAATCCAACTAGCAGAGTGGTTGGAGAGGAGGTTATACTCTTTGAGGCAAGGTTATCTTTCGAGTATGATTCTCAATCAGGAAGTATAAATGAAGTTTTTCCATGCAGGATTATAAAACAAGATGTTGCTTTAGGAACAATTACTTACTCTTCCAGTTATAATAATTCGTTTGTTAGTCGTCTTATTTTTGATCCAAGTACTTCGGATGATGCCAAATTGGTTTTAAGCGAGTCATTTAGTAGATATAATAAGTTGCCTGAATCAGAAAAAACCAAGAAACCTAAAGCGGAAAAGAAGAGATTTGGAATTTTAGATTATCTTGGACTTAGGAAAAGAAATTAATCTTTCAGCCATTTCTTCTTTAGTTGCTGGAACTTTCCTTGTTTTATGGATTTTCTTATACATTCCATAAGAGTCGCCATGAAAAAGATGTTGTGCATTGTAGCATAATGATTGAATAATCTTCTGTCTTTTAGATATAATTCATAGAATTGTTTTCTGTTGAACTTTTTACAAGTTGGACATTTACAGAGTTTGTCTATCTTTTTACTAGTTGAGAAATTTGTTTGATTTACTCTGGTTTTGAAGTGATTGATTTTACTTCCGCCAGATTCTGGAGAGATGTAGACTGAACGGTGTCTTGCTATTCTTGTCATCTCTACACAATCGAAGGTATCCATTCCTAAAGAGACACATTCAAAGATATCATCTACCCAACCAATTCCTAACATGTGTCTTGGTCTTTTGTCTTCATGGAGATCTTGCATTATTATGCTTAAGAGAGAGTACATATCTGATTTTGTTTTTCCAAGTGAGCCGCCTACTGCAATACCTTCGAAATCCTTTGATTTGATAAATCGCGTTGATTTCTTTCTTAAATCTGGAAATGCTCCTCCATGGATTATACCATAGAGTGCTTGGGATTTATTGTGGTGTGTGAGGCTTTCAATTTCCCAAAGATGTGAACGATTCATAGCTTCAAGAGTTTCTTTTTTAGTGTCTCCTGCACAATTGCATTGGTCGAAAGCCATTATTATGTCTGAATTGAGGTTTGATTGGATTTCCATAGACTTTTTTGGAGAGATGAATCTTTTTTCTTTGTTATAAGTGGATGTGAACATTATGCCTTCTGGAGTCATTTCTGCGAATGATTCATTATTCTCTTCCTGAGATATTTCTCTGTCTTTTGGGAAGAATCCAAGTTTTCTCATATTTCTTTGTCTGCCTATTCCTAAAGAAAGAGCTTGGAATCCTCCAGAGTCTGTGAAGATTGGTTTTGAAAACTGCATTGTTTTATGCAATCCTCCTGCTTTCTTTATTTCTTCATCTCCAGGGGGCATGAAGTGTAGGTGATAGGTGTTTGCCAAGAGGGCTTGAATTTTGAGCTTTTTGTAATCTTTTGGAGTGAGAGATATTATGAAACCTCTTGTTGCTACTGGGACTAAATAAGGAGTCTCTATTTTTCCACTTCTAGTGTGAATTATTCCTGCTCTTGCTAGGGATTTTTTATCCTGAGAGAGGATTTTAAATGAGAAATTCTTTTTATCAACCATGAATAAGTATAGAATTAAGAGGTTTAAAAGATTAATAGATTAAGTCAAGACTTCTTTTAATGGCTAAGTCAACCTGCTTCATTGTTTCTCTGTCAAGCGAAGAGACTATTTTTATTATTCTTGATTTGTCTATTGTTCTTATTTGATTGCAGAGGATTAACGAATTTTCTTTTAAGCCTGATTCATTGGATGTGATAAGAACATTTGTAATGTGGGTCTTTGTCTTTTGTCTGGATGTGATAGGAACAACTATTATTGTAGGGCTGTATCTATTAGCTATATCATTTTGAACAACTAGAACCGGTCTGATGTTTCCCTGCTCATGGCCTTTAGTAGGATTTAAATCTGCCCAAAAGATATCTCCTCTTTTAATAATTCCATCTCTCATTTTTGTCCAATCCATCCATTAGTGCTCCTTCCCATTCTTTTGATATTTTTAAGCTTTCTTCAGCGGTTTCTTTGTATTCCTCTATCATCAGCTGTTCTATTTTCTTTTTTTCATTCTCATTCTCATCTATTAATTTTACTATAATCTCTTCGTAAGTCTCATCTTTTTTTTCTTTTAGACTTTCAAGCATTTTTTTAACGCTTTTTCTTAGTTGTATAGTTGTTATTGAATCCATTGTTCTATAGATAAACTATAGTTTAAATATTTTTTTATGGGCGAAGAGTTACTTTTTAAGAGTAGTATATAATAAGAAAAGTTTAAATAGACTTTTTTATTGGATTTTGTATGATTAAAGGGACAATCACTGGACCAAGATTCGAAGTGGAAAGAGGAGTTACAACTATGAAAGTTTATGATTCAGATGGAACCCCTTTAGAATTCAATTCTCAAAGAGTTGGCCCAACAAGCTATTTAGGATTAAGGGAGGCCAGTTATGGGCCTAAAGAAATGGGTTTTGAAGCTCCGACTTTTGGACAACTTGCGCCTCTAGTTTATTCTGCTTTAGCGAGAAAAGACATAGAAGAAGCTAAACAAGTTATTGGTACATTAAGAAATAATTGGATGACTGGAAAAACAATGGCCTTGACAGGAAGAGAAGGAATTTTTGTTGATGATAATCCGGATTTGGCCTTGGTTAGAGGGAATTTAGGCGTATATGAATCTGATCTTAGAGAAAGATTAGGTGAGAGAAAAGAAGGAGATGTTGTTTATAGTGATGATGGACTTGTGAGATTTGTTCCTCACGGATTCCAGTTTAAAGAGCAGTCTTTTTTAGATTTTGCAGAAAATCCAGGTCTTATTGCTTTGGTAGGCAATCCAGAAAGAGCTATAATGCTTGCAAGAGCTTCAGAGAATTATAGACGTAGTCCTTGGTTGGGAGGGGGATTTGCTAAAACAGATTCTCCTCAATTACGAGTTCCTGACGTCAGCGACGACGGCTTCGTCGGCGGCAGGCTTTGCGTCGTCGGTTACAATCCGTACTACGACGGCAGGTATTCGTTTGGGGTACGTAAGGGTGCCGAAGGCACACGCGCCGAAAAACAGCAATAAATTGATTTATAAAAAGTTTTAAAGTTTAACAAAAGGGTTAAAAATAACTCTTTTTTAATCTAGTCATGCTTAGAACACATACTTGCGGGGAATTGCGAAGAAGTAATGTTGGTAAGAAGGTAAAACTATCTGGATGGGTTGATTCTATTAGAAACTTTGGAAGATTGTGGTTTATTGATTTAAGAGATAGGTATGGAAAGACTCAGATTGTAATGACTGAGAAAGATATTGACAAGAAGCTTTTGAAGGAGCTTAGCTTGGAGAGTTCTGTTGGGGTTGAAGGACAAGTCAATGAAAGAAAAGATAAAAACTCTAAGATAGAGACAGGAGATATAGAAGTTTTTGCTAGTTCATTGCAGATTTATACGAAATGTCCTACATTACCTTTCGATATGAAAGCAGAAAGCAGTGAGGACATGAGATTGAAATATAGATATTTAGATTTGAGGGGTGAAAAGATGCAAGGTAATATGATTTTAAGGCATAAGGTGTATAAGGCAATACATGATTTTATGGATAAGGAAGGATTTGTGAATATAGAGACTCCAGTGCTTGCGAAGTCTACTCCTGAGGGAGCTAGAGATTATATTGTTCCGAGCAGAGTGAATAAGGGAAAGTTCTATGCTCTTCCTCAAAGTCCTCAGATATTCAAACAACTTTGCATGGTTGGTGGACTTGACAAATATTATCAGATTGCTAGATGTTTTAGGGATGAAGACTTAAGAGCAGATAGACAACCAGAATTCACCCAGCTTGATATAGAAATGAGTTTTGTCGATGTTGAAGATATGATCTCCTATATGGAAAGACTTTGGAGTTTTGTTTTCAAAGAAGTATTGGAGATTGAATTGAAGACTCCCTTTTCAAGAATGACTTATGATGAGGCAATGAAGAACTATGGAAGAGATAATCCGGATACAAGAAAGAAAGGAGAGAGATTTGCCCTCACATGGGTTTTGAATTTTCCAATGTTTGAATGGAAGGAAGAAGACAAGAGGTGGTATGCAATGCATCATCCATTTACTTCACCTGAAGATAATGCAAACTTTAAGGATTTAGGGAAAATAAAAGCTAAGGCCTATGATTTAGTTTTGAACGGAAGTGAAATTGGAGGAGGAAGTATTAGAATTCATAATAAGGATATTCAGAACGAAGTATTTTCTGCACTGGGAATAAAAGAAAAAGAGGCTAAGGAGAAGTTTGGTTTCTTGTTAGATGCTTTGAGTTATGGGGCTCCTCCTCATGGAGGAATTGCATTTGGACTTGACAGGGTATTGCAGTTGATAACCGAATCTGAATCTATAAGAGATGTAATTGCATTCCCAAAAAATAAGAATGCTGCTGATTTGATGATGGATGCACCTTCATTTGTAAGTGATGATCAACTTAAAGAAGTCGGGTTGAAATTGGAGAAGAAATGATGGAAAAATATATTTCAATTGCTGATGCAATAAAGAAAGGAAAAGGGAAAGTAGCTGTGCGTGGTTGGGTGTATAGAGAGAGGGGAAGCAATAAAATTAAGTTTATTGTTTTGAGAGATTCTAGTGATATTATTCAGTGTGTTTTAGAGAGAGATAAATTTGAAAAAGATTGGGAGAAGATTGATAAATTGCAAATTGAATCTTCTGTAAAGATTTCTGGAACTATCAAGGAAGACAAGAGGGCTCCAAGTGGATATGAGATAAATGTAGATGAGTTTGAACTTGTTGGAGAGAGCATTGATTTTCCTATAAACAAGGATCTGAATGAGGAACTTCTTGGAGATAGAAGACATTTATGGTTGAGAAGTAGGAAAATGACTTCTATTTTAAAAATAAGAGATACTGTTTTACAAGGATTGAGAGAGCATTGGCATAAGAAAGGATTTTATGAATATCATAGTCCTAGTTTGTTGGGAATGCAGGCAGAAGGAGGAGCAACTTTATTCAAAGTGGATTACTTTGGAAAGCCATTGTACTTAGCACAGACATGGCAGCTCCATGCAGAACCTGGAATATTTGCTCTTGAAAAGATATTCACAATACAGCCAAGTTTCAGAGCTGAGAAATCTAAGACTAGTAGACATCTAACAGAATATTGGCATGCTGAGATGGAATCAGCCTGGGAAGATTTTGAGTATTTGCAAGATGATGCTGAAGAGGCTATCAAAGAAATTGTTGCTGAAGTCTTGAAAAAGAATAAGGAAGAACTTGAAATTCTTGGGAGAGATGTAAAGAAACTTGAACCTGTTTTGAAAAAGAAATTTCCAAGAATGAGCTACGACGATGTTTTGAAGATTCTTGCTGATAAATCTAAAATGAAAATCACATGGGGAAAGGATTTGAGAACAATTGAAGAAGACGAACTAAGTAAGTTGTATGATACTCCTATAATTGTTACAAGATATCCTAAGGCTGTAAAAGCTTTCTATATGAAGGAAGATCCTAAAAATCCGAAAGTCGTCTTGGGTTTTGACATGATAGCTCCTGAAGGATACGGAGAGATTGTTGGAGCTTCACAGAGAGAAGAAAGTATTGAAAAGCTTAAGGAGAATTTGATTGCACAGGGAGAAGATCCTTCAAAGTATGAGTTTTATTTTGATACTAGAAGATATGGAAGTGTTCCTCACGGAGGGTTTGGAATGGGTGTTGAGAGAGTTATAAGTTGGATATGTGGGCTTGATACTATAAAAGATGCAATGCCTTTTCCTAGGACAATGACTAGGTACAGCCCTTAGCATTGCATAAGCTGTCTTTAGTTGAATGAATCATTGAGTAAATTAGTTATTTCTTTAAAGTGATAAATAGTAAGGTTTAAAAGGATAGTTTTTTTATTCACCTTGCTCCAAAAAATTAAAATGAGTAGAAGAAGAAGTTACACAGAATTAAGAAAACAACCTGTAGGGGAAAAGATTTCCGTAAATGTAATTACAGGAAGGGAAGTACGCCTTCCAGTTTATTTTGAAGCCTTTATTTCTCCAGGGGTTTATGATAGTAGGGGTTCTGAAGAACTTGTAGCAAAACTTTCTCAAGAGAGAGATGCCGTTAGAGATCATTTAAGGGAACTTAATGGTCATGCAGACCCATTGCACAAAGAGAGACTTGAATTATATTTAGACTGCTTTGACAATGCCATAGGTCTTGTTAGTTAGGTTTATTAATTATTTATCCTTGGGGGTTGCATGAAAATTCTTGCCATTGGAGATCCGCATGGAAGAGTTGACTTGCTTAGGAAAGTTCCTAAAAATGGTGTTGATTTAATTTTAGTTACTGGAGATATTGGAAAAGCAGATTTAGCTCGACAGAGATTTTTTGAGAATGTTAAAAGGAAACATAAGGGTTTATCTGAATTAGAAGATGACGAAGAGTTCGATTATAATGTTAGCATGGAGGTTTATGATTCGTCTATGAATGTCTTAAATTATTTGAGGAAAGTTGCTCCGGTGTTTTTAATATATGGAAATGTTGAACCTTATGGTGGAAGAAGACCTGAGAAAAACAGAAAAGCTCCTTGGTTACCTCATGAAATTATAAAGATGTCTAATGTTTCTGTTATTAACAATAAAGTTAGGAATTTTAAGAGTATTAGGATTGGAGGATTAGAATTTTTTATGGATACTAATTGGGTGAGAGATTTCAAACCAGGAGATTTTAAAAAGAAGATGGCTAGGGCAAGGAAATCAACTGATAAGGCAAGAAGAGTTCTAAATAGATTTAAGGATATTGATATACTATTACATCATCAACCGCCTTATGGATTTTTAGATAAGGTCGGAGGTAAGGCTCCTAAACATTGGCATGGCAAACACGCGGGGAGTAAGGTAATCTTAGATTATATTAAAAGATTTCATCCAAGATATTCATTCTGCGGACATATACATGAGGGTAAGGGTATGACTAAAATTGGAAATACAGAAGTTTACAACCTGGGCGTTGGAGGGTATAAAATAGTCGAATTATGATTAGACTTAAGAATAACTATAATCTATAATTTACATGAAAAAAAGAGTGAACGAAAAAAGAATGAGTCTTGGAAGGAAAAGAAAATTTATTTGGGCTGGACTAAGGATACTTCTGGGAGCAGTATTCCTATGGGCATTTTTTGATAAACTTCTTGGATTAGGATTTTCTACTACATTTGAGAAGGCATGGGTGAATGGGGGATCTCCAACTTATGGATTTTTGACAAGCAGTGTTAGGGGACCATTTGCAGATTTTTTCGGAGCTCTTGCAGGACAAGTCTGGGTTGATTGGGTATTTATGTTTGGATTATTATTAATAGGACTTGCTTTAGTTCTTGGAGTCCTTGTGAATTTTGCAAGCCTATTCGGGGGAATAATGATGTTTCTTATGTGGATTGCAGTCTTTCCTCCAAAGACAAATCCTTTTGTAGATGATCATTTAATCTACATATTGGTGCTTGCAGGTATTTCCGTTGTACATGCAGGAAGATATTTCGGATTTGGAACATGGTGGCATAATCTATCTGTCGTGAGAAAATACAAATGGCTTGAGTGAGGAAGATAAGACTTAAAAACACAATTTATCTATTTTATGAATGGTTAAAATCTACAACTTTAGAAAAGTTCTAGGAGTCAAAGAAGAGAAAGAACAATTTAAAAAAGTTCTAGGAGTCAAAGAAGAGAAAGAACAATTTAAAAAAGTTCTAGGAGTCAAAGAAGAGAAAGAACAATTTAAAAAAGTTCTAGGAGTCAAAGAAGATAAAGAACAATTTAGAAAAGTTCTAGGAGTCAAAAATGAAAATTAAAGCTTCAAAGCCGATTGCACAAGTAGGGAAGGGAGATGTCATAAATGTAGATGGTAAGGCATATGAAGTGGACGCTCACTATGTCTTGATAGATCATGGCACCACTAAGGAAATGGCCATAGAAATTTTTGATCCAAAGGATGATGATAGTGATTGCCAGATTAGGTATTTCGATGATCAGGCTGAAGAGACTATAACTTTCTATGTGTTTAATGGGCTGATGTACGATCAGAAAGAGATTGAAAAAGTTGAGTGGTAATTTACCAGATAATTATTGCAATTGTTTCTATAATTGCCGCGATTAACAACAATGGAATGACTATTTTTGAATAAATTATTAGGTTTTTTCCGATTTTATTAAAGTACTCTTTCTTTTCTTTTCTGTTTTCAAATTTAAAAAAAACAATTATTGCAGGGGCTAAAAAAATTGCACCTAAGATAATTAATATGAGTTTGATTTCAAGGGAAAGTGGGATAAGCATAGAAATAATTGAATTTGACACTATCATCAGGAATCCAATAATTCCTATTGTGAGAATGATAACTCCTTTCTTTTTTTTGTTTTTCTTAAAATAATGTTTTATCCTTTCAAATCCAAGGCTTGTACCAAGGGAAAATGAGATGAGAATGGCAGATATTTCAACTAGGGCATAAGAGGATATTTTTAGTAATGGGGTGATTGAAGGATATTGGGATATTATGTATCCAAGGAATAGACCATTTATCAGGGTCCCGATTATCGGAACTATGCCAAAGATTGTACCAAATATCAATGATAAAAAAGTAATTATGAGATTATGTGAAAAAATACTCATAAATATTCCAATGGAATTTTTGGATAAAATTTCGTCTTGAGAATCTTGAATGAAGTTGTCAAAAAATATGTTTTCTTGAAATACCATACCGAAAAATGTTGAGATTATGAAAAGGGGTAGAATTAATTTTAGATAAACTAGTTTCATTTCCTATTTAATTAATGAATTATTATAAGTCTTTGTAATGTCAAGTAAAATAATCCTATAAAGAGTTTTTTAAATTGTGAATGCTTAATAATTGGATGAATGAAGAACATAAAATAATTATTCTAAGAATTATAGGTGGATTGCTTCTTACTTGGGCAATATTGTCTTTTTTTGTAGGTTATTCCATAGGGGGATTTGAGCAATTATTATGGTTTTCATATATAGGGCTTTTCCTTACTGGAATTGGAGTATTCTTTAGAAAGCCGTATTTGGTTGCTAGTGAACTCGCTATATTACTAATTCCGGCTATATTCTGGAATTTTGACTTTTTTTATCATTTTTTCACTGGCAATTCATTGTTTGGAATAACGGATTATTTATTTATTAGGAGTGAGCCAATTCTTTCAGATATTGTGAGTTATCAACATATATTTCTTATTCCTCTAGCACTAATCTCTCTTTGGTTTATGAAACTAAAACGAAATGATTTTTGGATATTGAGCATAATACAGGTTTCCGCGGTGTTTATTGTAATAAGGTTGTTTACAACTCCTGTAAATAATATTGGGTGTGTGTATGAGAGCTGTCTAAGAATCAGTTTAGGAAGTTTGTCTGTTCTTTCATATGGTCTTGTTTGGTTTTTAATGTTTTTTACAATGATTGGGATTAGCTCTATAATATTAATTAATCTGCCTTTCTTAAAAAAGGTAAATAAGCGTTAAAGAGATATCATCAAATTATAAATTGAACGCTTAAATATTTACATAAAAAATAATATTTATGGAGAGTATGGGGTGGACAATGTATGTTTCTTTGACAACAATACTTAAAACATGATATAAAGAACTGATTATATGAGAAAAGAAGTCAGGTTATATCTTCCCGCATCTAAATTAGCAGATTTTGTTGATTCTGTTTTGCACGATGGGGAAGTTCAAGAGCTTATATCAAAATGCCTATTCACTATTTCAGCAGGAGTGGCTCCAAGAAATGATTCTATGGATGCTTTTGTACAATCTTTGACATCTAATGGGATAAAAGTTGCAAGGCCTATTTCTTATGCTATAGAGATTGCAGAATCAATAGGTTTTGTAAAAAGAACCTATCAGTCTTTAAGAGTTCCAATTACTTACCTAGACGAACCTAAGGATTTTAGGGATCTTTTTGTAAAATATCTTAGAGAGGAAGTCTTGCCCGAGAATATGTGGAGATGATGTATTGGCATCATAATTAACTTTAAAAAATCTGGATTTTTAGGAGATTGAATGAAGATAGGGGATGTTGAAATAAAGTTTTTAGGCCATTCTGGTTTTTTGCTTTCAAATGGAAAAAAGATCGTTATAGACCCATACAACTTGGCTGGGAATATAGATAAGGCAGACATGGTTCTTATAACACATAGTCATTATGATCACTGTAGTATTAAAGATATAGAGAAAATTGTAAAGAAAGGAACTATTATTTTATGCACTGCAGATTGCCAAAGCAAAATAGTCAAGATTGAAGGTGTTGAGATGCATGTTGTTGAGGTTGGAGACAAAGCAGATTTTGGAAGTATTAAGGTTGAGGCAGTCGCAGCGTATAATAAAAACAAAGAGTTTCATCCAAAATCAGAGGGATGGGTTGGATATGTCATAAAGATGAATAATGTAATAATCTATCATTCTGGAGATACTGATTTTATTCCCGAGATGCAGAGACTTTCGGGATACGGAAAAAAGGATAATGAATTTGTGGCTTTGTTGCCAGTAAGTGGAAAATATGTAATGGATGCGGAAGCTGCGGCTGAAGCAGCTTCATTAATTTCTCCTGATTTTGCAATTCCAATGCATTATGGGGCAGGAGTTATTGGAAGCCGAGAGGATGCTGAACATTTTGTGGAACTTTGCAAGGAAAAAGGTCTTAATGCAGAAATCTTGGAGAAAATATGAAAATAGCAACACATAACAATTTATTCCATGCAGACGAAGTATTTGCTTTAGCTATCTTAAAGATGATCTATCCAGATACCATCCTAATTAGGACAAGAGATTCAGCAAGACTTCAGGAAGCAGATATAAGGGTCGATGTGGGTGGAAAATATGATTCTGAAGGTGGAGATTTTGATCACCATCAGGCTGAATTCGATCTTAAAAGAGAGAATGGAATTCCTTATGCTTCTGCAGGGTTAATATGGAAGCATTTTGGAGGGAAGGTAGCTGGAAAAGAAGTAGTTGATTATATAGAAAAAGAATTAATACAGCAGATTGATGCTAATGATACAGGTTTTGATACATATTCAATAAATGTCTGCAAGCCTTACACCATCTCAGATTTTATTAAGTCATTAAATCCTTCTTGGTCTGAGCAGTCTGAAGAATCATTTAATAGAAATTTTGAAGATGCAGTCCTGATAGCTACAAAGTTGTTGCGTCAGGAGATAAAGAGAGCAGAAGAGGTAATCAATGCTAAAAATAAAATAATCCTTAAAATTAATGAGTCTGACAAGGAATATATCATTCTTGAAGGGAGGATACCTTGGAAGGAAACTGTAGTAGAAAATTCTGATTTGAAGTATGTTATATCTTATGATAAAATAGAAGATAATTGGGCAATCCTAGCTGTACCTATATCTATGAACAGTTTTGAGAATAGAAAAGACTTACCTGCTGAATGGGGAGGATTATTCAATAAGGATTTGCAAAAAATCACAGGGGTTAAGGATGCGATATTTTGCCATAAGAAACTTTTTTTTGCAATCTCAAAATCGAAGGAAGGGGCAATTAAACTTGTTGAGATTGCTTTGGGGAAAAAATGAATCTGGAAATTGGAAGTGAGCAAAGGTTCTTTGATTTTGTATCTTCTCTTGGGAAGGAAGATAAGATTGCATTGATAAGTCATACAGACTTGGATGGAATGGCTGCCGCCATTGTCACTAATAAGGTTATTGATGCAGATATTGTGATGTTTGTTAATTATGGGGATATGGATTCTAAGCTTGCAGAGTTATTGAAAACTGATGGATATAACAAGGTAATCCTGACGGATCTTGCTGTTGGACAACATCCTGATTTTTTGAAAGAAATTGAGAAGTTTTCTAACGTTTTGATATTAGATCACCATCCTTCAGCAGATTTTAATTCTCCTAAGATAACGCAGATAAAATCAGAGGAAGGGTATTGTGCGGGTTATTTGTGCTATGAGCTTTTTAAGAAGACTCAAGATATAGAAAAACTAGATTGGCTTGTAGCCTGCTCTTGTGTTTCTGATTTTTGTCATATAAAAACCGAAGATTGGTTGAGTGAGATATATGAGAAATATGGGGATAAATTTGAGAGAGAAGGATATTATGTAAGGCGTTCTGGAAAAATGTGGGATTTACAATGGAAAATGTCTTTGGCATTGATATATTTCAGAGAGAACCTGAAAAAAGTGTATGATGAGATAGGAGAAGAGTTTGGAGATATTGGAGATTTAGAGAAACACGCAAGCGAGGTACAAAGAGAAATTGATGAAATCTTAGAGAGATTTGATAATGAGAAAGAGGAGTTTGAGGGAGGATATTATTTTGAATTTAATCCTAAGTTTGCTATAACTTCTATTTGCGTCAATATTCTATCTGGGGAGAGGTATCCCGAAAAGACCCTTGTACTTGTGAGGTTTGATAACGATGATTGTAAAATAAGCTTAAGGAGACAAGATGGCAAAGAAGATATGAATAAACTTGCAGAAAGATTAATTTATGATTTGGAAGATAGCACAGGTGGAGGACATGTTAAGGCAGCTGGGGCTAAATTTCTTCGTAAGGATTTAGCAGAATTTAAAAAAAGACTTGGAGTGATTGAAAAATAAATTGGAGATATTGGTTTTGGATAATCCTAAGTATATCTGGAGCATTATTCTGGGAAAGACTTGAGCTTATCTGCAAGCCGATAAAATATGCTTATTGCTGATTAAAGATTTTCGATTAAGAAATTCTTAAGGGCATTCAAGTCTTTTTTCTCAAGATTGTAATGATAAGATTTTATTCCTATTGATTCAGCTGACTTGACTGCTTCAGAATTATGTTCAAAATAAATAACTTCATTGGATTTTAGATTGAAATGATTAAGCATAATGTTGTAATATTCCGGATCTGTTTTTTCAGGGTTGTGTTTTAGCGTAAATACTGGATATGGCATTTTGTCTAATCCGAATTTCTTAAATTGTTCGTCATTTGCTCCTGTTAAAATTATTTTTTTATTTGGGAAGCTCTCTAAAAGTTTATACATTTCCTGGAATATCTGAAATTTATCGTTGGTTTCTATGACAAATGCATCTACTGCATCTACTAGAATTGTTTTCATAATTTTCTAATGAAATAGAAGTTTAAGTAATTTTAGGCAGTTTTAAAAAGAGTATTTTTGTTGATTTTCTATGAATGACAAAGATTATGAGAAAATAGCTAAGGAGAATCTTCTCAGAGAGAGCTCTGAAGTTTCTGGGGTTGCGGTAAAAGGATATGATTTCAATTCGGGAGTGGATTATGCTGGGATTGTTGAAAGTTTTGCGAGTTCTGGAGCGCAGGCAAGTGAATTTTCTAAGGCCGTTGGAATTGTCAATGATATGATTAGGAATGATGCTTTCATATTTTTGGGATATACCTCAAATATGATTTCATCTGGAAATAGGGAAATTATTCGTTGGTTGAGTGAGCACAAGAAGGTGAATGTGCTTGTGACGACTGCTGGAGGTATAGAGGAAGATATAATAAAATGCCTTGGAGATTTTTATATTGGAGATACAAAGGACAACAGAGATGTTTCTGTCCCTTCCAAAACCGAAGACAATCCAATTTTGGAAGGTTTTAGAGCTTCTGGGACAGAGCTTAGAAAAAATGGAATTAACCGAATAGGAAATATTTTTGTCTCTAACAATAGATATATTGAGTTTGAGGAATTTGTTCAGCCAATACTCGAAGAATTGTATTTGGAACAGAGAAAAACAGGAAAAGCAACGAGGGCAAGTGACATCATTTACAGAATGGGAGAAAAGATAAATGACAAGGAGAGTGTTTATTATTGGGCTTGGAAGAATGGAATACAAGTATATTGTCCAGCATTACTTGACGGAGCGTTAGGAGACAATATTTATTTTTTTAAGTTCAAGCATAGTGATTTTGTGCTTGATATTAGCGAGGATATTGTTGAGTTTAATAATACGACTATTGGAATTGAGAAATCTGGAGTGATTGTATTGGGAGCTGGAGTTGTAAAACATTCAATATTAAATGCTAACATGTTGAGGAATGGAGCAGACTATGCTGTTTACATAAACACTGCTGTTGAATATGATGCTTCTGATTCTGGAGCTTTGCCGGAGGAAGCTGTTAGTTGGGGGAAAATTCTTCCTGATGCGAAAAGTGTAAAAGTTTTTGGAGATGCAACAATATTATTTCCTTTGCTTGTTGCAGAAAGTTTTGCTAAGAAAAATTAAACTATTATTAATTCTTCTAGATGAGGTTCTAGTTGATATCTTAAGAATTTTCGAGCCCTATTACCTCTTGATTTTATAGTTCCTAAGGGTATTCTATTAATTAAAGAGAGTTGCGAATCTGAGAGGTCTCTGAAATATGAATCCATTATTGCATTTTGCTCATCTGGACCCAGTTGGCCTATTGCATCTTGGACATATTTTATAGCATCATCTCTTTCTGTTTTATAATCTGGGCTTTGTTCCCTATGATCTATTATTTTTCCAGCCAATGTTTCTGTTTGTTGATCTTTTTCATGGGGAACATAATCAAGAGAGAGTGGTTTAATTCTGCATTCCATTCGTCTTATACTATCTACATATGTTCCTTTCACTATCGAAAAAATCCAAGGCAATGCAGGTCTTGAAAAATTATAATTTCCTTTTGAAATTTTTAATGATGCTTCCTGGGCTAAGTCTTCTACATCTTGATGACGGGGGCAGTTACCTGATTTCCTTATAATTCTTCTTGCAATTGTATGACAGACTGTCAAAATTCTATCCCAAGCCTCATAGTCGTCATAATTAGACATACCTCTTCTTGTGAATATCGAAATCTCATCATAAGGTAGTCCATCTTCAGAAATTTTAGGATTAAAACTTATCATTTTTACCAGTTTTTTCTATCTTTTTAGCATAATCAATTATTTAAACTCTCGTAGGTTCGCATTTTCAATTTATTGAAAGGAGGTATAAAGAAGTGAAAAATGGTATTAGATTTTGCAAAAGAAGCAATAGAAAAAAGTGATTCTTATAGTATCAATTTTGACGAATTAAGAGCTGGCAAGGCCAACATCAAGGTTTTTGGTGCTGGAGGAGCTGGATGTAACACAGTCACATGGCTTTTTAATAAGGGTGTGAACGGAGCTACAATCTATGGAGTCAATACTGATGCTTTGCATCTCAGTATAACGAAGGCCGATGAGAAAATCCTTATAGGAAAGGAGTTAACAAGAGGTCTTGGTGCTGGAGGATATCCTGCTAAAGGAAGAGAAGCTGCAAAAGAAGCTTTATCCGAATTGAAAAAAGCAACAAGTGGAGCAGATATGGTTTTTGTCTGTTCTGGAATGGGTGGCGGAACTGGAACTGGTGCTGCACCTGTTATTGCGCAACTTGCTAAAGAAAGCGGCGCTGTTGTCATTGGTTGTGTTACAATGCCTTTTGATTGTGAGAAAGCCAGAATGGATAAGGCTGAGTTTGGTTTACAAGAGCTAAGAGAAGTTGTTGATACAGCGATTGTTATAGACAACAATAGACTTGTAGATATTGCAGGAAACCTACCTATGGAACAGGCATTTGCAGTTGCGAATGAGTTAGTCAGTACAATGATAAAGGGAATAGTGGAAACAATTACCCTGCCTTCATTGATCAACTTAGACTATGCAGACGTTTCTGCTATAATGCGAGGAGGAGATGTTGCGGTTATTGGCGTTGGAGAGTCTGATGGGCAGTCACATAGAGTTGACGAAGCTGTTAGGCAAGCATTGACACATCCGTTATTGGATGTTGATTATAAGGGTGCTACAGGCGCATTAATCCACATCACTTGCGGGCCAGATTTCAAGCTGGATGAATTCTCTGGAATAGGACAACTTGTCACAGAGAACTTGAGTCCAGAGGCACAAGTCATAATGGGAGCAAGAATCAATAAAGAATTCGGAGGAAAGGTCAGAGTCATAACAATTATGACTGGGGTAAAGTCACCTTATGTTTTAGGTAAGGAACTTCATCATGAACAACAACAGTCTCATAGATCTGAGATGTCTGACTTAGGAATCGAAGTCTTTAGATAATTAATTTTGGGAAGTTTGTTTTTTTACTTCCTTTTTTCTTTTTAATTTATTTTTTTTAATTTTAGAAAATTACTAACCAAATTTTTTCTGGTTTTGAAGAGGTTCTTATTACTTCGTGTTTTGATGTGCAGAAATTATGTGGTTATATTGTCTTAGAAATCAGGAGAATCCATGATCTCTTGTTGATGGATCGTTAAATCTATTTGGCTTTTTGGATTGTCCCCATTTTTCCCAATTAATCATTTTTTCAAAGGAAACATTTACTCCTTTTGTTTTTTTAGCAGATTTCGCATAACCTATTGGAAGAACTGCTTCTATATTGATGTGTTCCGGAATAGAAAGAATTTGCTTTAGGAGTTCGTCTGCATAAGCTCCAACCCAACAAGAGGATAGGCCTAAATCTGTAATTCTCAATAAGAAGTTTTCTATTGCTGCGCCAGATTGTTGTCTTGAGTAAATTGGACCTCTGAAGTTATATAATGATGAAAGTCTTGTTTCATCTGAGCAAGCAATGACTATGTAAGGGGCTGTGGCGATCCAATTTTGTTGGCATTGTTTTGATATTTCATTTTTTGTTTTTTCATTGGAAACTATTATGAATTTGAGATTGTTTATACTTCCTGCAAATGGTGCTCTTGCTGCAGCATCAATAGCTTCTAAAATATCTGACCATTTTACCTTTCTTGAGGAAAATTCTCTGACAGATCGTCTTTTTTCAATTGCTTCTAATAGTTTCATGAAGATATAATGGACAGGTAGTATAAAAATATTGTTAAATAGAAGTTTTTCTGAGGTTTAATATCCTAAAACAGAATCTTTAAATAACGTTCTTAACAATGAATTTCAAGTCCCGGTAGCTCAGTTGGTAGAGCGCACGGCTGTTAACCGTGATGTCAGAGGTTCGAGTCCTCTCCGGGACGTTTATCTTAAAAATAGGATTCTCCTTGAATAAACATGAAAAAAGGTAAAACTGTCCTGTTGGGAATGTCCGGAGGAGTCGATTCATCTGTTGCAGCATTGCTTCTGAAGGAACAGGGATATAATGTAATTGGGGCATTTATGATAAACTTTTCGGAAACAAAGAACAAACTCACTGGAGAATGCTCTTGGGTAGAGGATAAAAAAGATGCGCAAAAAATAGCATCAAAGTTAGAGATACCATTCATTATTTTAAATTTTGAAGAACAATATAAAAGCAAAGTTATAGACCCAATGTTTATTTCTTATTCTAAGGGATTTACTCCTAACCCTGATACTTCATGCAACGCTTTGATAAAATTTCCTCTTCTTTGGAAAGAAGCTAAAAAAATTGGAGCAGATTACATTGCTACAGGACACTATGCAAGGGTAATGAGGAAATCTTCAGGATTTTCTCTTCTTGCAGGAAAGGATCCCAAAAAAGATCAATCATATTTTCTTTATGAATTAAATCAGGAGGATCTTTCACACACCTTATTTCCCATAGGTGGGTTAACAAAGGAAGATGTAAGAAAGATAGCTAAGAAGAATGGATTTCATAATTGGGATAAAAAAGGAACTAGAGGGATTTGTTTTGTTGGAAATATAAATATGAAATTATTTCTTCAGCAGAGGATAAAACAAGATCATGGGAAAATTGTTGATATGGAGAATAAAATAATTGGAACTCATAAGGGGGTTATGTTTTATACTCTTGGAGAAAGAATACGTTCTACAATCGGTACCGAGATAAAAAAGGGGGCGCTTTCTCAAAAGAAGTGGTATGTGGCAGGCAAGAATATCAAATTAAACATTCTGATAGCAGCTCCTGAAAATCATCCCGCCTTGTTTAAAAAAGAATTTATTTTAAAAAAAATTCATTGGATTTCAAAAAAGCCAGAATTTCCCTTAAGGGGTGTAAGAATAAGAATTAGACATCTTGGTGAATTAATCCCTTCAGAAATATTAGTTAAGGGTTCTAAACATATTTGTGCTCTAAAAAAATCTGTTGCAGGCTTAGCAACAGGACAGGCTGCGGTGATATATCGTGGAAAAGAGATATTAGGTGGAGGGGAGATTAATCTTTAATTTTTAGAGAAATAACTTTAGGATTTTATTTTTTTCTAAATTTTTTAATCCTTCCGCAAGAAATCCTTGGCTTTCAAGCCAATGAATGAATTGCGGTAATTATTTCTATTAAAATAAATATAAAACAGGGAGAGTTTGTTGCAACTCCCTGCACGCAATTCATAGTTGTAA